>Ga0172373_10003342_pt1 | contig 23526 bp, 19 predicted proteins | sample Lak10m_2_FD_114546 | JGI IMG/M metagenome (GOLD analysis project Ga0172373, IMG submission 114546) | Freshwater microbial communities from Kabuno Bay, South-Kivu, Congo - kab_092012_10m | ecosystem: Environmental > Aquatic > Freshwater > Lake | place: Democratic Republic of the Congo...
CTGGAAAGTATGCTGGAACGCATATCGGGCGCGTGGCTTGCCGCGCAACAGGCAGTTTCGACATCACAACCGCCACTGGAAAAGTAACCGTATCGCACAAACACATCAAGACTATCCATCATTCCGATGGGTACAGCTATACGAAAGGATTAGGCGCTATCCTTCCCCGCACCTAAATGTGGGGGTATCTCGCGCCGTTTTTTGATGAAAACCTACGCGGAATGGGTTTCGATTGTTACCGCTGAAGTCGCCGAATCGTTAGGCGCTGTCCCCCCGGAATCGCTGCAACAGTTGCGCGAAGGGCTGCGCGGGGCGCGGCGCGTGTTCACTGCCGCGAGAGGGCGGTCAGGGCTGTGTATGCGAGCATTCGCCATGCGGTTGATGCACCTCGGCCTGACGGCGCATGTGGTGGATGAAGTGACAACCCCCTCAATCGGCGCGGGGGATGTGCTGCTGCTGGCGTCCGGTTCCGGCAAAACGGCCTCGCTGCTCAGTTATGCAGCGGCGGCAAAAGCGCAAGGTGCGGCTGTACTGGTCATCACGGCGCATCCAGCGTCCCCCCTCGGTCAGCAAGCGCAGCACATCGTCCACATCCCCGCCCCTAGTGTGAAAGCCGAACACAGTCAGGGAAGCTCGGCGCAACCGATGGCGAACCGCTTCGAGCAGTCGCTATGGCTGATGCTGGATATTACCAGTATTCAACTGATGGATGAGATGGGATTAACCGAGGCGCAGTTGTTCGCACGGCACGCCAATCTGGAGTAGCAAACTCAGCTCTGAATCTTTTTCAGCAAGAAGGCTTCGGCTTCGGCGGCAGTGCGGAATACCTGTGCGCTGCCGCGATGACTCATCTGGGCGAACACCTTCAAGATGCCTTCGGCTTTGGCATAGGCGAACCAGCGGGCGTTGGGGTGATACAGCCATTCGCCCAGTGTCGAAAGCTGGAGCGCATCCGGTTGCACCATGCCCGCATCGCTAAAATCCAGCAAGAACGACACTTGAGCCACGTCAAGGGCGGTCAAGCAAGCGAGGATCGCGTCGCGCATATCCGACACGCTCACCGTCCCGCTAAAATGCACCGCAAAGATTTCGCCTTCGCTAATCCAACTGGTTTGAATAGACATAGCGGTCAACACCCCGAACGGGATGTCCACCCATCAATCAAGCACAACCATAACATACCGTTAGCCTCCAACCGGCGGCACATCACGACGCGCACGCGGGATTCCCGGCGGACGTGACCGGTCCCGGCGGGGAACCGCTGGCGGTTCAGGAGCCGCGTTCAATGCGCTCGGCCCGACGACACCGGGGCTGCCCGCGAAAGGGTTCGGGGAGGGAGCCTGCGGGATGCCGGTGGCCGGCTGCGAAATGCCGGGAATCTGCGGCGCGAGGGTATCATGATACACCGATAGATATTCAAGGATGGTTTTGCGCTGGTCATTCGCGGCATTCTGGCGCTTTTGATCCTGTGCGCGATCCTGCCGGCGCGAAATCTCCTGTTGAATCTCCTGCGGGCGATAGACGTTGGTGATGCGCTTGGCGTTCTTCTCGTCCGCGCCACTGAGCATAATGCGGACTTCGCCCACCTGCATCAGGCTGTTCATAAAACCGGTGGTGCTGGAAAGCACATTATCCACCTGTGAGATGAGAACCTGATCTTTCTGGTCTTGCATCCACAACGGGCGCTTGCGAATCAGGGTGATAGTCTGATCGCCGACGATATACAGATCGTTGCGCCAGTCCCAATCCATCAAATAGAACCAGCCCGCCCCTAACGCCATGATGACGACGGGCAGGAAAAAGCCAATCACGCCTAGCATAAGCACAATAAACCCGCCCAGAATCAGCAGCGCGGGCAAGAAAATATGCAGAAACCAGACACTATGATGCTTGCGGTAAACCGTTTCCCCTTTCTCGTTGGTGAACTTCAGGCTGAAGAAACCGGGCGCGGGTGCGGCATGGGTCACATTCATCGTCGCCTCAAGCGCAGGAGCATCCGGCGCGTACCCTAGCAGTTGGTTCAGTTCAGTGCGGATGGCATTCCGGTTTTCGTCCTGTTGTTCGCGGGCGCGGCTGTCGCGGAAGGCTTTGGCAGAATTAAAGATCATCTTCTGGATATTCTGCGGTTCCGGGATTTCTTCGATGCGCAAATTGTTCACATCGCCCGATGTTTTGATGGTAATCGTCCCGTAGCCCATCATCCGCCCGACCACATCCGAAGGCAGCGTCACGTTCACCTCATGCACGCCGGCCAGCGGCAACTCGTTGCGTTTGAGCGCGAACGTGAGAAGGTTCTTCTGAATATTCACCACGCGCCGGTCGGTAATGAGCAGGCGATCATTGCGCCATTCGGCATAGTGGTAGGCCAGATACAGCAGCAGCAGCGCCGAAATCGGCAGCGGGATGAGCATCAGCGCGGACGCAGACGGCATAAAGCTGACCAGAATGGCGCACAGCACCCACGATAGGATGATGAGCAGCGCGGCACGCACCATCGCGCCAGCAACCGCCCACCAGTGGCGGCGCGTTTCCAGCAAAATCGTCTCGTTCTCGCGCTGGTCTTCAAACTGCTTGGCCTTGTCGCTCTGCGCGGTCAACGGGACGCTCCCCGGCGACAGCAAGCGGGCTTTCACATCGGGGTAAAACGAAAGCACCTTGAGCATATTCTGCCGCGACAGGAACAACGTGACCACCGTTTCGGCGGCACGCAGGGTCAACGGTGAAATCTGTTCGCTAAACAAGGCCGTCTCGCCGGTATACTCGTTCGCCGACACTTTGCCAAACGGCAGTTCCGCCCCGTCCGGGCCGCGCTGAAACAGCAGGCCGCTGCCGGACACAAACAGGAACATGCCCGGACTGGGCTGCCCCTGCCGCAGCAGGTCTTCACCCGGTTCGTAACGCAACACCTGCATCGCGTTCGCTACCGCCTCGGATTGCGCCATATCGAGCGCCGAAAACATCGGCAACCGACGCACCTGCGAAAGAATGAAACGATCAGCCATAGAGTCGGGCTTATCCCCAGATTACCATTGATGCAATTTTACCCGAAAAATTAATGAGTGAAACTAATCCGAACCAAAAACTCATAAATGAGCATCAGCAGGCATGGGGAACTGTGCCTGAACCACTTCCACATAGCGCGAGAGGTAGTGAATGAAATCCTGTCGTTCCTGTTCGGTAAGCAGGCTGAACACCAACCGCACCTGCCCCATCAGATCGGTCTGAACCGCGATGAACCGCGCCTCTCCGGCATCGGTCAGCCGCACATTCACCGAACGTCCGTCGGCAGGGCTGGGTTCGCGCTGTACCAGCGGGGGCGACACGGCCTCCATGCGCTTGACAAGGCCGGTCATGGTGGCGCTGGTCAGGTGGTGGGCGCGGGCGATTTCGCCAATCGGACAGCGCCCGCCCCGTTCCCACAGCGTTTTGAGTACATAGAACTGCGGCGGGGTAAGGTCATGCGCCAGCAGGTAAGCCGCGATACGCTTTTCGCCATCCAGCACGATGCGAAAAAGCAGCGACCAGAGCGTATTGACATCATTATCCAGCTGAGCATTCTGTAGGCCAGATGGCGAATTCATGATGGTTGCGATCATGCGCGGTAGGCGAACGGATATAGCTTGAGTGTAGCCCTGTTGCGCTTCCTGCGCTATAAAGCAATTGCGCGGACTGACAGAATCAGTCCGCGCAACGCCACAAGGAGAGAACTACGGGAACAATCTATCCATTCATCACGAGTCGCAACCGCATTCGCTACAAACGCTGCGCGGCGGCCACCGCCTCGGTGATTTCCTGCATCGTGGGCCACACCCGATCATCGGGCATGATCCATTTATGTTGCACAACCTGCGAACGATCAATCACCAGCATGGCGGGCGATTGCAACAGGTTGTACAGGGCATGAATATGCCCGTCCACATCCGCCAGCAGCGGGAAGTCCATCTGCACCGGACTGCTGGCATAAAACCCGTACAGCAGATAGGTATCATCATTGGCGACCAGCGCCACATTGAAGCCATCGCGGATGAAGGCGTTGGCATGACGCTGCAACCAGACGATGCGGCGCACATTAGCGGATTGCCAGATGTTGCCGACGAAATTCAAGAGCAGACCATTTTCGCCCATCAGGTTCGGCAGGCGATGAAACAAGCCTTCTTGATCGCGGGCGGCAAAGTCAGGCGCGGGCCGGTGCAGGCGCGGGCCAATATCCACCGGGGCAGCACCATTGGCGCCAGAACTTTCCACCGCACTTCCCTTCACATGTCGGTGTGAACTCTAATTGGAGTATACACTAAATATCCACCAGTAAACCCTTAAGCCTTGTTACAAAGGCGTGACTCATTTCACCTTATTGTCGGACAGGCCGCCCATATCATGCTCCACGAACGGCACATCCAGCCCGAAGTCGGCAAAAGCGGGGTCGGGCAGCGGCTGACCGAGGACGTGTGCCGCGAGAATTTCGCCCGCCGCCGGAGCCGACATGATCCCATGCCCGACATGCGCCACCGACACGAACAGCCCTTCCACCTCCGGCCAGCGGTCTACGATGGCGCGTTGGCTGTCGTAGGGGCGGCGCGTGCCATCTGCCAGCGCATAAGTGGCGTTGTCGCGGTAGACATAGTAGCCGGCGCGGTGATCTACCCCGCGCAGGTAACGCGGGTCAGCGAAGCCTTCACCGGGGGCATAGCCGAACTGCCGCGCCATCAGCCCCAGCGTGAGCGAAGGGAAACGCGGGTCTTTCCACTGCGAGACAGGGTGAACGGGTTCTTCCAGTTTGTCGCGCACGGGGTCGTCGCCCGTGTGGTGCGTGTTCCAGCGGTACTCGTAGGCGAAGATCGCGCCTGTACCGGCTTCGGGGCGCACATGCGGGAAAGGCGCGGCGCTGATGATGCAGGGCGAGTCTTCCTCGAATCCGGCGTGGCGGTAGGGCGTGGTGAAGCTCTGGCGGGGACGCACCACCACCGGAATCTCGATACCGATGCCGCGCCCTAGCGCCCGCGCACCCGGCCCGGCGGCGATCACCACCTTCGGCGCGTCAATCGCCCCGTTCGCCGTGTCCACGCCCACCACCCGCCCGCCGACCACGCGGATGCGCGTCTCGCGCACATCCAGCAGGAACACGGTGTTCTGCGCGGCGCGGGCGAAGGCATACACCAGCGCGTTCGAGTCCAGCCAACCGGCAATCGGATCGTACTTGGCGGCCAGCACGCGCCCTTTTAACCACGCATAGCGGCGGCCTACCTCGTCCCCGTCCAGATATTCGACGTGCGTCAGGCCGCAGCGGTGCAAATGCTCGACATCGCTGCGCAGGCGCTCGGCATCGGCGGATTTGAAGCCCACGAACAAATAGCCCTGCTGCTTCACGCCCAGTTTCATGCCTTCGCCCAGAAATTCATCGGGATGGTGGAAAATGTGGATGCTGCGCTGCATCATGCGGTGCAAACAGGGCGCAGCCCAACAGGTGCGGAAATTCTCCAATGAGGCTAAGGATGCGCCCGCCGCTAACTGACTACTCTGCTCGATGACCACGATGCGCGTGCCGGGGGCGGCGCGGTCAATCGCCCACGCTGCGGCGGCTCCGGCTGGCCCACCGCCGATAATCACCACGTCCGCTGTGCGCGGCATGTCTGCCGGAACAGGGTTGGAACGAAACTTCTCCGCCATGTGACTGCCCTCACTCCGATGCGCCCATCACGCATCCGGCGAATCGGTGCGAGGGCGGTTGCTATGCTACAACTCGCAAATCCGTATGTAATCCAGCAGGAAGCTGTTCGGCGGCACACGGCTGGAACCGAAGAAAGCCACGCGCCCGCTTGCCCACGCTGGGTCATCCACCGAAGTGAGGAACACGCCGTTCACGTAGAAATCGTAGCGACTGCCCTGCATATCCACGCGCATCGTGTTCACCGCACCATCGCCGGTATTGATGGCGGTGCTTCCGGTGTAGGGAACCAGATCATTATACTGATTGTCTTGATAGCGCCCCACATAATATGTGCCATTGTTGCGGATGAAAAAGGCCATGAAATTCTCGGCATCCTGATAGCGCAGCCACAATCCGGTGCGATTCGTCTCGTCCGAGAACTTCTCCACCTTAATCACGGCTTCCACGCGGGCATCTGTCAGATCAATCCCGCGCAGGCTGCCCCATGTGGTCGCGTTTTGCAGGCCAGCGCCAATCGCCCGCACCCGCAGCTCGTAGTAATCGGGAATGATTTGCTCGGCAGATTGCGAATCGGTGGTCGCGTCCTGAAACCAGTCATGCGACGACAGGCCGCCCGTGAACTCATCTTCCGCAATCAGTCCCTTGCAGAACGGTTGGAGGAAACGTCCACCGGGCAGCGCCGCGCCCGTTCTGGCAGCAGAATTAGAGATCACCGGCGTGATGAAGTAACTTTCCACCCCCTGCGCGATCCAGCCTTCCACGCGCCCGCTGATGCGGAACCACGCGATCCCGTTCACGCAGGTTGGCCCTTCCAGCACGCGGATACGATCACCGGATTGCAGTTCGCCAATTTCGTTGTACTGGCGGCCTGCCCCCACGCGCACATTGACCGGAGTCGGGTCATCGGTTGCCACCATCGCTTCCATGCCCGGTTCGACAATCGAAGGCAGCGCGCCGGGACACGAGGTATAAACGGCCATCGTGGGCAGCGGCGTGATGGTGAACGTGGCCGTCGCCACAGGCGTGAAGGTGAGCGTGACCGTCGCGCTGGGCGTAACAGAGGGGGTGATCGTAGCGGTGTGCGTAGCCGTTGCGCTAGGCGTAACGGTCGCCGTCGCGGTTGCTGTCGGGGTGGGCGTAAGCGTGTAAGTCGCGGTCGGAGCCATCGCTACGGGCAGCGCCAGCAGATTGCCGAAAGGTTGCACCAGCGCGTTCGAGGCCGGAACCCAGCCGCGAGAGCCATCTGCCAGCAGCAGTTCGTACCACGCGCCATCCTCGCTGATGCCCAGAATATCCGAGCGTTCGCCAGCGGCAATCGCGCCGATCTGCGGATACTGCGAACCGGGGCCTAGCCGCGCCGTCAGCCCGCGCAGCGCCTCTGCAACCGGCGTGGCCGGCGTAGCGGTGGAGGTCACGGTGGGGGTGTGCGTAGCCGTGTGCGTAGCGGTCGGTGTGCTGGTCGCGGTCGCCGTCGGCGTGTGCGTGTGCGTAGCCGTCGGCGTGTGCGTAGCCGTCGCGGTCGGCGTGTGCGTGTGCGTAGCCGTCGGCGTGTATGTCGCTGTAGCGGTCGCCGTCGGCGTGTGGGTGTGCGTAGCCGTGTGAGTAGCCGTCGGCGTGTGCGTCGAAGTATAGGTCGCCGTCGCGGTCGCCGTCGCGGTCGGGGTACTGGTGGCGGTGGGTGTGCTAGTTGCCGTTGCAGTGTGCGTGGCGGACAAGATGAACGCCACTGCCGTCTGCGTCTGCGCGGCCACCCCTGTCTCCAAGCCGGATTGCGTGGCGGTGGATTGTGCCGCTTGCTGGCTGTTGTTGAATAGCAGCAGGCCGATCAAGCCCACCACTACCACCATCGCCGCCGCCGCCCCGAACACCAGCGGATTGAGTCCGCTGCGGGGTGCGGTGGGCGCTGTGCCGGTTGAACTTATTGCGCCGGACGAAGGCGTGACCGAACGCGGAGTCATGGTGGGCGAGAAATCCGCCGCCAAAGCGTTCGGCAGCGGCGTGGTCGGCCCATCGAACGCGGGCAGCGGCGGATGCTGCGTGGGCGTGCTGCTGGCGGGGTGCGATGTGTCGTGCGCAAGCGGCGGTTCGGGAATGCGACTGGACAGGGGCGTGATGAAAAACGGCGCCGAACGCCGATCCACCCCGCGCAGGGCGCTCTCGAAATCGGACGCAAAGTCCCGCGTGGACGGAAAGCGGTCACGGGCATTCTTCGCCAGCGCCCGCAGCAGCACATGGCGCACCGGTTCGGGAATATCCGTGCGCCACACCTGCGGCGAGATAGGTTCTTCGTTGAGATGCTTGTGCATCAGCGCGTAGGGCGTGGTGGCCTCGAACGGCATTTTGCCGGTGAGCATGTGATAGGTCATCACCGCCAGCGCGTACTGGTCGGTGGCGGGGGTGATGCTTTCACCGCGCCACTGTTCGGGAGCCATATAGCTCGGCGTGCCGATGGCGACCCCTGTGCCGGTCAAGCCAGTCGTGGAATTGATGAGCTTGGCGATCCCGAAGTCCACAAGGAAAGGGCTGCCCTGATCGTCGAACATCACGTTGTTGCTTTTGATGTCGCGGTGAATCACGCCACGAGAATGCGCGTAATCCAGCGCGCTCGCCAGCGACCGGATGACCTCCGCCGTCTCGTTCATCGAGGGCAGTTTGCCGCCCTTGCTACCTTCCGTCAGGCGTTCTGCCAGCGACCCGCCCGAAAGCAAGCGCATGACCACGAAATACAGGCCGCCATACGAGCCGTAATCGTACACGGGGACGATGTGGGCATGTTCCAGCGCCGCCGCCGTCTGCGCTTCGCGGGTGAACCGTTCCACAAATTCGGACTGCGCCGCCAGCGTGGGCGGCAGCACTTTCAGCGCCACTTCGCGCCGCAGCCCCGGTTGATAAGCGCGATAGACCGCGCCCATGCCGCCCATCCCCAGCAGGCGACGCACTTCGTATTGACCGAGCGTTTGCCCGGTCAGGTTTTCGATGCTGACGGTGATGGGCGCACTGGGCGCGGCAGCACCAATATTCGCCACCTGCCACGCGGCGGTGTTTTCCACCATCCGCGCCAGCATGGTCATGGCAGTATCCACATACAGGTCTTTCAGATCATAGACCTGCACACCATCGCGTTCCAGCAGGCGCTTGATATGCGGCGTGGGCGCTTGTTCCAGCGGCGCAGGCGTGTAGTTCTCTTGAAACACCGGAATCATCGGCTTTTGCAGCCGGTCAGCCTGCTCCACCTCGCGCTGAACGACGGCGCTCAAAAAAGTGCCGTCCCCCACCAAGCAGATGAACACATCCGCCTGTTCGATGGCGCGGCGCGATTCGCTACGCAACCCACCGCTGCTATCCAATGCGTCCAGCGACCGCGTGACCCGGAACCCACGCGACTCAAAATCTTGAATGAGCCGATCAGCCAACGCCGCGCTGGTGGCGATACGGCAACTGAGATAAATGGAAGTCATTGTTCGACTCTTATCGTCCCTGAGTAACAAACAGTATAACGCTTACCAACAGATACGCAAAATGACAGATGGAAACGTTTTTCAGGGTGCTTGACAGGATTCGCATTTTTCATCTACACTCATTATTTAGCCAATCCCATTATCCAAATATCATGTGAATGTGCAGATAATGGCAGGGGCAATTTGTTCTAAATAATGCAGTTCTTCAGGAGTTTGGCTTATGTCGCAACGAATCAAGGGAACCGTAAAATGGTTTAGCGCCGAAAAAGGCTACGGATTCATCACCCCGGACAATGGTTCCTCGGACGTGTTCGTCCATTACAGTGCCATACAAATGGGTGGATATCGCACGCTGGAAGAAAAGTTGCAAGTGGAATTTGAAGTAGTTGAGGGGCCAAAGGGGAAACAGGCCGCCAGCGTCACCAAAGCAACCTAGTCCGCCCCCCTCCCCGTCTTCAAATCACAATTGACGTGCTAAACTAAGCCTATCCGGGGCAGATAGGCTTAGTTATTCCCGCCGACAGGAGTTGTTGTCCACATGGATTTGCAAGCGATCCGTATGACGGTCAGCCACCTCGCACGCGAAGCAGGTGCGGCCTTGATGAAGAATTTCGACCAGCCTCACCAGCAAACCGTGAAACGCTATGTGACCGACATCGTGACCGAGGGCGATATGGCTTCGGAGGCCGTCATTCTGGCTGGCCTGCGTGAGCAGTTCCCGGATCACCACATCGTCAGCGAAGAAGGCGGCGGCGCGGGCAACGGCAGCGCCCCGGCGGAAACGGCGGAGTATTTCTGGTACATTGACCCGCTGGACGGCACCAGCAACTACGCCAGCAACATCCCGCTTTTCAGCGTCAGCATCGGGCTGGCCGACCGCCACATGCGCCCGCTGGTGGGCGTGGTCTATGACCCGTTCTCGGACGAACTCTACAGCGCGGCGCTGGGACATGGCACCACGCTGAATGATCGCCCGATCACGACTTCTGGCACGCTCGATCTGCAACAAGCGATGTTGTGTTCCGGCTTCCCGTATGATTCCACCAAGCAGGACAACAACATCCGCGAATGGGCGGCGTTCACCCGGCGCACACGCGGCCTGCGGCGCTTCGGCTCGGTGGCGCTGGAAATGAGCTACATCGCAGCGGGACGGCTGGATGGCCTGTGGGAACAGTGGTTGAACTCGTGGGACGTGATGGCGGGCATTCTGCTGGTGCGCGAGGCAGGCGGCACGGTGAGCGATTTCACAGGGGCGGATAGCAAAATGATCTATGAGGGGCGGCAGATTGTCGTCAACAACAGCCACCTGCACGCCGCCATGATTAGCCTCTTAAGTGAGGTACGTAGCGCAAATCCGTAGAACTACGGATTCTTGCCAGCCTCAATCTAGCACACAATGGCTGAGTAACGTATTCATAATACAGCTTGTATGAGGCGTTGTATGAGGCGAAGCGAGCAGAGCGTCAAATTACGCAAAAATCGCAGCGATCGTCCGCACATCCTCATCGCCAGCCAAAACCGAATCCAGCGGCGTGCGTTACACACACTCCGCAGCCGGGTCGAACACATCGAACATCTGCTGGCCGCCGAAACTGCCCGCCGCCAGTTCGCAGAAGAAGCACTCTCACGCAACCAGAATGTGCTGGATGGGGTGGCGCAAACGCTCCCGCATGGAGCCATCATTGTGCTGGATAAAGACCAGCAGTGCGTTTCGATCAGCGGACAAGAACTGCATACAATGGGCGTCCTCCCACCCAAAGTGGTCGGACACAAATTGGTAGACCTCATAAAACCGCGTGATCGGCTGCTGGAAGTGCTGGTGGAATCGGCACTGGGCGGCGAAAGCGGAGTCCTCCAAACCTATTATCGCGGATATACCTACGAGATTCACGCGGCACCGTTGAGCAATTCGGCACAGCAGGTGGAGCGCGTCGTCCTCATCGTGCAGAACGTCAGCAGCCTGAAACAAGCAGCCAGCGAACACGCTAACCTCACCTCAATCGTGGAACAGGCCAGCGACCCGATTATCACGGAAACGCTGGATGGACTCATCCAGACATGGAATCCGGCAGCCGAGCGCCTATACGGGTATGCGGACGAAGACATTGTGGGTTGTTCGGCGCATCTCCTCATCCCGCCAGATCGCGCCACCGAACTCGATGTACTGATGAGTACGGTGCGTGAGGGGAAGCGGGTGGAACAGTTTGAAACGGTACGCATAACGAAAGATGGCAGCCCGATTCCTTGCCTGTGTACCTACATCCCGATCCACGACGAAGCCGGTTGCGTAGTCGGCATCAGCAGCATCCACCACGACATCCGCAAATATAAGCACACAGAAACCCAACTCGCCACCAGCAACGAGCGTTTCAATCAGCTGGTTGAACACCTCGATACGGTTTTCTGGATGGTGGATATGCAATCGTCGCGGGCGCTGTATATCAGCCCGCAGAGTGCGAGCATTCTGGGGGTTAGCCCGCCAGAAGTGATGCAGGACATCACCACCCTCATGCGTCCGGTTCATCACGAAGATCGCCCCCTGTTCGCCCACGTCCAGCAACAGTTAGCCATTGGCATCGGTTCACACCTGCAATACCGGATCGTGCAACCGGATGGCACACTGCGCTGGGTGGAACTGCGCGCCTTCCCGATTCGGGGAACCCGCCGCGCCGTCGAGTTGGCAGTGGATGTGACCGAACAACGGCGACTGCGCGATAAGCTGCAAGAGCGCGAACGGTTTGTGACGCGGGTGGCGGATACCCTGTCGAACATCCTGTACATCTTCGACTTGCGCGAAACCCGGAACGTGTTCGTCAATCAAAACATGGCGCGAGTGCTGGGGTACACGCCTGAAGAAACGCAGGCGATGGGCAGCAAAATGCTTCACACGCTCATGCACCCGGAGGATTCCATCCGCATCCCTCATAATATGGTACGCATCATGTCGCTGTCGGATTCGGCTATTTTCGCGTGGGAATACCGGATGCGCCACGCCGACGGTTCGTGGCACTGGATGTACAGCCGGGAGATGATCTTCCAGCGCGACGCCGCCGGCCACCCGGTTCAAATCGTGGGCGTGGCAGAAGACATCACCCTGCGCAAACAACTGGAACAGATTGAGTCCGTCTCCCAACTGCAACAGGAACAACTGCGGCGCTTGGCGACATTCGTCAACGAGTCTGCGCATGATTTCCGCACCGTGCTAACCGCCATCAACTCGATTTTGTATTTGATGAATAAACCCACCGTCGCCACCCCCGAACAAAACACCCATCGGCTTCAGATGATCGAACAACATATAAATCAGATGACGGGCATCACCGATCAACTGGAACACATAGCGAAGATCGAAGGCGGAGATATTCAATCCCACACGATGCTGAGTCTTTCGCATTTGCTCAGTCAGGTCGTCTCGTCGGCGCTGGAAAAGTGGAAAACGCGGCACTACAGCGTCCGCGAGTCTTATCCCAGTGACCCGATCACCCTGCTGGCAGACGCAAACCGGCTGTCGCAAGCGTTCGCGCAGGTGATGGACAACGCCTTCCGCTATACGCCCGAAGGCGGCAGCATCTCCATCCAATTGCGCAAACAAGCACTGGAAGGGATCGTGGTGGAAATCATGGATAACGGGCCGGGCTTTGCCGCCGACAAACTGGCACAAGCCTACAACAACTACCCGCATACGAGATTACCCGGCAACGGCCTCATTCTCGCCCGCCGCATCATCGAACAGCATCGGGGAACGCTGCACATCGAGAGCAAGCTCAATCAAGGCACCCGAGTCGAAATCTGGTTCCCGATCTAGCGCCCCGCTACACCCCCGCCCACCCTGCCCGCACATGGAATCGGCACAAGGCTTCCGCTATAATGCGCACATTCCCGTTCATCCGGTTGAACCAACATGGGTACTGCACATGCCATTACGAACGATCATCCAGCCTGATAACCCTGTGCTGCGGAAAAAAGCGATCCGCGTTCATAGCTACGACAAGAAATTTCAGACCCTTGTGGATGACATGATTGAAACGCTGATGGCCGCGCCCGGTGTGGGTTTAGCTGCGCCGCAGGTGGCTGTGAGTCAGCGGTTGATTATCGTGCAACTGCCGAACGACGACGATGCCAAAGCGGAGTTTGGCGACGAAGCCGGCAAGCTGTATGTGGTCGCCAACCCGGAAATCATCAAGGCCAGCAAAGCGATGCTCGAAGGGGTGGAAGGCTGTCTCTCAATCCCCGGCTATGTCGGCCTTGTGGATCGCCACGAGAAAATCACCATCACCGGATTTGATCGGCACGGTCAACCGCTGCGCATCAAAGCCGAAGGCTGGCAAGCGCGGGTATTCCAGCACGAAATTGACCATCTGGACGGGCGGCTGTACATTGACATCGCCAGTGAGATATGGAAACCGAGCGAACGCGAAGCCGAGGAAGCGGAAGACTAGAGCCTGTTATGTATTTTTACCCTCATCCCCCGTCCCCTTCTCCCTCAGGGCGAAGGGGTGCAAGAGGGTTACGTGACTCTTAAGTCCCTCGCCATGAGGGAGAGGGATTTAGGGTGAGGGTGAATTTCAAGCGAACAAAGTGCATAGCACGCTCTAGACGAGGCTTTCGTCCACATAATCGCGGCGCGTGCGATCCACAATATCAATCAGGGTGTCCACCGTGTACGGGAGGGAATGCAAATCGTGCCACAGCGCCGCGAACGCCATCCCCAGCGCATAATCGTAGCGCACGCCTGACGGCTCATCCCCCATCACCACCATTCTCAAGCCGATCACATCCACGCCGGCCTGCGCCAGCAGCAGCGTCACCCCCGCCGGATAACGCGCCCAACGCGGCAGCGGGCGCTGCGTGACGGTGCGTTTGACGCGGGCGCTTTGCAGGTTGAAGGTGGCGCGGCCTTCCAGATCAGCAGCCACCAGCGTAAATTCGCCATCCCGCGCCGCTGCCGCCGCGATCCACATTTCACGTCCCGGCGCGCAAATCACCCAATCGGGCAAACTATCGGGAAACGATTGCTGAAAGGCAACCAGCAGGCGCAAAGGCGGGTTTGAACGCGGATCAGGGGTTTCCACAGGCAGACCTCACGGAGGGCGACATCTCGTTCATGCAAGTGTAGCACATCCCGGCACGGACTGGTCAGATTTTCCTTCCCTCTCTATAATGCCAACCAGTTCAAACGGCAATGCGGTTTAGTGGATGTGGGGCTGTATGGGTAAATGGGCGCTAACGGGATTCGCGGTGATTCTGTGGATCGTGTTGGGTGCGGGCGGGTCTGCCGCACAGGACAGCGCCGCGCCTGCTCCGGCCTGCGCTGCCGCCGCTGAAGCCATCTGGACGGCGGCCAGCATCGCCTGCATCAGCGGCCCCATCGGTTACATCTGCAACGGCGGCAGCCCACCGCTGGCCGACCCCGCCGGGCCGGTCGCCAATGCGCTCAACCCGATAGGGGCGCTGGTGGAAGTGGGCGCTGTGAAGGCGCTGCGCACGACGATTATCACCGCCGAAACTGGAACGGGGGGGCTGGTGTGGATTCGCGTTCCGCAGCCGAACCAGTACACCGCGCTGCTGGTGGGCGATGCCGCCACCCGCGACATCACGCCGGAAGGATTCCCGGCATGGCAGTCCATCCTTGTGCAAACAGCCGAAACCCTACCCGGTTGTCCCGCTTTGCCCCACAATTCCTACATGGCACAAACGCCGCTTAATCAGCCCGTGAGTCTGGTTATCAACGGGGCATCCATCACCTTAAACGGCACACTGCTCGTCCAAACGCAGGGCGAGGCCACCCTGTTCGCCGGACTTTCCGGTCAGCACAGCATCTATGCGTTAGGCGCGGAACAAATTCTGCGTCCGGGGCAAGTCATCGCAGTCAGTCATGCGGGGAGTACGTTTGGTGCGCCCAGCGCCCCCCCCGGCGCTCCGCAACCATTGGATACCGCGATGGAAGCCGGACTGCCGGTGGCGCTGCTGGATAGGCCGATCATCCTGCCGCAACCGGGCTACGTGACCACCGAGGGACAGGTGAATATGCGCGTGGCGCCCACCACTGACGCGGCGGTACTGGCTGAAGTGCCGCCCGGACAGGTGTTGAGCATCCTCGGACGTGACCCGTCCGGCGAATGGTATCACGTCCGGTTGGACAGCGGCGAAACGGGGTGGATGTATGCCTCCCTGCTGAACCAGAACGTCGGCAACATTCAGGCCGTGTATTCTGCCACCCCGTTGCCGCCCCAGCGTTACGGCGAAATGGGATATACCGCAACCGTGCTGGCTCCCGTCGGGGCGAATATGCGGCAAGCGCCGGATGTCACCTTCCCGTGGGTACTCACCATCCCCGATAAAGCCAAAGTTACGCTCATCGCCCGCAGCCCCTACAGCCCATGGGTCAAAGTGGATTTCAACGGCATCGTCGGTTGGTTGGCGCTCATCACCCTGCAAACGCAAGCCGTGATCGAAGCCCTGCCGGTGGATGTGAACGTGCCGCCGCTGCCGGAACCCACGCGGGTTCCGGGGTCATTCGGCAACGCCTTCCCCGATCCGAACGGTAAGGGGAACTAACGCGCACCGATAGGGTGTATTCGGAAATGGGGGCAATGACCCTCATCCCCTGCTCTTCCGCTGCGCGTCATGGCGAAGGGTGTAAGGCAAGTGGACACATCTCGCGCCATGTCCCCACTGTATTTCTCCCCTCGCCTAGCTGTACTCAGCGGTTGGGAGAGGGGATGGGGGTGAGGGCTTTTGAACGCCTTCCCCGATCCGAACGGTAAGGGGAACTAACGCGCACCGATATACCGCCGCTGCGGGTGTCTGCCGTGCCGGGGACGGCAGATTACAGCGCGAATTATGAACACGGGCTATACTGATAGTGGGAAACGAATAGCCTTTCCGAATCATCAGGACAGACCATGCCCAGTTGGAATCCACAACTGCGTTTCGTAAGTCCGAATTTTGCAGCCCTCATCGAGCCATCGCCTGCCTTATTGGATCGTCAAGAGCGCCAGCAGTCACGGTTGTTGCTTTTTATCCTCCTCATCCTGCTCATCACCAGTGGATTCATCCTCCTCGTTCAAGTGTTCACCAATCCCGGCGGGCTGGATGATGTTGACTTCTGGGTGACGACGCTGATCTGGTTCATCGGAATGGGCATGTATCTCGCAGCACGACGCGGGCGCACACAGACAATCGCCGCATCCTTGATTTTCCTGCTGTTCATTCTCACGACCCTTGTTCCGCTGACCGCCAACAGCCTGAGTTCGCTACCGTTCTACGGGGTGATTCCGCTGCTGCTGACCGCGATCTTCTTCCAACCGCGCTGGGTGATCCGCCTGAGCGTTCTCATCGTCTTTATGCTGACAATCGGTTATATCCTGATGCCCCCCGCAGGCGATTTTTCGGCACATCTGGTGATCGAAAGCATTCTGTTTACCCTACCCGTAGGTGGGGTCACATGGGCGTTCACATGGCAGCGGCACATGGTGGAGCGCATCCGCCGCGAGGAACTCCAAACCGCCTACAATCAAGTGGTGGCCTCCGAAGCGCAACTGGAACAACGGGTGCAGGTGCGCACACAAGAGCTACTAGACTCGCAGGAGGCTTTACGCACCAGCGAAGCACATCACAATGCGCTCTTGCGTGCCATCCCGGATGTCATCCTGCTCACCAACCGGGACGGCACCTATCTCGATTATCATATTGACCATCCCGAACAGGCGCGGATCGCGCTCGATCAACTGATCGGGCAGAATGCCAGCCGCTTGCACCTGCGCGAACTACCAGATGCGCTCACGCAGCGGTTGGGCAACCAGCATTACAACGCCATTCAGGACGCCCTGAGCAGCGATGCGGAAATCAACCGGGAGCTTTCATTGCCGCTTAATGGACAGGACATCCATTATGAGGCGCGGGTGATGGCCTCCGGGCAGGATAAAGTGCTGACGATCATCCGCAATATCAGCGAGCGCAAAAAGCTGGAAGCGCAAACGCTGGCCTTAATGAGCGAACGCGAACGCATCGAAGTGTTGAACCGTTTCGTGCAGAACATTTCCCACGAACTCCGCACCCCGCTGTCCATCATCAGCACCGGACTGCACCTGATGAACCGGTCGCCCGATGGGGAAAAACGGCTGGAATATGCCCGCCGGAGCGAACAGCAGATTGTGCGAATCAACCGGTTGCTAGGCATGATCCTGCGTATGACGCGGCTGAACAGCGGCCTCCCGTTCGTAACGCAGCCCACCAACCTCATCCCCATTCTGGAACAGGTCACGGCAGCGGCGCAGCAGACCGTAGAGGACAAGCAGCTGCGGTTGGAGTTTGTGCAGGGGTCGGCGCAGCTCCTTCTGAATGCCAACGGCGAGTGGCTGCACGAAGCCTTCACCCAACTGCTGGACAACGCGATACGCTTCACGCTGGAAGGCGGAAGCATCCACCTATCCCTTACCGAGGTCGAGAACGGCGTAGAAGTGCTGCTGAAGGATACCGGAATCGGGATCGCGAAAGCCGATCTCCCGCATGTGTTCGAACATTTCTGGCGGCAGGACAGTTCGCACAGCACACCGGGGTTCGGGCTGGGGCTGACCCTCGCGCAAAAGATTGTGCAGCTGCACGATGGCGAGATTACGATTGAGAGCGCCGTCGGAAACGGTACTGCTGTACGGATATTCTTGCCGATACCGGCATAAAGCGCGGATCAACTCTTGTCCAGTGCGCAGACTCGCCCTATAATGACGACATAGTGGGGAGTCGCCAAGCGGCAAGGCTCCGGACTTTGGATCCGGCATTCGTAGGTTCGAATCCTACCTCCCCAGCTTACTTGGAGCCAATGCGAACATATTGGTTGAGGATCGGCGGAGATGTCTCCGCCGATTTTCATTTGTGGTCTGTTACCTTCGCGGCGGTTCACACTGCGTATCTCATCGGTCAAATCTCGTAGATACGCGAATGGAGTCCGCAATTCCAGCAGTATCGTTCCCTCAGAGTTCACGATAACTCGTTCAACGACCTGACGCAGCAGTTCTTTCTGATCGCTACGTTCCAGACTATTATACAGCACTCCGATATTTGCGATAATTCCAAGGGCTGTATCCAAATTATTGATATGAATCTCTCTTTCCTGATCAACGGTTTCCAGACTCCACCGCAGCTTATGCCGACGATCTTGCCATTCCGCCCAAAGGTTGTCCCAAACCGATTCAGTGATTTTTCCTGACGCGAACAAACGCGCCATCCGCGATTCCTCTTCATCGACAGCCTTCAATGCCGATTGAAGCTGAAGCCGTTCGTCAGGGCGTAAGTGTCCCAACTTTTCCGCCAGTTCATGCGTGTAACTCATGCGGATCAAGGGAATTAGCTCAGGGTCGATCTGAATCCGCAGCAGTTCAAGCGGAATTTGTTCATCAATGTCACGGCATAAGAAACTGACACCCCCTGCATTCGCCACCCGATAATACGGCGTGCCACCACCAGACCGACCTGCGTTGGACGTTGAACCTGAAAGACGAACGACTCTATCCCCTACACAACTGCGATAAAAAACGATCCCTTTGAGTAGATAGTCCTGTATGCGACGCACACTGCGATGCTGGTTGCGATGGGCAAGAATTTCCAATCCCCGCTCAAATTCCTCGGTGGTTACGAGCGGTTCCCAATTCCCGCGCATGGTTTTCGGTAGGATGTTGTTTTTCTGGCTGACAATCCAACCCGCATAAGTCCAGTTGTGAAATATATTGGATAAAGTGCTGATATTGGGTCGGCGGCTGCCCATCGCTGAGACATCCACAAACGGACGACCGCTGCGATGCCGATAGCCCTTCGCGTGAAGCGCCTCGGCTATTTCATCCAGCGTCAGACGATCTTCGAGCAGCAAGTCCCAGGCATAACGCCAGATGGGTGCGCGTTCCGGGTCAAGTTCAATCCAGTGAGCGACACGACCTTGAAGCTTTTTCACATCCTGAGTTGTACGCGCCTCAACATTGAGATAACCATCAGGCGCACGCCCAATATAACCACCTTCCTGTCGCTTCGCACGTAGACCGCCCTGAACACGGATACCAAGCAAGGCTGATTCCCGCCTTGCCAAGGTGAATGAGAGCGTGACAAGCACACGGTCATCGGGATCCATCGGGTCAAGGTCAGGTTGGTTGGCAAATCTCACTGCTACACCAAATTCATGCAGTTCATCAATGGCGCGTAAAGCCTCCGTATCATTGCGTCCAAAACGGTCTGCCCGCTCGACCACCACATGCGAAAACTTACCTAAACGGGCATCCCCTAACAGCCGCTGATAGGCGGCTCTTTCGGGCGTTTTGCCACTCAGTACATCCACATATTCATCGAAGATGACCATCTCAGAACGTTCCAACACGTTTTTCTCGATGACAAACCGCTGTCGCGCCCGCGATAATTCGGGTTTCTGATTTTCATCACTGCTCGTTCGCAGGTAAACCGCCCAACCCGGCTGAGGTGCGACAGGCGATTTACTTTTAGTACGATGTCGCGGCATAAACGATCCTTAGCATTTGTTGATTAGTGTTTTTCTCAAGACGATACACCAGCTTTTATATCCTGTGTTTTTGCCCGCTTTTTTCGAGGCGTTTCCGTTTCGACAGTATTTGGCTTGGCGATGATGCCTTTGGAAAGCAGTTCGGCGACAGCCAGAATCCTTTTGACTATTTCCTCACCACTTTCGGGCTGAGATGGTTGATTACGGGTATCCATTTTCCAATATCCCCTTTCGTTCTGGTGTCAGCCCCTGATTGATCCAGGCATAGATGTCACCGCCTTGCAGATGGAATTCGCTTATATCCTTGCCGTGTGGCACTTGAATGGCGCGAAAGCGCGGCGAGAGCGAAAGCAGGCGGTTCGCACCTTTTTCTCCCGCCGCGTCGCAGTCATAGGCGACGAAAATGGTGTGGCAGTGCGTGAGTTCGGCATACCAGCGTGAACTGAGGATGGCGGTAGCGCTGCTCAAGGTCACGGGTGCGACTAAGTTACCGGCTTCTTGCCGCGCCAGCAGTGCGTCAAACTCGCCCTCACAAAATAAAGCGATTTCCCAATCTGCTAGCCCGTCAGCGCCATACAAGCCGTTGACATTGCCCCCTTTGATCTGCTGGTATTTCGGCGTACCGTAAGCGCGACGGACTTTTACCGCCCACAACGCATCCGCCGCAAACCAGGGGATGGTAATGCCGCAGGGGACATCCATGCCCTCGATGACGCGCCAACCGCGAAAATCGCCCGGCACGTACCCCAATCGGGCAGCGCGAATGGTGCGCGTGGTCAAGCCTCTGCCGGTGAGATAATTCAGCGCGGGTTCACCGACTTCTGACCAGAGCGTTTCTTCCGCCTGACTGACGATGCGCTCCGCCCGATGCTGCCAACTCCATTCTGGTGGTTCAGAAGGGGATTTCAGGCACTTGCGCTCGATGGGTACAGCCGTTGGTGCAGGTTCACCCAATGCCCGCAGCGCTTCGGTGAAGCTCAGGCGGCGGTAGTTGGTGAGCCAGTCCAGCGCGTCGCCGCTGGTGTCACATGCGCCAAAGCAGCGGTAGCCATTGGCCCAGACTGCCAGGCTGAAGCCCTTGTGTTCGTTATGGAAGGGACACTTCCATAAATAAGCGCGTCCACCGCGCAAGGAGGCGGGTCCCAAATCCTGCTCAACCAGGCGGCGCAGGTCACAAGATTCCTTCAATCGTTGCGTATCGGTCACGTTTTCTTCCTCTGGTTCTCTAATTGACATGCGTTGTGACAATTGACAATTCGACAATTACTGGCAATTGTCACGACCCCGCGACAGTTGCTCCATCGGTCAGTCGATAGGCTTCTGACTTCACACCCGGTTTGGGCGGCAGTTCGACGCGCTCAATGCAGCCGTCTTCTTCCAGCGCCCGCAGCGCCTCAATCACTGGCTTGCGTGGCGAACGCAGCGCTCGATAAATGTCCCGCACGGTTGCCACACCGCCGCAGGCACGCAGAAAGCTGAGAATACGATTTTCCAGCCGCCCCTCTTCGTTCTCGCCTAAATCCGCCAGCAGGCGATGGGCGGATGCCCGCCAGTCTTCGACAATCTGCTGCGCTCGATACCAGTGCGCGGCAGTCACCTTTGGTCGTGATGAAGTATCGTCACCGTCTGCCCAGTCCAGCGCCGCCAGCAGCGTCGCCACCTTAATTGCCTGCACATGCAAACGTCCGTACACCGCACGGAGGCGATCATCCAGTGACGAACTGGGAGCAGTCATTGCCCGCAGCGCCTGCTCATAGGCATGGCAAGCCGTCCAGATGTCAGCTGAGAGCGACCAGGCTTCTGCCGTCTTTTTCTCACCGAGCGCATCGGGGAGCGGTGGTTCTGGCAATCGTTCATGCAAGCGGCGCAGACGACTTGCCAGTTCAGTTGGTGTCTGGCTGTCTTTTGGCGCAGAGCGTTCCTTATAATCCGGTTCCGGCGTGAGCAGTCCAAAGCGCGCCAGATTGCCATTGAACCAGTCGGACGAGGACAGCGCCGACGATAGTTCGGCGGGTGTGGCTGCGCCCAGAATGGACAGTGCGGCATCGCGGATCACCACCAGCCCTTTGTTGTTGGTATTGCTGTCCAGATAGGGTGGACAGTCGTAGAGGGTCATGATGAGTTCTTTCAAGCCGGCCATATAATCTCTACCCATTGATTTGAACAAGCCGGAAAGCTCATCGCGGAGCAGTCCGCGCTGCGCGGCGTAGCGGTTGCCCTTCTCCAATCGCGCTCGATCCAACTGCGGGATGTCAGCGAAGTTGGGTGGGAGAATGCCGCCCAGCATCGACATGAAGTTCTCCGGCGATCCCGGCTGGGGCATGAGCATGTGGGGGATTGCCAGTCGTGCCACTTCTGAAGCCAGACTCAAACCCGCCGATTTGCGGTAGTAGGTCGAGACCGCGACTACCATCAGATAGAGGTTAGGAAAGACCTGCTGCCGCCAGGGGGTATGGATATACAGCCTGCGTCCGACTGCAATAGCAGCCAGATACAGACCGGCACCCAGATGAAACGCCAGCGGGGTTTCATTGGCGGCACTGCCCGCCCAGCGGATGTAGTCGTTCAGCCACTTCCCGACACCGGCTGCCTGCTGAAGCTGGGCATCGGTCAGTTTTGCCGACGCGGGCAGTTCCGGCACGATGTTGAGATCGGCAGCACGCTGCGGCAGGGGTGGGGGCGGGGCATTCGGGTCTACCGCCAGCACCGCCCGTAAGAGTTCCTGCCCCAATACCTTACGCAGAAAGCGCAGATCATCTGGCACATTCGGGTCGAGATGTGCCAGCAGCAAGCCGACAGCGGGACTCAATTGCAGACTGTCCCAGGACATGCCGACCAGCGCCCGCGCCAATCCATAGGCATCCTGCGGTGAAAGTGTGAAGGTCGATGTCATAGGGACTCACGCTCCGTCTGCACTGGCATTGGCTCGAAAGCGTGCCCACGCTGCCGTTCCTCGGCATCAATGGCCTGACAGACCAGCGCAAAGACGAGATTGGCGAGCGTGCGATGTTCTTCTCGCGCCCACAGCGCCAGTTTGCGCCGCACTTCCGGGGTCAGCCGGAAGGCAATGCGCTCCGATAAGACTTCATCGTACATACCTGCATCCTTTCGTTAGTCGAATGAACACAGGATAGGCGAAAACGTAGAACTTGTGTGCGAGAAAATTGGACACTTGGGACGGGAAATTTCACAGGGGCTGGGAAAAATGGACATTCAAATCGGGAAATTTGGACATCCACTATTAATTAAACCAATTTCCTACAACCTTCGTACTCGTTTTGAACGGCTTTTGCTTTGCATCGTTTGGAATTTGTAATATCATGAAGAATCGCTGAATAGAACATGCGTTCACAATTCCAGCGCTACCCGTAAACTGCTGGCGACCTGTGGATAGGCCGCCCATTTAGAAAGGAGGTACAGACCGGATGAGATCGACTAAAGTAGTCATCACTGACCGGAACGACATCACCCGCAAGGGGGTGGAAGCCATCATTGGCGACAGTGGAGAAGCGTATCAGGTAGTGGGCGTTTTTGCCCATCTGCGTGAGGCGGAAGATTACCTCAGCGAATATGCCGCCCATATTCTCATTCTTGACGACCTGACCCTGACCCCTATGGAGGTGATTCGACTGGTCACACGCTGCCACGAGTCCCGTCCGGGATTGGGCATCATTGTCATGAGCCAACGACGGGATGGTGAGTACATCCAGCGCGTGATGCGCTGGGGGAATGCCAGCTTTCTGCTCAAAAACGGCAACCTGCAAGAGCATCTGCTCAAAGCCCTGCAATTCAACAGCAGTCATTATCCATTTATTTCGCCCGAAGCGCTGAAGCTGCTTGGCACACGCCCGATGGGAACCTTAACCCATCGGGATCGGGATGTCCTGCGCTTATTGGAACAG
>Ga0172373_10003343_pt1 | contig 23523 bp, 24 predicted proteins | sample Lak10m_2_FD_114546 | JGI IMG/M metagenome (GOLD analysis project Ga0172373, IMG submission 114546) | Freshwater microbial communities from Kabuno Bay, South-Kivu, Congo - kab_092012_10m | ecosystem: Environmental > Aquatic > Freshwater > Lake | place: Democratic Republic of the Congo...
ACCAGACACCACCCTGCCATTGGTGCTTCCCGATTATAGACAGGTGCCTGAGATAAACCAGGAACACGCCGTAATACAGGCTGGGGAAAACCGACCTGAGTTCAGCAGTGCCCGGCTTCAGGAAACAGAAGAGGCAAGGGATATAGAAAAAGCCCGACGAAGCAATACACCTGTTCAGCTACTGGCATCCCTGGGATTCAATGGAGCCAGCGCATCGCCCAACCAGGTATTCCGGCAGTTGAGAGACCAGCAAGGATTAAGTATAGGCGTAGGTTTTCCAGTGGTCGATTGGGGCCGGCGAAAGGCAGAAACAGCCATTGCCACCGCCCGTCAAAAAGTAGGTGAATACACCCGAATACAAGAGAAAATGCAGATTCGGAACGCTATTTACAACCAGGTACAAAGCATCGACCTATACCGCGCCCAGGCAGATTTAAGCCGTCAGTATTCCAATATGGCTACCGAACGCCACGCCCTTGCGATGGAACAATACCGCAGAGGCACCTTGAGCCTCACCGAACTAAGCATCGCACTCCAGGAAAAAGAAGAAGCCCAACGCATGGAAACCCATGCCATTCGACAGCTATGGGAAGCCTATTTCCACCTGCGAAAAATGACCCTGTACGATTATGTGGCCAACCACAAACTCTGAAAACGAACAAAAAGCCATGCTGCCCCCCTGAAAGAAAAACCTGTCGAGCGCCTGATTGTACACCATATCAAACCAATTCCAATGATTCAACTCCCCAGAACCAAAAGTGAGCTGGCGCATTATCTCGGCGTAAGCCTAAGTACGATCAAACGCTGGCTAAAACAACAACAAATGGACGTGCCGAGAGGAATTATTCCCCCAAAAAAGATGCGGCAAATCATCCTGGACCTTGGATACGACCATCCCGCCCCGCCTTCGAAGCGAAAAGGGCCATCATGAGCCATAACAGGCCGTACTGCCAGCTAAGTACAATGTACCTTTGTACCAGATGGAAGAACCATCAGGGCGGATCCCGAAAAGCCCGAATCAGAGTAGGGGAAGCTAAAACCAGAACCATGCAGTTACTCAGAAAATTTTTCGCGCTATTGTTACTCAGCTCCTTGAGCTGGTCGGCACAAGCCGTGTCCATTGGCTGGGGCAAAGAAGAAATCATCTTCATTTGTCCGATTTTCGGAATGGACGCCAATATGGACATGACTACGTCTATGGGAGTGGCCGCTAACTGCCAGAAAACCCCGTGGTCATTTTGCTGGTCGTATCCCTGCAAGATAATCACCTACCTGTCGTGATGCGTATCCGGGTGTAGGCGGTCCTCCAGGATTTCCTATACCCGGATTCCGGCTAACCTACCTATGGATTGGAAGTGCTTTATTTTTTTATCAAAACAGACCCTCGTGCTATTCTACCCCACGCCCACCGTCTTTTTACTGGCAGCGGCCAGCCTGTTGTGCAGTAGCTGCCAGCAAGAGAAACGACCGGTTTACCGCACCAACCTGGATAATAAATCCGGTTCTTTTTCCATGTTCAAGGCAAATGAAACAGCCCGGCGCCGCATTGACCTTACCCAACCCCGAATCACCGACCGGATGCTGGTCAGCGACCTGATTCAGGTAGAAAAAATAATTCCGCTGGATACTACCCAGCCCATTGGAACCATTGAAAAATTGCTGCTATTGCCCAATGGGATACTGGTCTTTGACAAGTCCGTACACAATATGCTGTCTTTGTTTGACCGGCAGGGAACCTTTATCACCCGCGTAGGAAACAGCGGGGAAGGGCCCAATGAATTTATCCACCTATCGGATGTACAGTACAATCCATTCCGGCACACCATCGATGCGTGGGACGAGTCGGGGCAGAAAATGTTGCAGTACCGGCCGGATGGTTCTTTTGAAAGCGCCCAGGCACTAGACATTTTCGCCTCCCATTTCGCGCCATTATCGGCCACGGATTATTTGTTTTATAAAGGCTCCGGGCTATCGGATCCAGCGCTGAATACCCGTTTTATCACCGTTGATATAGGTACCCACAAGGTCCGAAGCAAGGATTTTCCCATTCTGCCTTTTCAGGAAAACCTACATTTTGAGCCGGGAGCCATCTTGCGATACAACCGATACACGCGGGGCTATTTTTTTAACGAGAATCATGAAAATACGGTTTACCAGTTTACCCCCGGACGCCTGGAAAAAAGAGCCTTTATCGACTTCGGTAGGCGGGCTATTCAGGCGGAGGATCTGGATTTTAAGCGCATGGACGCAGTTGGCTATTTCCAACTTCTCACCAAACCTGGGCTGTTCACCTCCATACATAAACCGATGGAAACAGCCGACGTTTTTCTGTTTCAGTTTGCACAGGAAAAAAAGATGTTGACCTGTATGTATGATAAGCGCAGCAAGAAAGCCCATGTTGTTGAGCGCTTTTACGACGATGTGTTCGGCCATGCCTTCTTCTTTAACCCCATAGACACCGATGAAAGAGGCCGCTTTGTATTTGTACTGGATCCCCTGTTAATCCGGGAAGCTATCCTTCGAAAATCTGAAACGACCGGTATTCCTGCCGAACAGCTCATCGAGCAGCTCCGCCAAACCCAACCACAAGCCCATCGCATGCTCGAGGAAGCCCAGCTACACGCCAACCCCATCCTACTGTTTGCTCACCTCAATCTACCCTCCCAATGAAAACGCTGCCCGTATTGCTGATTTTCCTGCTGGCCCTGCTTTTTTCCTGCGCCCCCCATCGGGACCAAAACGACTGTAACAGGTATCTCGAAAAAGCGATGGCCCTGCATATAGAAAAAAGAATTCAGGAGCTGTCTCTGGAAATCGGTCTCCAGCAGGATACGCTCCTGCCTGGTACGCCTATATACCGTGCCGACGGCCAGCAGCTAAGTCTGCACGACCTATTGGAGCCGGAAAATATATTGCTGTTTCGCTATTCCAACCTCAGTTGCAATGCCTGCAACGTGCCCATTCTACAAGCCATCGATGCGTTTAAGGAAGAGCATCCAGACGCACGGATTGCTATCATCGCCAGTTATGACAACCTACGCACCTTCTCCAGTTTTTGTAGAACCTATTCCGGCAAGGTGCCTGTGTATTTTGTTTATCCCCATCACGCAACGGGCGCATTCCGGGCAAGTATTCCGCCTTATTTTTGCATAGCCTCTCCGGAAGGAATCATCCGGGCTCCTTTTATTGTTCCCAAAGAGCTGGATGGTATGGCCGAAGCCTACCTTGGGCAAATCCGCCCATTGCTAAGCCCGGGTTCGTCGTGACCACCCAACACCCGAGCACCTCTTCTGTCACGCCCCCCTCCGTTCTTTAAAAAAAGCAAGCATCAACGCCCGGCATTCAGACTCCAGTACCCCCGTCGTTTGGATAGTCTTTGGATGCAGCATACCTGAGCCAAATCGAAGAAACCCTCTTTTTTCATCGGAGGCACCATATACGACCCTGCCCACCTGTGCCCATGCCAGCGCACCGGCACACATAGGGCAAGGCTCCAGCGTAACGTAGAGCACGCAATCGGATAAGTACTTACTGCCCAGGTAATTGGCAGCGGCGGTTATGGCGATGATTTCTGCATGGGCTGTAACATCCTGCAACCGCTCTGTCGCATTTCTGCCTTTTGCGATGACCCGGCCCTCACTGACTACGACCGCACCAACCGGAATTTCCCCTTCTGCATAGGCTTGTTGCGCTTCTTTCAGCGCTTCCCGCATGTAGTATGTATCATCCAACATATACCCTGATTTTGACTGACCGAACCCATAGTGAGACCCGGAATACGAAATCAAAAGTAGTGCTTCCACCAAATAAATCCCTTGTCCTTTTTAAGGAACTTCGACCATAGCTGTTTTTCAAATCCCATAGCCCATGAGGCCTGGGATTCGAAAAGCAGCGTTTAATCAGACAAATAACTATTCAGAGTTTTTTTCTTTTCGCATTCAATTTCCATATCTTTGCGCATGGAAAATAAGGTTACACTACACAGCAGCAAATTTATGGGTGAAGCACTCACATTCGATGATGTGCTACTCGTTCCCGCCTATTCAGAAGTCCTTCCACGTGAAGTGGATATTTCCTCCCGCCTGACACGCGAAATCAAACTCAATGCACCGATCGTATCCGCTGCCATGGATACCGTGACAGAAGCCAAGCTCGCTATCGCTATCGCGCAGCAAGGCGGTATCGGCATGATTCACAAAAACATGACAATTGGAGATCAGGCAGAGCAGGTGCGCATGGTAAAGCGCTCAGAGAGTGGAATGATTATCGACCCCGTCACGCTTCCGCCGGACGCAAAAGTAGCCGACGCGCTTCAGCTCATGTCGCGCTTCAAAATCGGAGGTATCCCCATCGTGGCAGCGAACGGAAAGCTGGCAGGCATCCTGACTAATCGCGATTTGCGCTTCGAAGCATACCTCGACCGACCTATCCACGAAATAATGACTGCGTCAAACCTGGTGGTCGCCCCAACCGGTACTACCCTGCACAAAGCAAAAGAAATCCTTCAGCGAAATAAAATCGAAAAACTTCCCGTCGTCGATGAAGCGGGAATCCTTAGGGGGTTGATTACCTATAAGGACATCATGAAAGTTCAAAACTATCCCATTTCCTGCAAAGACACCCTGGGACGTCTGGTCGTAGGTGCCGCCGTTGGCGTAACCCACGACCTAATCGAGCGCGTCGAAGCCCTCGTACACGTGGGGGTAGATGCCGTGGCTATCGACACCGCCCACGGGCATTCCAAAGGCGTTTTAGACGCGGTACGGCATGTGAAAAAACAGTTTCCGGACTTACAGGTCATAGGAGGGAACGTAGCTACCGGCCCCGGCGCTTTGGCACTGGTAGAAGCCGGAGCAGATGGCGTCAAGGTAGGCGTTGGCCCCGGCAGTATCTGTACCACCCGTATCGTAGCCGGGGTGGGGGTACCCCAACTGAGCGCCATCAATATGGCCTACGAAGCCATCAAACACACGGGTGTCCCGGTAATCGGTGACGGTGGAATCCGCTATACCGGAGATATTGTTAAAGCCCTCGCAGCCGGTGCGAGCACCATCATGGCAGGTGGCCTTTTCGCAGGCGTAGAAGAAGCACCCGGGGAAACGATTATTTTCGAAGGCCGGAAATTCAAAGTGTACCGCGGCATGGGCTCCCTGGGCGCTATGCAACAAGGTTCCAAGGATCGGTATTTTCAAGATGTTGAAGACGATATTAAAAAGCTCGTTCCGGAAGGAATCGAAGGCCGGGTGCCATTCAAAGGAACGGTTGCGGAAGTAATGGTTCAATATATTGGCGGATTGCGCGCAGGTATGGGATACTGTGGCGCAAACGACATTCACTACTTGCAGGAGAACGCCCAATTTGTTAAAATCACTTCTGCAGGGATTCAGGAGAGCCATCCACACCATATTACCATTACAAAAGAATCACCCAACTACAGCCGATGACAGCATAACAACCTATGTATGGCTATCGCACGGGGGCTGGCCCCCGTGCGATAGCCACATGCGTTGCTTACGCCGGAATCCCTTTATTTACGGTGGATTCACCTATTACATTAGAAATACCACCCCCTATTTTTTCGGTTTCGAAATACCAACAGATACCCAGATAGGGGTTCAATAGGCCGGCATCTTTGCCGACCGCCGCCAGCGGCTCCGCATAGCTGGCACCAAATGGGCAAGTAAAGCGAGCGGAAGCGAATACCTTAACGACCCCCGCCCCCGTTCAATCAGCATCAGACGTGACACACCAAATTCGGTACTATAATGAAACATCCGCTCCTGCTTCTTGTCTTTTTCACCCTTCTTGGTTTTTCCGGGCACGCCCAGCGAAAAAAATCGGCGCCTCCCCCTCCTGCCTTCACCTTTGAAGACGCTATCTACCAGCCGTATATTCAATCTGTTCAGCTCTATGTAGAAGGGCTGGCACTCAGCTACCCCATGATTACCCTCGATGCCAGCGCCCCCCTTGTACTGGAATTCGACGACCTGGAAGGGGATGTCAAAGACTATTTTTATAGAATCACCTACTGCGACAAAGACTGGCAGCCGGCTCAAATTTCCGAAATGGAATACCTCGACGGGTTCCCGGAAGACCGCATCAGCAACTACCAGTTTTCGTTCAAAACGGTGGCACCCTATACCCACTATACGTTGCGCTTGCCCAATGCCAGCATGGCCTGGAAGCTTTCCGGAAACTACCTCCTTTCAGTATATGAAGAAGGCTACCAGGATACCCCCGTATTCACCCGGCGGTTTGTAATAGCCGATCCCCGGCTTCAAATGAGCGCACAGCTGGTACGCCCCAGCGCCGTTCAAAAAATGCGCACCCACCAGGAAATCGATTTTACGCTGAATACCGAAAAAATGCCCATCCGAAATCCACAGCAGGAGATTTTTGCCGTGGTACTTCAAAACGGCCGGTGGGAAACAGCGATTAGCGACCTCAGCCCGCTCTTCGTACGAGGCAATCAGCTCGTATTTGATTATCAGGATAAAATTGTTTTTCCCGCCGGCAAAGAGTTTCGGCAACTCGATATTCGAAGCCTCCGTTTCCGGTCCCCCATGGTAGCTGCCATTGAAAACCTGCGCGACCGAAGCGAAGTTATCCTGCATAAAGACCAGTCCCGGGAGCTTCAGGCTTATGTAGAATACAACGACATCAATGGAAAATTCATCACCGAAACACAAGACCAGAACAATCCCCTCGCTGCCAACTACGCCCAAGTCCTGTTTTCTTTTTCAGCAGAAGAACCGTTCTACGACCAGGACGTCTATCTGATTGGCCAGTTTAACAACTGGAAACAGCTTCCGGAATACAAAATGACCTATAACCCCGCCGTCAACAGCTATGTCCTCAAAGTCCAGATGAAACAAGGGTTCTACAACTACGCATACGCCCTGGCGCCCCGCGATATGTTGCCGAAATCCCCCAACCTGTCGGCACTCGAAGGAGACTGGTTCGAAACCGAAAACGACTATACTATCCTCATCTACTACCGCCCCTTTGGCGGTCGCTATGACCAATTAATCGGACTCTACCACTTCAATACAAGAGGACAATAATGGCGCGGGATAGATCCTTGTTTACCCCCCGAAAAACCCGAGGCCGGGATCCCCGTTTTACCACCTATTTTTTAACAGGTAGAGCGGAAAACTCTGAGCTTTGGAAAATCCCCTTTTATCCATGATTCAGGATGATTTATATAAAAAAATAAGCCGACCTGAAAGTAAGCGCTAACATTGTACGCATACGGCAATCCAGCGGGAACGTTCCCGCCACTTGCCAGAAAAAAATTCAGATTATGTTCAGAACTCACTTTTTCCTGGGACTCTGCCTGTTGCTCTTCAGTCCTGGTTTATACGCACAAAAATCCTGGAGCCTCCAGGAATGCGTGGAGTATGCCGTTCAAAACAACCTCACGGTAAAACAAGCACAAGCACAGGTTCGCGCGGCCGAGCTCACGCTAAAACAAGGACAGTACAGCCGACTACCCTCGCTCAATGGTACGGTAAGCGGAGGTACGCAATTCGGACGAACCATCGACCCTACTACCAACAGCTTCGATAACCGTCGAATCGGATTCAATAGCTACGGGATCAATTTCGGCGTTACGGCCTTCGCCGGCAACCGTATCAACAACTCCATCCAACAATCACAGCTCGACCTGAGCGCAAGCAAACTCGACGCTGCCCAAATCAGCGACGATATTGCCCTCAATGTAGCTACTGCCTACCTCAATATCCTGCTCTCCGAAGAACAACAGGTACTCGCCCAACAGCGGGTCAGCCAAACGCGCCTGCAGCTCGAACAAACGGATAAGCTGATTCAGGCCGGAGTACGCGCTGCCAATGAACGCCTCAATATCCTTTCCCAACTCGCTCTCGACGAACAAAGCCTCATCCAGGCTCAAAACGCCGTCGAACTCAACTATCTGACACTCAAACAACTCCTTCGACTGGATGTATCTGCCGATTTTCGCATACTGAAACCGCAGATCAATCTTCCCGCCGACTCCAACCCCGACACCTACGCTCCCCTCGAAATTTATACAGGGGCTCTCAACCGCCAACCCAGCGTCCTGGCCGCTGAAAAGCGTATGGAAAGCGCCCAAGTCGGGATAGCTATCGCCAAAGCAGCCTACCTGCCTACCCTCAATTTTTTTGGCGGACTTTCCAGCAACTATTCTACCGCAGGCCAAAAAGTGGATGGGTACTACACCCAAAATTTTCAGCAAACGGTGCTGTTTAATGGCCAACAGGTGATTTTTGAAATCCCTCAGCAAATTCCCAATTTGAGCAAAAACCCCTATTTCAGCCAAATCAACCAAAACTTTGGCCAAAACCTGGGCGCCTCCCTCAGCATTCCAATCTACAACAACCACCGCAACCGCATCAACGTGGAACGTGCCCAACTTACTATCATCAGCCGGGAGGTCGCTACCGAACAAGCCAAACAACAGCTAAAAACCAATATCGACCGCGCTATCGCAGATGCCCGCGCAGCCAAACGCACCTTCGAAGCAGCTACCGCCTCCGTAGAGGCCTCTTCCGCCGCTTACAAAAATGCCCAAACGCGCTATGATACCGGTGCACTTACCGCACTCGAACTCCAAACAGCCCGCAACGCCATGGAACAAGCTAAAATCGACCTCATTCGCGCCCGATACCAGTACTTGTTTAATGTCAAACTCGTCGATTTCTATCAGGGAAAGAAATTGTCCATCGACTGATGTACTAAAAATATAGGTGCCTCCGGGTACAGCAAACCATTCATTCAAAAGAATTCACCGCAAAATCCACCATATCATGGCTAAGAAGAATAAAAATACCCTCATTTATATCCTCGTTACGGTCATCGTCGGCCTCGTGATTGTAGCTGTTATAAAAAACAAAAACAAACCAAAAGGCGAAGCCGTTACAACCGAGAAGATAGAAAAACGCAATATCCGCGAAACAGTGGCCGCTAGCGGAAAAGTGTTTCCAGAGACAGAGGTAAAAATCAGCTCCGATGTATCCGGAGAAGTAGTTGAGTTGTTTGTACAGGAAGGCGACTCCGTGAAAGCCGGCCAGATTCTCGCCAAAATTGACCCGGATGCCTACCAGTCGCAGGTAGAACGCGGCGTGGCCTCCGTCAACTCATCCAAAGCACAGCTCGCTAATAGCCGTGCACAAATCGAGAACCTGCGCGCGCAACGCGAACAAATCGTCGCGCAGCTCGAAAACACCCGCGAAACACACAAACGCAATGAAAAACTGTACAAGGATGGCGTCATTTCCGTGGCAGACTTCCAATCCTCCCAGGCTAGCCTCAAAGCACTCGAAGCGAATCTGCGCTCTTCCGACGCCAGTATCAAATCTGCCCAGGAAGGAGCCAACGCCGCACAATTCTCCGTGCAAAGCACCGAAGCAGCGCTGAAAGAGCTCCGCACCAGCCTGAAAAGAACCACCATCTACGCTCCTACTAATGGGATTATTTCCAAGCTCAACGTCGAACAAGGCGAGCGCGTCGTAGGAACCATCCAGATGGCCGGTACCGAAATGATGCGCCTGGCTAACCTCAACAATATGGAGGTTCGGGTGGACGTCAGCGAAAATGATATCCCCCGGGTTTCTCTGGGCGACGAGGTGGACGTGGAAGTCGATGCCTATATCGGCAGAAAATTCAAAGGCCGGGTTACCCAAATTGCCAACTCCTCCTCCAACTCAGCCGTAGCTGCCCTCACGAGCGACCAAATAACCAACTTCGAAGTCCGCGTTTCCATCGACCCCTCTTCCTATACCGACCTGGTCAGCGAACGCAAAAAATATCCATTCCGCCCGGGAATGTCCGCATCCGTAGAAATTTATACCGAAAACAGGCAAAATGTACTCGCCGTACCTATCCAAGCCGTTACTACCCGCGAAAAAGAAGGGATGAAAGCTACTAAAATGGTAGAAGCCAAAAACGGAGAGGAAGTGCAGGAGGAAAAAATACTGGATAACCTCCGCGAAGTGGTGTTCGTAGTAATGAAAGGCGATACCGTCAAAATGGCCGAAGTAAAAACCGGTATCCAGGATAACAACTACATCGAAATTCTTTCCGGACTGAAAGAAGGAGAGCAAATTGTGTCCGGCCCCTATACCGCCGTCTCCCGCAAATTAAAATCCGGAGAAAAAATCCGCGTCGTAACCGAAAATGAGTTATTTTCGGAGGACAAGAAAAAGGATAACTAACCAACACTAAAGGTATGCCGTTGCAAAAACTATCTCCCGAACCAGAAGTATTCCTTCAAACGGTTTCTCAAGCCTGTGAACCGTTGTTTTACCTCAGCGAAACTGAAAAGCCTGTTCGCGCCCACCTTCTGGTGGGCAGCGGCAGGCTTTCCAGTTTTTGCCCGGAAGACCTGCTCGCCCACTTCTTCCCCAACCAGCCCGACCTCCCTGTGGACAGCGCGGATATGCACCTCCCAGGTGCCGAAGGCTACCAGCTTTTCTTTCGCCATTTCGCCGACAAAATGATCCAGTCCGCCGATGGCACCTTCTCTGTCCGCTATCCGGAAGAACTGGATCAGGTAGAAAAATGGCGGGTCCTCCGCGATCTATGGATGGATCATTGCATACATCAGCAGTTTTTTCGCGTGCACCTACCTAACCTTCCCGAAAAAGCTATTTTCTCCGTCGCCCAGTGGCTTCAGGTCGAACTGGATCCCGATACCAACGAAATGAAGCTCCAGCCAGGCGATTGGCTGGTACTCGAAACAGGCACCATCGAAACCTGATTAGGCCTTGTCTGCTCGTACTTTCCGCAACTGAACCCGACCTATCCGACGCTTCTCATCCAGCGGAGCGTCGGATACTTCCTGCCAAAACCCCTTCATCCATACTTCCTCAAAATCTCCACTGTATTTCAACTGATACTTTCTGAATATGGGCACCAACACCCCGCTGTTGCCCTCCGGTACCATACCCGTCTCCTCCAGGTAAACCGAAAAATCATTGAACAACACCCCGCTCAACTCCAACTCCGCCGGCTTCCCTCTTCCCTCATGAATATACGATCGACCGGTAATACGAGTACCCGAAATGCGGATGTACATCTCCATTTTACGCGTAACCGCACTGTTTATTCCTCCGACCGTATAAGTGCCTTCAAATAAACCCTGTAGTCGTTCCTGCGCCATCCCAATACCGATACTGCTGCCCAACAAGACACACAGGAGTATTCCCCGCCGCATTTGTTTTATCCCCATTTTTTTATTTTTCTAGGTGAGGTCAATCAAAAATAGCCATAAGACCTGTTCCCCTTTATTGAATGGCTCCTGCCGGTCGCCGAGCCATCTACCAGAACCTACTCCAACCCTTCAGACGAAAACACCATCCTTCAGCTCCTTTTTGTCTGGTAAAAAGGGTATCCCCTTCCATTTTATACAAACCCGCGATTTGAAAAATTGAACCAAACTACTCGTTCCTTTGTACATAAGGACGGATTGCCCGGGCACATTTTCTACGATGCTACACGGCTACTAGAAAAAACCAGGCTCCACAGACACCACACATTTAATTTTTTTTCTAATATTCGACGCAAAATAATAATTCACGCTATGTATCCAGCAGAAATCACGGCCCCTATGGCCAAAGACCTGACCGACTTCGGATTCGAGTCCCTGCATACCACGGAGCAAGTACAACAAGTACTGGATGCCGAACAAGGCACGGTGTTGGTCGTTGTCAACTCCGTTTGCGGTTGCGCCGCTGCCAATGCCCGTCCAGGTGCTAAGTTATCCTTGCACGCTGGCAAAAAACCGGATAAACTCGTAACTGTTTTCGCTGGAGTGGACGCCCAGGCTACCGCTAAAGCACGCGAATACATGCTGCCTTATCCTCCTTCTTCCCCGGCTATCGCACTGTTTAAAGACGGCAAGTTGGTACATTTCCTCGAACGCCATCACATTGAAGGCCGCTCTGCCGAAATTATCGCCGCTAATTTGGAAATGGCATTTGACCGTTTTTGCTAAACCTGCTTTTACGCAAGGAGCGAACGAAGTCATATCGCATACCGAATGTTTAAAAGAAACGTATTCTGCTGCCATCGTCGGCAGAATACGTTTCTTTTTTCCTCCACCTCCTCAGCGAGCTAGCTGCTATTAGGGGTTAGCTGCTATAAAACGCGCCCATTCTTCCGGTGTGTCCAGATCGACGCCCGCCTCCGGCATATGCATTTCGATTCCATCCGACGCATGGTATTCCATCAGTTGTTTGGCTCCACCCATGCCACGGAGTGCGGCTAATTCGGAAAACAGGGCACGGGAAAATAAGGCAGGGACTCCCCGCCTACCTCCATAAAAGGCGGCCACATAGCCTGGCTTTTCAATAGCCCACTGTTCGGTCATTTTCTCCAGCGCGGTGTCGGATACCAGGGGCTGATCGGCCAATAGAATCAGCAGGCCCGATAGATGAGGGTATAGGGTCTGGATGAACCGGACGCCACAGGCAATACTACTTCCCATGCCGGCGGCCCAGTCGGGATTGTGTACCAGCCTGAGTTGATCGGACTCCGTTATCTCCGCCCGAATAGCTTCCGTATGCGCTCCACTCACCACCACGACTAGGTTCGACACCCCCCGAGCATGTGCGATGGCGTGTTGTAAAAGGGTTTTATCTCTCCATCGGAGCAGCTGTTTGACTTCCCCCATCCGGGAGGCTTCCCCTGCGGCAAGGACGATACAGCCCAGTTTATTTCTTAAGCCTTCCATATTTTTTCATTAGTTGTAGCACCTCCTCTACGGGCAGCGCGTCGGCAGATATTCCATTCGCCTGCATCGGGGCAGCCGCAAAGAGCGCATTGATTATAGCCTCCTCTGTCGCTTCGATACACGCCAGGAATAAGGGAGACACCGCATCGTTGTGCAGGGTATGCTGTGCCAGAAGAGGCGTCGTCATAGCGTGTGGCACCCGAAGACCTGCCGCGGTAGAAAAAGCAAGGACATAATCGCCGCTCCCGTTGGAGGCAATTCCTCCGGTACGCGCTAAGCCAAGCATCGCGCGTTGGGCCAGTCGCTTCAGGTTGCGAGCATCTAACGGAGCGTCGGTCGCTACCACCATCATACAAGAACCATCCGGCGAATAATCCAATTGCTCCTTCAAATAAAAACGCCCCAGTAGCTCGCCTATTGGCACGCCATCTACCTGAAGCACCCCTCCAAAATTGGTCTGCGCCAACACCCCGACGGTATATCCGCCCAGCGATGCCGGCAATACCCGGGAAGCCGTGCCAATACCCCCTTTAAATCCGAAACAACGCGTACCGGTGCCCGCCCCCACGTTGCCCTCCGCCACATCCCCTGTATCCGCTGCCGCGAGAGCCTGCAAGGTATGCGCAGCCTGTAGGGGGCGTTTCCGAATATCGTTCAGCCCACCGTCGTTTGTTTCTCCAATCACGGCATTTACGCTTCGCACACCTTCATTCCCTGGCTGGCTTAGCGTATAGGTAACAACCCCTTCCATAGCCGCCGCCACCCCCAGGGTATTTGTCAGCACGATGGGCGTCTCTAAAGTACCCAGCTCCTCTATTTGCGTGACACCGGTCAGCTTACCAAAGCCATTGCCTACAAAGACCGCCGCTGGTACTTTTTCCTGAAAAATATTCCCCCCATGTGGAACAATCGCCGTTACACCTGTCCGGACATCTGTACCTTCTATTACGGTTACTTGCCCCACCCGAACACCCTGTACATCGGTGAGGGCATTCCGTGCTCCCGGGCGAAGCACCCCAAATGATATCCCCGCGTCCCGGGGTCGAGTCTGTGCCTGCATAGTTGCTCCTGATATAATGATTAAACCAACCCAAAACCAACGTGGCCACGTCTTTTTCATGTGTATTGCCATTTTACCGAAATCCCTTAGACGAAAAAATAGAGCTATGTTAAAAATCCGGAGCCTCCATTGGAGGCTACCTGCTTGCATCTTCTTTTCATAAGCTGCCGGAATCGGCCGGGCGTTCGGTCGGATACGAATCCCTTTTGCAACTTATTAACAAAATAAATACGCACATAAACGTTTATATTCCAAATGTAGGTTCTTTACCCAAAATCATTAAACACATGAATAGAATTGCGTTTGTCTTTTTTCTGGTAGCCGCCACTGGGAGCGCACAGGCACAGGATTTGAAAGGAGCACTCAACAAACTGAAATCCAAAGTTCCCGTACCGACGGAAATAAGTGCGGAAGAAACGGGAAAAGCATTGAAAGAGGCGCTTCAATTGGGCGCCAAAGAAGCCGTCAGCTCCTTGTCGGCTACCGACGGGTTTTACCAAAGCACATACAAAGTCCTTTTACCCGAAGAAGCTCAAAAAGTAGTGGCTAAATTGAAAGCCGTTCCCGGCTTTAGCAATGTTGAGCAGGAACTGGTGCTCCGGCTCAACCGCGCAGCGGAATCCGCTACGGCTAAGGCAACCCCTATTCTGACCAGTGCCATCACCGGACTCAGCTTTCAGGATGCCCTCAAAATCCTGATGGGAGAAAAAAATGAAGCCACCAAATACCTCCGAACCACCACCTCCGACTCCCTGAGCAAAGAGTTTAAGCCCATTATCACCGCCGCACTGGAAGAGGTCAATGCCAAAAAATACTGGCGCGATGCCGTAACCGCCTACAACAAAATCCCCCTCGTGACCAAGTTGCCTACTACCGAACTGGACGACTATGTCACCGCCAAAGCGTTGAGCGGACTATTTTCCCTTGTGGAAGTGAAAGAAGCTAAAATCCGCACCGATGTATCTGCCCGAACCTCCGATTTATTGAAGAAGGTTTTTGCACGGCAAGACAAGTAGGCCCAGCATTCTTCCACCTCTACCGAATGAGGTAAAAGAAAATTCTTCGCCCCGCTGGTGAAGAATTTTCTTTTTTGGGCACCGCCATGCCTTTCGACGCTATTTTTTGCGGTAGAAGCCACCATCCGACGCTTCAGACAGCCCTACGTGTTCTGCATTTCGGCTTCTCCAGGATCTTCACTATGTTTTTTGTTTCTCCGAACGAAATACAAATTGGCGGACAAAAAGAAAACACCCAATACGATAAACGCTACCCCCTTCACCACCAGGCTCCAGTCGGAGTCGAAGAAGCGCTCCAAGGCAAGTCCTAAAACAAACAAAAGCCCGATATTGAGTGCCGAGAGCTGGTGTCGATTTATACCCTGCCACAAGTACGCGAGGCCAAACAGCGCCTCAAAGAGGTTAGCTGCCACCATTCCTGCCTTCCCATAGGCATAATTCCCCGCCAACAAGATATAAACCCCTGCAAACAGCGGAAAACACCAGCCCATCCACGCTGTCCATTGCGTGCTTTTTGACCGGTATAGGCGCCAGCCCATCATCCCCCATACAACCATCACCGCGAGCCACACTATAAAATTCAACCATAAGCCAAGCAGCGTATATTCCTTATCCTGCCACATACCTTGCCAGCTAAAACCCCCTATATCCTGTTGGAATGCACCGATCATGACCAGCAGGAATATACCCGCCAGGCTGATGATGCCGAACGGATTTTTGAAAGAAAGGCCATTCGGGGCATGCGGGAGCAGCAGGTACAGTCCGCCAAATACACTCAACCAAATCGAAGTACCCAGGATGGTATATTCAGGGGCATGCCATGGTATCGCAGCCAGCCCGCCAAATCCCCAGCTCAGGATAAACGCCCAGGAGAGCAACTGCTTTCTAATTTCCTGCCCGGGCCGGCTGAAGTACCGCCACAGATACGGAAAGGCAACCGATAACAGCAGCCAATAGTAGGACGAATTTGGCCTGGCGACCTCCAAGGTCCACAAAGTAATCAGGTAAAAATAAATCAGCATTCCCAAGCCGGACCCCATGCCATATACCACAGGGATACTGAGAATCATCCAAGGTCGCAACAGCGTTTGTTGATCTACGGCCATCCCCATTGTCTGTAAATACAGCGCAATACTACTTCCCAAAGACAACATACAAACCGCTGTAGCCGACTCCCGCCAGGCCAACGAAGCCCTTTTTTTAAAATAGGTAAATACATACAACCCCATGCCGGCTACCACCGGAACAAAGCTGATGAGCAGGCGCATAGACTGATCCAGTTTTTCCCAGTTGTACGCCACGATAGAGATTACCCCTCCCATAATCAATAGAGCCCCAACGATACTGATAGCAATGATGCCTGGATCCAGCCTGGAATCCTCTCTTTTGGGGTGGTCGTGGTAATAAGCAGCGAACCGTTCTGCCTGCGCCTCATCAATCAGGCCGTTATTGACCCATTCCGGTAGTTGCCCAAGCAACCATTTCACCATCTGTTTGTCTGCCATAGTCCATAGAGTTAAATGCGTGTAAGCGCTTTCTGACCGCTTCCGAGTACCTTCTACATACGCTGGGTGGGACTAAAAACATACAGCGCGCAAGGCGCTGCTTATACGCACGGGTAACGTGATTTAACGTTCAATTTAGCAAAATCCATTATCTTTCGCCACTCAAAATAGCTTGTATGGCCTATCCGGTAGTGGGCAAACCCAGGACCTCCCATTTCCTCCAACTATGGACGAGGCAGTACGCCCGGCACAATCGGCTATTATTCCCAATAACCTGGGTATGGGTATGCTTACTCCCAATCGGCCCACTCGGTGCGCAGAACCACCTGCATGCGTTGCTCACCCCTTCAGATACCTTAAACCGCAGCCGAATATGGACGGTATCAGCCGGAGGTGCGCTCGGGTATGGGGCTGCCATGTACGGGTTAAACAAGCTGTGGTACACGGACTACCCGCGCGAAAAATTCCATACCTTCAACGACTGGGGAGAATGGGAGCATATCGATAAAGCAGGGCACGCGCTCACCGCGTATGCCGAAAGCCAGTTTGCATCCACTATTTTCCGCTGGACAGGCTTGTCGCCGCAGGCATCGGCGTGGTTGGGAGCAGGCACGGGACTGCTATTTCAGAGTACTATCGAGGTCTTCGATGGGTTCTCGGGTGGCTGGGGCTTCTCCTGGGGAGATATGGCGTTTAATACCGGGGGAAGTAGCTTGTTTCTCGGCCAGCAACTACTGTGGAAAGAGCAACGGATTCGTTTGAAAATTTCCCACACCCCGCCACCTTATGGCGCACAACCCATTCGCGCCACTTCCGGCATTTCCCGGCCGTTCGACCAAACGGTAGAAGAACTATACGGCCATTTTCCGGCCTCTTTTTTCAAAGACTACAACGGTATGACCACCTGGGCCACCGTGAATCCCGCTTCCTTTTTTTCACAAAAGCCCGCCTGGGTACCTGCCTGGCTCAACCTGGCGGTTGGATATGGCGCCAACAATGTATTCGGGGCATACGGCAATGCCATTACCGATGCAGAAGGCAACGTGTTCTACTTGCAAGACCTACCCCGATACCGGCAGCTCTACCTCTCCTTTGACATCGATTTAACCCGGTTGCCGGTTAAAAATCCATTGCTGCGCACGCTTTTCGCCACGCTAAACTGGATTAAAATCCCTTCCCCGACTATGGAATGGAACAGCTTGGGGCAGCCGGCATTTCATTGGATGTACTGGTAGGCCACCTGTTTTATACAGGTAGCTGGATGTCTGAAGAAAATGCGTGGCTGCGAGGCAACCATGCTTGTTCGAGGGACTCGATCAACGCGCCCGCCACATCCGTTCCGGTCGTCTGCTCAATCCCTTCCAATCCGGGGGAAGCATTGACCTCCAGAACCAGCGGCCCTCGGTGGGAACGAAGGATGTCCACACCGGCGATAAAAAGCCCCAGCGTTTCCGTAGCACGGATGGCGAGGTTTTCTTCCTCCGGGCTAATACTCACCGGAAACCCGACACCCCCTTGGTGCAGATTGGATCGGAACTCCCCTACTTTAGCTACCCGTTTCATAGCAGCCACCACCCGTCCGGCGACCACCAGAATACGCACATCCGTACCCTGCGATTCCCGTATAAATTCCTGCATAAGTACGCGGGTGTTCTGCAGATGGAAGACCTCCAGAATAGATGTTGCGTGCGCCAATGATTCCACCAGCACCACCCCTACTCCATGGGTGCTGTCCACGACCTTAACAACCAGAGGGAAGCCGCCCAATTCCGATGCCACCGAGGTAATATCCATGCCTACTCCCGGACAAAAGGTATTGGGAATTGGAATTCCGGCTGCCTGGAATCGGATGAGCGCGCGCATCTTATCCCTTGCTTGCCACAGCCCGTCGGCAGAAGTCGCAGAGAAGACACCCATCCTTTCCAAGTGGGCCACCAAAGCCAGTCCCTCCTGCGTCACCGAGGTGCCAATACGCGGAATCACCGCGTCCAGCCCGTCCACACGGGTATTGTCAAAAAAGAGGACGGGTTTTCCGTTGATCAACGCCTGCGTACACCGGGAAATATCCAAGATCCCAATTTGGTGCCCTCTGGCTAACCCCGCCTGGTACAAACGCTGGGTAGAGTACAACTGCGGCCCTTTAGATAAAATAGCAATATTCATACGAATGCAGGATTCACGATTCTACGCGAAAGGTCGGAAAATTTTCCTGCTATTCATTTAGTGCTGAAAAACTTCCCCCGCTTGCTTCCATTTTTGGTACTTAGCGGCATAAAGCCTTGGCCAATGGATTTTTCCCGCGTACCTTGTGAGGTAAACACCTGAAAGACATGACATCAAGCACCGACACCGCGCGCAATAATCCCCGGGTCATTCGAGCCTGGACGTTTTTTGACTGGGCGAACTCCGCGTACTCCCTGGTAATCACCACCGCGATCTTCCCTGCTTACTTTCTCGCAGTTACCGATCCTGAGTTGAAAATAGGAAGCTGGCAGGTGAGCAATAGCGCCATATATGCGTATGCCATTTCCACTTCCTATCTGTTGATTGCCCTGGTCTCCCCCATCTTGTCCGGCATTGCCGACTATGGAGGGCAGAAGCTGCGGTTTCTCAAATTTTTTACCTGGCTGGGGTCAGCTTCCTGTCTGGTACTATTCTTTTTCCAGGGAATGGATCAGTTGTACCTGGGATTGATTGCTTTCATACTGGCTATGATCGGATTTGCGGGTGGGCTGGTGTTTTATAATGCCTTTTTACCCGAAATTGCCACTCCCGACCGCTACGACGTAGTGAGTGCCAAAGGGTTTTCGATGGGCTATATTGGCAGTGTGCTGTTGCTCATCATCAACCTGCTCATTATCCAGAAGCCATCTTGGTTTGGGCTTCCGGCCGAAGGAACCCTCACTGCCCGGCTCGCTTTTTTGATGGTAGGTATCTGGTGGTTTGGGTTTTCGCTCATTCCGTTTCGCGTATTGCCGCCCGATCAAAGGCTGTCGGGTACCCGCGATTTGCTTTGGAAAGGCTTTCGCGAGCTGCGAAAGGTCGCAGGTATTGCCCGTACCATGCCCGACCTCACGGCGTTTCTCGTTTCGTTTTTCTTTTATAGTGCCGGCGTACAGACCGTGATGTTCCTAGCCGCTACTTTTGCAGAAAAAGAGCTTCAGTTTGGGACTGGCGAGTTGGTACTAGTTGTCCTCATCATCCAATTAGTCGCTATCGGGGGTGCCCATTTCTTTGCGTGGCTTTCTGAGCGGAGGGGCAACAAGTTTAGCCTCATCAGCATGCTGCTCATCTGGATTGCCATTTGTATCTACGCGTACTTCGTTCAAACCAGTGTACAATTCTATATTATCGCCACCGCCGTCGGATGTGTGATGGGAGGGATTCAGTCGCTGTCGCGTTCTACCTACTCCAAGCTGATTCCCCTTCAGACAAAAGATACCGCTTCGTTTTTCAGCTTTTACGATGTCCTGGAAAAAGTAGCTATTGTACTCGGTACATTTTCCTTTGGCTATATTGACCAAATAACCGGAAGTATGCGCCTCAGTGTACTGGTGCTGGCGGCCTATTTCATTCTTGGCAGCCTGTTGCTGTTGCGCATCAGGATACGACCCGCCGGTACGGCCACAGAGGGCGTATCCTAAAGACGTACCACGGATGAACGGGAAATGCCCGGTGTAAGCTGGCAACTTCCGTTTTGGTTCACCGGTTAAGGGTGGTCAAAGGCTAATTTTGCCAAGTATAGACCCAAACCAGCTAAAAACTGTTTATTGAACGAACCATCTATTATGAAAAAGCTGCTTTACCTGTTTGTGATAGTCGTCGGGCTGCTATTCCCGCGGCCTGCCGATGCACAGATACCATTCAATCCGCAGGATAGTACCTATATCAGTCTGCTCACCTGCGCCCCGGGTGCGGAGTTGTATTCCCGCTTTGGGCACAGTGCCATTCGGATTTACCAGCCCTTATCCGGGTTGGACATCGTGTTCAATTATGGGCTATTCGACTTTCAAACTCCCCACTTCTACCTCAAGTTTATCCGCGGAAAGCTATTGTATCAGCTGGGTGCCCAGCGTTTTTCGGATTTTATCCAATTCTATCAACAAGAGGGTCGGCGGGTGACGGAAATGCCGTTTCAGCTCAGCGCGGCGGATAAGCGTAAGATAATCTACTTCCTGGAAAAAAATTACCAGCCAGAAAACAGAAAATACCTGTACGACTTTTTCTTCGACAATTGCGCTTCCCGTATTCGCGACGTGTTGGAAAAGTCCACTGCGCTCCGGTACACTAAGGCCAATGCTAAAAACGAGCACCAAAAATCGTACCGGCAGTTGCTGGACAGCTACCTCGGACAAGCACCCTGGGAGGATTTTGGAATAGACCTCATTTTGGGTTTGCCCACCGATCAGACCGCCGGGTTTCGTGGGGAAATGTTTCTTCCAGACTACCTGGAACAAAATCTGCAGACGGGTATAGTGCGGCAGCAGCGCGTTGGCAGCGCCCCGATCGTGCTCGTAGAAGGCAATGCACCGCAAGAAGCCCATCAAACCCTGATTTCTCCCTTGCTCTTCTTTTCCCTGTTCTTCGGCCTGATTCTGGTCTTTTCCTGGAAAGCAGGGCCACAAACGCTGCGCTGGCTCGACACGGTATTGTTTGGGGCGATTGGCTTAGCCGGGATGTTGTTTATCTTTATGTGGCTCGGGACGAACCACAAGGCGACCTATCAAAATATGAACTTGCTTTGGGCCAACCCGCTGGCGCTGGCACTACCATTTGCCCGGTTTTTTTCGCCAAAAGTCAGTAAATGGCTCACCCTCCTCCTCCTCCTAGGCTGTCTGGTTGCTTTGCTGGGATTCCCTTGGCTTCCACAACAACTGCATCCGGCGGTGTGGCCAATTGCCCTTGCTATAACTACCCGAAGCGCAATCCGGCTGGGATACCTGCCGGGGTTTCGCGCCTAAAAACTGCTTATTTCCTAAGACTACAAATGGACTATATGGACACCATCGTTTTTGACCTGGGCGGCGTGCTAATCGACTGGAATCCGGCGTATTTATACCGAAAAATTTTTCAGGAAGAGGCGCAGGTGCAGTTTTTTCTGACACATATTTGCGATAGCCACTGGAACGAGCAACAGGATGCCGGACGACCATTGGCGGAGGCTACCCAGATACTCGTAGCGCAATTTCCAGAATATACAGAAGCCATTCAGGCTTATTATGGCCGATGGACAGAAATGTTGGGGGGTCCGATCCGTGGAACCGTGCAACTGTTGGAGGCCCTGCACCAGCAAAAGAAATATCGGTTGTATGCCCTCACCAATTGGAGCCACGAAACCTTTCCCTATGCGCTGCAGCACTATGATTTTTTGCAGCTTTTTGACGGGATATTAGTTTCCGGCGAGGAAAAGCTCGTCAAGCCCGACCCCCGCATTTACCAGCTTCTGTTTGAACGGTTTGACATCAACCCGTCAACCGCCCTTTTTATCGACGACAACCCGAAAAATGTGTTGGCCAGCCGACAGTCGGGAATGGAAGCCCTGCAATTTGTGTCGCCCGAGCAGTTACAGGCCGCCCTGTCTGACATGGGTATCCACCGCTAATACCTGGATACGGGGATGAATCAAGCCCCATATCTCGCAATCACTGGGCTAAAAATGTATTGTTTCCCTTATTTTTTATGCAGATTGCATGCAATTATTACCTTTGCCAACATAATCTAATACAATATGGAAGCAACAAATAACTCTTCACGTACGGACTGGATGATCTTCCTGCTTTCACTCGCAGTGATGATTGGATTTTTTATGTATGCCGATGAATGGTTCTGGCTGGCGCTGCCGTTCGTCCTCACTTACCTCGTGCGCGCCCTGCGTATGATGTAACACCGTGTCCCTATGCCGCTTCCCGACTTTTCGATGCTTGAAAACCGGCTTCGCAAAAATCTGAAGCACCTCCAAAAATGGGCTCGCCGTGAAAAAATAACCTGTTTTCGCGTCTATGACGCGGATATACCTGAGTTCCCCCTTGCTGTTGATCAGTACGGGGGATTTCTGTACGTAGCTGAATACAAACGAAAGCACCCGCTGAGCGACGCCGAATACCTGGAATGGCAAGGGCTGTCACTGGAGGTGTTGGCCAGGGTATTTGACATTCCGGCAGACCGCATTTTTCTCAAATCGCGGGCACCGCAAAAAGGAAAGCAACAGTACGAGAAAACGGCAGAGGTACTGCAGGAGTTCCTGGTAGAAGAAGGTGGCCTTCATTTTTTAGTAAACCCGGGCGATTATCTGGATACCGGGCTTTTTTTGGATCACCGCACCACCCGACACCTGGTTCGGGAATTAGCTGCGGGAAAGGATGTACTCAACCTCTTCGCGTACACGGGTTCGTTTAGTGTGTATGCCGCTGCCGGGGGTGCGCTATCCACTACCACGATAGACCTATCCAACACCTACCTCAACTGGGCGAAAAAGAATATGGCGCTCAATGGATTTGGGGGCAAACAACACGCGTTTATTCGAGCAGATGTAAAGGCCTGGCTAAGGGAAACCCCCTTGGAAGAGGCGTTTGACCTGGTGGTACTGGATCCGCCTACTTTCTCCAATAGCAAGCGCATGAAAGACGATGTGCTGGACACCCAACGAGACCATAGCGAGCTGATCAACCACTGCCTGGAGCGAATGCGGCCAGGAGGTATCCTCTTTTTCTCCACCAACTACCGCCAGTTTCAACTAGATACGGCGGCCATTCAAAGCAGCGACATCAAGGATATTACCGCGCAAACCATTCCGGAAGATTTCAGGAACAAAAAAATCCATTACTGCTTTAAAATAAAAAAAGGGTAAATCGGCAGTCAGCCGTTTACCCAAATACAACATTCGTAAAACCTATTACCAAACCAACCTGCATTCGGGTGTAATTCAAAATGTCGCAAATCGGGCAAAAATAATACCTTGTGAGTAGGAACAAAAATAGGTAAAAACAGAAGATGACGAAAGCAGAATTTTTAGCGTTGGCAGAATCTCGTTGGCCGGAGTTGGAATCGCTGGACCAGGAAAAAGACTTTTATGAGTACGAAAAACGGTTTGAGCAGATTATGTTGGACTTGAGCAGAGCCGTACTGGAAGGCAAAGTGAGCGATACGGGAAAAGACCGTCGAAAAAAAACAAAATCCGAACGCGGTTCGGAGTCATAGAAGTGAACACTG
>Ga0172373_10003344_pt1 | contig 23512 bp, 16 predicted proteins | sample Lak10m_2_FD_114546 | JGI IMG/M metagenome (GOLD analysis project Ga0172373, IMG submission 114546) | Freshwater microbial communities from Kabuno Bay, South-Kivu, Congo - kab_092012_10m | ecosystem: Environmental > Aquatic > Freshwater > Lake | place: Democratic Republic of the Congo...
GCTGTTGAATATCAAATATATCGAGATAGTGAATGAGCTGTATAGGACGATTAGGTATCGGCATCCAATGCTTCGCCAACCGCGAAGCATTGGATGCCGATACACCTATTTTACTATGGATACATGAAAAGGCTGAAATCACAACTGGCTCAACGCTTCCTGTAGGCTGCGCACTTTAGCTTCTCCATCTTCCAGCTTTTGCCTTTCTTTGGCAACCACATCGGCCGGCGCAGAACCTACGAATCGCTCGTTGCTCAGCTTTTTTTGCACAGACACGACAAACCCCTGGTAGTATTCCAGCTCTTTTTGAAGTCGGATTCGTTCTTCCTCCACATCGATTTGTTTTTCCAGGATGACAAAAAATTTCTCGGTTCCTGCAAGGAATGCAATACTATTTGCGACGGACTCGGTGTTGCTGAGTTCCAGTGACTCCAGATTGCCCATTTTGGAAATCATTCCTTTGATACCGGGTATTCCAAGCCAGGCTACGGAAAGCGGGGTTTCCTGTACGAAGACCTGCAGGGTATCTTTCATTTTTACGCCGTTGTTATTGCGCGTATCGCGGAGTCCTGCCACTGCTTCTTTTGCTCGCTCTACGCTGGCTATGAAGTCTTTATGGTAGGCTTTTCCTTTGGGGTAGCTGCTCACCACACAGTCCTGACCCTCCGCACGCTCCCGCAATTGGTGCCAGATCTCTTCAGTGACAAAAGGCATAAACGGATGCAGCAGTATCATCATCGACTCAAACAGGTCGAGGGTCGATTCGAGGGTTTGCGAAGAAATGGGTTTGCCGTACGCTGGTTTGATCATCTCGAGGTACCAGGAACAGAAATCATCCCAGATGAACTTATAGAGGGTCATGAGCGCTTCCGACAAGCGATAGTCTCGGAATAGCTCTTCGATCTGACTGGCGGTCTGATGCAGCCTTTCCTGCATCCAGGTAATCGCTAGGTGATCGACATCATCGGAGGGATGGTCGGCCACTTCCCAGCCTTTAATCAGGCGCAAGGCGTTCCACATTTTATTGCAGAAATTGCGCCCTTGCTCACAGAGCCGACTTTCATTGAGCACCGTGTTGGTCGCCTGGTCGAAGGGGGCATCGAATATGATGTCATTGCCTGCGGCTGCGCTGGAGAGCATACCGAAGCGTACCCCATCGGCTCCGTACGTATCGATGAGTTCGAGCGCGTCGGGGGAATTGCCCAGCGATTTGCTCATTTTGCGGCGTTTGTTGTCGCGCACCATACCGGTGTAATAGACATCCCGAAAGGGCATAGCACCGTGTTGTTGAACGAAGTCTTTGCCAAGCAGTTCGGGCGACCATTCGTAGCCGGCCATTATCATGCGGGCTACCCAGAAGAACATGATATCCCATCCGGTTACCAGGACATTGGTAGGGTAGTAATAGGCGAGTTCTTCCTGGCTCTGAAAGCCGTCGAATACAGAAATAGGCCACAACCAGGAGGAGAACCAGGTATCCACCACATCGTCATCCTGTCGCAAATCGCTGATTAGGAGGTTGGGGTTTTGGGTATGTTGGCGCGCTTGAGCCAGGGCATCTTCTGCTTTTTCAGCGACAAAAATAGCTGTTTCCTCTCCCATGCGCTCATTGGCGAGATACCAGGCAGGAATGCGTTGCCCCCACCATAGCTGCCGGGAGATACACCAATCGCGGATATTATCTTCCTGTAGCCAGTTGTTGTACATGTTGCGAAAGTGCTCTGGGTGGAAGCGCACCTCGCCACTTTGCACCGCATCCATAGCACTGCGGGCAAACTGTTTCATATCTAGGAACCACTGTAGGGTAAGGCGGGGTTCTACCACCACATCCGTGCGTTCGGAGTAGCCGATTTTGGTTCGGTAGTCTTCTAATCGGACCAGGTGACCGGATTCTTCGAGTAGCTTGCGAATTTTTTTGCGGGCGGCAAAACGGTCTTCACCTACCAGAATTTGCGCTTTTTCGTTGAGTTTGCCGTCCTCCGTCAGAATATCGATGACCTCCAGCTGATGCCGCTGTCCAATTTCGTAGTCGTTGGGGTCGTGGGCAGGCGTAATTTTGAGGGCGCCGGTTCCAAATTCCCGATCTACATACGTATCGGCGATGATAGGAATCGGGCGGTTGATGAGTGGAATGAAAACGGTTTTGCCGATCAGATGGGCAAAGCGTTCGTCTTCCGGATGCACGGCCACGGCGGAGTCTGCCATGATGGTTTCAGGACGCTGGGTTGCGATGATAATCCCTTGGGTAGGGTCGTTCACTAGCTCGTATCGCAAGTGAAAGAGCTGTGAATTTTCTTCTCGATAGATGACTTCCTCGTTGGAAAGTACGGTTTTTGCCTCCGGATCCCAGTTGGTCATCCGAAGTCCGCGGTACACCTTGCCTTTGCGGTATAAATCCACAAAAACGTGGAGCACGGCATCGGAAAGGCTAGGTTCCATCGTAAATCGGGTGCGATCCCAGTCGCAGGAAGCGCCCAGCTTTTTGAGTTGTTCCAGGATAATACCCCCATATTTTTCCTTCCATTCGAAGGCGTAGTCGAGGAACTGCTCCCGGGTGATATCGGCTTTCCGGATACCGCGTTCGCGCAGCAGGCGCACTACTTTTGCTTCCGTTGCGATGGACGCATGGTCGGTACCAGGTACCCAGCAAGCGTTTTTACCTTCGAGACGTGCTTTGCGAATTAGAATATCCTGAATCGTATTGTTGAGCATGTGCCCCATGTGGAGCACCCCCGTCACATTGGGCGGCGGGATGATAATCGTAAACGGCTCCCGGTCGTCGGGTACGGAATGGAAGTATTTCTTAGCTTCCCAGTACTGATACCAGCGAGCTTCTGTTTCGTGCGGATTATAGCGGGTTGAAAGCGTCATAATAGGTTGAATTGAAATATGTATGTCAGGCTTTTTCAGATATGGGCTGTTCCTCCCAGACATTCACGCGTGTTTGGTGACGCAGAATATCGTCCATCGTTTCCCGCTCTCGAATGAGGTAGTCTTTGCCGCGGAACAGCAGCACTTCGGCGGGCCGGAGCCGGGAATTGTAGTTGGATGCCATGGAGAACCCATAGGCTCCGGCATTATGGATGCAGAGTATATCCCCTTCCCGTACCTCCGGGAGTTTTCGGTTTACGCCGAAATTGTCTGTTTCGCAGATATACCCACTTACGGTGTAAAACCGGGGCTTTCCGCTTGGATTCGTCACATTTGAAATATGATGGTAGGCGTTGTAGAACATGGGGCGGATAAGGTGGTTTAGCCCGGAATCTACCCCCGCAAATACGGTAGAGGTCGTGTGTTTTACTACGTTCACGCGTACGTAGAGGTTGCCGGCTTTACTCACCAAAAATTTACCGGGCTCGAATACCAGTTTGAGGGGGTTGCCATATTCGGCTAAAAATTCCCGAAACCGCACAGAAATCTTAGTACCCAGCTCTTCGATGTTGGTTTCTATGTCGCCTTCCTTGTAGGGTACCTTAAAGCCACTTCCAAAGTCGATGAAGTCCAGATTTGGAAACTGCCGGGCTACGTCGAGGAGGATATTGACACCTGCCATGAAGGCATCCGGCTGAACAATATCGGAGCCCGTGTGCATGTGGATACCATTTATGCGCAGGCCGGTATTAGATACCACTCGCTGAATTAAAGGAACCTGGTGTGCGGAGATGCCGAATTTGGAATCTACATGACCAACGGAGGTCTTCAGGTTCGCTCCGGCCATGATATGCGGATTAATACGCACGCTGACCGGTTTTTCAGGAAAGGTGTGACCCAGGTGTTCCAGTGCGGAAAGGTTGTCGAGGGTGAGGTTTACCCCAATCCGGCACGCTTCATCCAGCTCCTCATAGCTTACGCCATTGGGGGTAAAGCTAATCTCTGCCGGTGAGTAGCCGGCAGCAAGTCCGAGTTTTACCTCCTGGATAGATACGGTGTCCAGACCTGCACCTAATTGGCGCAAAAATTGTAAGACACTCACATTGCTTAGTGCTTTACACGCATAGTGCAGGTGCAAATCCGGTACATCAAAGGCGGCCTGCAGCCGATGGTATTGTGCTTCTATTACATCGGCATCGTACACATACAGCGGGGAGCCATATTTTTCGACCAATTGTGGGGGAAGGAGCGGCGGATACTCCGTCGCATGCTGTTTCGATTTTGCCATAGTATGTATAATTGCCTTTTGGGCAAATGCGCTGCAAATTTGCGAAAAAGGCAGGGTAAAACAAAGCAGGCCGCCTATCGCCAATTACTTAAATTGATGTAGCCGGCTCCTTCGTCTGCACCGCACGCCTCCAATCGAGATACCCTTGCACGGCCATAACCAGGAAAAGCACATACATTCCCGTAAACACGGGTAGGCCTTTATAGAGATTGAGTGGTATGGCCACGAGGTTCGAAACAATCCATGCCATCCAGTTTTCTATCTTACGCGTGGCCATCCACCACATAGCGGTTATAGCAGTGGAGGAAACTAGTGAGTCCAGCACGGGGGTGTTGCTGTTGGTAGCCCATACCAAAATACCGTACAATACACCCCAGGATACCCCAAACAGCGCAAATCCGCCCAGCCGCTCCCCTTGGGTACACCAACGAATGGGAAAGGTGAGGGACTCATCAGCGGATTTGCGCGCCCACTGTCGCCACCCATAGACACTCATTAAAAAATAGTAGAGGTTCAATCCACCGTCGGCATACAATGGGGGATCTACCAGGAAGAAATAGACGTACGCGGCAAGCAGGACGCCGATAATTCCGGTTGGGTACACCCAAACGTTGTTTTTACGAGCGTAATAGACACTGGCTATTTGTGTAACCGTGCTGGCCCATTCCTGCCAGCGCCATTCCTGCAGGTCATTCCATATTTGTGTGTAATCCCATCCCATTGTTTTCTCTTTCCGGATTTTTGCCAAAGGTAATGCGCATAGGGCAAAGTACCCGTAAACCAGCTCTGGAATGTGGGGTAGCTCGTGCCATATGCCCGGATATTGGTACGCTGCTTACTTTCTTTTTTTGCGCGCCCCCCAAAAAAGGCATCCCTACGCCTAACAGCATCGAAAAAACACCTTTCGCTGTATAGCTTAAACGGCGGAGTGGCTTTTACATGGTGGCGGCATCCGCTTGTTGGGAGAATGCAGCGCATAATGACTGAAAACGAGCCGCTATAACCGCTCCAAAACAGGAATATTGCCTTATTGGCATATCAGAATATCGGATTAAACGAAATCGAAACTTTTGGGAGTAACTGGCAGTTTAGCCGTATAAACCAAGAGACTGTTCTTTTCGGACAGCCTCTTGGTTTTGGATGGAGGCTACCAATTCAGTTGAATCAGTACATTTCTCCCGGGCATAGCCCAAGAGGCAACGGATTGGTAAGAGGTGTTCCACACGTTTCGGATGGAGCAGGTAATGGATGGTATCCAGGGGTTTTCAGTGCGCCATCCCAGGTCTAGCTGACCGAGGTGTAGGGCAGGAAGGGAGGCGCTGTGGTCTGCCACGGTGTAGGTGGTGGAGTTCCAGGTATGGCGATAGACGGCTTGCCAGCGGGCATTTCGCCAGCCGAGCTGGCTTGCATTTTTGAGAAAGGGAACATAGATGAGCTGCTCGCCCAGCGCGGGGTCATCGGCCCAGGTGCTTTGGGTTGGTTTTGCAATGGTTAGGTCGCAGCTGGTTTGCATCCATATTTTCCCGCTGCGAACCTTGGACTCCATTCGGAGCATCGCTTCGGCCCCCTGGCTGCGCACCTGTTGAATATTCTGGGGTCGCCATATTTGATCATCACCGGGGATCCATTGAATCCAGTCTTGCATATAGCGCAGGTAGGTATTCAGGGAAGCCGACCAGGTTTGCTGTCGTTGTTGTTTCCAGGTAGCACCAGCTTCGGTGTTCCAGCCGTTTTCGGGTTGGAGTGTAGGGTTGCCGCCATAAACCCAGAATCGGTCGTTCAAGGTAGGCCATCGGTAGGTGCGGCTGGCGCGTGCAAAGAAAGTGAGGGGTTTTGCGGAACGCAGGGTTAGTTGGGCGGAAGGAATCCAAGGGCTGGCCAGGCCGCCATTCCATTCTCGGCGTAGGTGCAGTTGGATAGTTCCCTCGGAGAAGGGTAGGGTGAGTCCGCCAAACAAGCTACTTCTTCCTTCGTGCTGGGATTGGGCATAATCTCCGGATTGGGCTAGGAACAGACCTTGCTGGATGCCTGCTTCCAGGCGGGTGCCGGGCTTCCCCGGTTTCCAGGCGGCGGTTGCTTCCATCCACCCGCTGTTGGAAATGCTTTCGGAGAGATAGCTGTATGTAGGGTCTTCGTAGGTGAGGCTTTCGCGGAACCACGCAGCGCGGAGATTTGTTTCCAGCTGGTTTTTCCAATATTTATAATCGACGATATGCCGGATGATGCCATCCTGCTGGGTGGCCTGGTTGTCGGCTTGCCACAAGCTGGGTGGTAGTTCGCGCTGTGCTTGTTGGAGCCAGGAATAGACACTCAGTTTGCTTTGTTTTCCCAATCGGGTGCCCCCATTCATCCAACCGCTGCTTTGAAAGTGGGCATGGGATTGGACGCGCGATGTTCCGTCCTCCGCAATAAAAGGGAAATCATTGTCTGCCTGGCGGTGAAAAGCCCTGCTGGTCCAGACCCAGTCGCCCATTTTCTTAGTTAGGGCAAAGTGTGCGCGGTAATCGCTGAAACTGCCCAGTGCAATCCCTGCGTGCAGGGCTTGTCCGTTTTCTGTGGTGGTAAGTTGGTTGTCGAGGTGCAACACACCGCCTACGGCACCACTTCCCCAGCCGGCTGCATTTGCGCCATGTTCGAGGTGGGCGGCGTCGAAGAAAGCCATAGGAAGGAGGGAAAGGTCAACCAGTCCAAGCATGGGGTGCTGAAGTGGGAATCCGTTCCATTGGACGGCGGTATGGCCGGCGTTTCCTCCCCTGATGGAAAGCGTAGCGCTTTGCCCGGGGCCGTAGTCTTTGATGTAGGCAGCACTTGCTGAACCGAGCCAGGCCCGGAGGTCATCCTGCTTCCAGTCGGTCAAACTCAATGAGTCGGCGCTTTGGGTAGTCGGGGAGCGGCGTACCCCATGCCATCGGCTCGCGCTGATGGTAACAGAGTCGAGTAGCAGCAGCGTGTCGGCAGGGGATTGTGCAAAGGAAAGGTAGGGGCACAAAAAGGCCACCGCGATAAAAAAAGGAAGTCTGGCCATAAGGCAGGTTTTTGCCCGGGTCAAGGAAAGGCCAGGTGACGCTAAGAAGCGCAGGATAAGCAATGGCGTAACCACAGCAAGGCTTGCGATGCGTTCGGCTGGTCCATCCCGCCTTTAACCCGAAAGCGTGGTGAAAAAATACTACGGCAGGTCTTCTGACTCGTTCGCCAACTGGCCGCCTTCCCATGCGTGGTGCACAGTGGCATCTTGGCCAGAGGTTTGTGTGAACTTACAGCTGCGGGTACAGTTCCCGGTTTGCACGGGATTCCCTTTTAGGCTCTTCTCAGAGCACCGTAAATCGGCCGAAAGGTAGAAATTGTTTGGCAGCTCTTCGGTTAATTTTTCGAAACGACGCGTCAAACAGGGTTAGGACACTATCGCTTGTTGGCGATAGGTCCCTTTGTTGTTCGGAGGTCTAGTCGGAATGAATGGGTAGCGAAATCGGGTGGTTCAACCGGCACAGCGGTTTGCCGGGCGGAGAAAACCCGGGTTTGTCGGATAGTTTCGTTTGAGGAGGGTGCGTGGACGGTGAGGGGAGCCGGTGTGTGCCCGTAATCCCAGAATCGGTTGATACGCCTTCCTTCTGCTTCGAAGCTATTGATGGGGAATGATTCGTACGCGCGGCCTCCCGGGTGTACAACGTGGTAGGTACAGCCACCTAAGGATCGTTCATTCCAGGTATCGTAGATGTCCAATACGAGGGGTACATCTACGCCGATGGTGGGGTGTAGGGCGCTGGGAGGAGCCCATGCCTTATACCGGATGCCGGCCACGTATTCGCCCGGTGTGGCGGTGGGGCGCAAGGGGATATGTACGTTGTTGCACAGTAGCCAGTAGCGGTCGGAATGGAGTCCACTGACTTTGACTTCCAGGCATTCGATGGAGGAATCCACGAAGCGAGCGGTGCCGCTATTACTCATTTCTTCACCTAGTACATGCCAGGGTTCAATGCCTCCTCGGAGGGTGAGTTGGATATCCTGCACCTGTACTTTTCCAAGGAAGGGAAATCGGAACTCAAAGAATGGCTCCAGCCATTCCATTTTGAAGGGCAGCCCTGCTTCCTGAAGTTGCTGGCAAATATCGCGCATATCTTCCCGGACATAGTGGTGCAGCAGGAATTTATCGTGGAGTTGAGGGCCCCAGTGTACGAGCTTTTGGCGGTAGGGCTTTTTCCAGAACCAGATTAAGAGGGTTCGGATGAGCAAGAGCTGAATGAGTGCCATTTCTTTGCTGGGGGGCATATCGAAGGCGCGGAGTTCAAGGATTCCGAGCTGTCCGGAGGAGGAATCTGGTCGGTACAGCTTGTCGATACAAAACTCAGCCCGGTGGGTGTTGCCGGTGATATCAACGAGTAGGTTGCGGAATATGCGGTCGGTCAGCCAGAAAGGTAAATCGGTTTCTCCGGGTTCGGGTATCTGATTAAATGCAATCTCCAGTTCGTATAGCATTTCCGGTCTTCCTTCATCTACGCGGGGTGCCTGAGAGGTTGGGCCTACGAAGGCGGTGGAGAACAGGTAGCTAAGGCCGGGGTGGTTTTGCCAGAAGGCAATCATGCTCCGCAGGAGATCGGGGCGGCGAAGGAGCGGACTGTCGGACGGAGTGATGCCGCCGAGGGTAATATGGTTTCCGCCGCCGGTACCGGTATGCTTGCCATCGATCATGAATTTCTCAGCGCCCAGCCGGCTTTTGCGGGCGGCTTCGAATAGGGTATCGTAGTTATGCACTACCTCGTTCCAGGTCAATGCCGGATGGATGTTCACTTCAATAACACCGGGATCGGGTGTAACTGCGAGTTTTTCGAGTCGGTTATCGCGGGGAGGTTCATAGCCTTCTATGACCACCGGCATTTTCAGTTTTTCAGCGGTGGCTTCTACGGAAGCCAGAAGGTCGAGGTAATGTTCTGCGAGTTCGCAAGGAGGCATAAACACGTGCAGCCTGCCATTGCGGGCTTCCACGCAGAGTGCTGTGCGCAGGGTGGTGAGCAGAGGTTGGGTGGTGTTGCTGGCGGATTCGGATTGCTCTTTCCGTTTGCGGATATGGTACAGGGGGTCAGTGATGGCGGTTTTTTCGTCGGGCTCGTCCGAAAGCGGTGCTGGGGCAGGAGGGTGGGTCATGCGCGAGGGGATCCTGTGGTCGGGTGCCGCTGTATAGCGTATATCGGGTAAATCGGTGAAATCACCAAGAGGGCCTGGGTCTTCAAACGGGCTTCGTTCGATAGGTAGGGTCGTTTGGTTTGGAGAGAGGACTGGTAGCCGGTCGAGGGGCAAACGGAGGCCCATGGGAGAGTTGCCCGGGAGGAGAAAGAGGTGTTTTCGGCTGAAATGCCAGGTACAGCTCCACCAGTGGCTGGTTTCGTAGTTCCAGCCTATGGGTAGTGCAAATCCGGCGGGGTTGTTGGGGCCCTGGTCGAGTAAGTTCCGCAGTGCCTGCCGTTCTACGCTATCCCGGAGATTGATCTGTAGGGGGTCGATATTGGGGGGGAGATTGCCTTCTTCCCAAAGGTAGTAAAACAGGTCTTCATACGCGGGGCATCGGTTATTGGGGTCGATACCCAGGTGCCGGGCTAATTCGCGGACGAAGTGTTCGGCATGGGTATGGTTGAACCCGTAGTCTTTTTGTATATCTGCCAACAGGTGTACCTGCTGCCAGAGGGGGAGTCCGTCCTTGCGCCAATACAGGGAATATACCCAACGAGGGATGGGTTCACCGGGATACCATTTTCCCATGCCATAGTGGAGCAGGCCATTTTTCCCGAAGGCGGATTTGAGGTTTCGCAGGAGAGTGTCGGCCAGACTCCGTTTCATGTCGCCATCGGCTGCGCTATTCCATTGGTCGGATTCCATATCATCTACGGATACGAAGGTCGGTTCACCGCCCATGCTGAGCCGAACATCGGCTTCCTGAAGCAGGGTGTCCACTTGCTGGCCCAGTGCGAGGGCTTCGTCCCATTGTTGGGGTAGATAGGGTTTGCTGACGCGGGGGTCTTCATGGATGCGTTCGACGGTGTTGGTGTAGAAAAATTCCGACTCGCACATTTCGAGGCCACCGGAAATGGGTGCTGCGCTGATGGGGTCGGGGGTACAGGCCAGTGGGATATGGCCAGCTTCTGCGAGGAGCCCGGAGGTGGGGTCGAGGCCAATCCATCCAGCACCAGGTACGAATACCTCCACCCAGGCATGGAGGTCGGTGAAATCTTCTTCTGCACCCGAAGGGCCATCGAGGGCTTTTTGGTCGGCTTTGAGCTGCACGAGGTATCCTGATACAAACCGGGCGGCGAGGCCAAAATGCCGGAAGGCCTGTACCAGTGTCCAGGCCGAATCCCGACAAGAACCAAGGGCCAGGCTGAGGGTCTGTTCGCAGGTCTGTACGCCGGGGTCGAGCCGGATAGCATACTGGACGAGTTGCTGTAGGTGCTGGTTTACATTGACCAGGAAATTGATGGAGTGGTCGTTTAGAAAAGCCCGGCAGTCGGATACAAATTGGGTCAGCAAGGGGCCCTCTTCCGAAATTTCCAAATAAGGGTTTAGCTCTTTGAGGAGCTGGACATCATACTGGAATGGAAATCGTTCGGCGTATTCTTCCAGAAAAAAATCAAAGGGGTTTAGTGCGCGGAGTTCGGCGTGTACCTCTACGTCGATGGCGAAGGAAGTAACTTTCTCAGGGAACACGACGCGCGCCAGAAAATTGCCAAATGGGTCCTGCTGCCAGTTGATAAAATGGTTTTCTGGCGACACCTTCATAGTATAGGCAGAGATGGCAGTGCGGGCATGGGCGGCGGGCCGGAGGCGGATAGTTTGCGGCCAGAGCTTGACGAGGCGATCGTAGGTGTAACGGGTGTGGTGCCGAATAGCTACTTTAATTGCCATGGGTTCTCTTTTTGAATTCGGAATTATTGCATGATTCTATTTGCGCAGACTCGCGTTAATTCGGTTTCAACCGCGGATTTGCGTACAATGTGCGGAATTGAAAAACTCAATTAAATAAAAACATCGCAATAAAATAGAATAAATTTTTAAAATATTTAAACATTGAGTGCAAAATATTTCTTTTTTGCAAAAAAATAAGTAAATTTGGTGAGAACGGAATAAAAATTGGTTCATAAAACAGGAATGCCATGCAATCCGAAAAGCAGCTATTTGCACAGTACCCCACGGAAGGGGTGTTTTATGATGAGGTGTTTGGGCAAGGTGGAGAGGTGCATTCCCATTATGCGGATATTTTCCGTCAGTTCAGCGGGCTATCACCGGTGGATTTTGAACGGCTGAACGAGTATGCCAAGCTCTCTTTTTTAAATCAAGGTATCACCTATGCGGTATATTCCGACGGGCACCGGGGGGCGGAGCAGATTTTTCCCTTTGATTTATTCCCGCGGGTCATCCCCGCAGCGGAATGGGCGCGATTGGAAGAGGGCCTAATCCAACGCAACACGGCGTTGAATCTATTTATCCAGGATGTTTATGGTGGCTGTAAAATACTGAAAGACAAGCGGATTCCTTCCGAATTGATTTTTTCTTCCAGTCATTACAGCGAAGAAATGCGGAATATTCGTCCCCCTAGGAATATATATACGCATATCTGTGGCACGGACTTGATTCGGCACAGCGACGGCAACTACTATATTCTGGAGGACAATCTGCGCAGCCCGTCGGGGGTGAGTTATGTGTTGTCCAACCGCGATGCCATGAAACGCACCTTATCCAATGCTTTCCGATGGGCGAGCGTCGAGCAGGTGAGCGAATATACGGCGGAGTTACTGGCTACGCTGCAATCGGTTGCCCCCCCCGTGGACGACGTTCCGACCTGTGCGTTGCTCACCCCGGGTGCATACAACTCTGCGTATTTTGAGCATGCTTTTTTAGCGCAGGGGATGGGAATAGAGTTGGTAGAGGGACGGGATTTGTTTGTTGAAAACAACTATGTCTATATGCGCACCATTCACGGTCCTCGGCGGGTGGATGTGTTGTATCGCCGAATTGACGACGCATTTTTAGATCCAATGACTTTCCGGCCCGACTCGATGTTGGGGGTAGCCGGACTGATGGGCGCCTACCGGGCCGGCAATGTCACGATTGTCAACGCCCCGGGTACAGGGGTCGCCGACGATAAAGCGGTGTGTTCCTATGTGCCGGATATGATTCGCTATTATTTGGATGAGGATCCGATTATTCCGAATGTCCCTACTTATTTATGTGAGCGCAAAGAGGATCTCACCTATGTATTGGAACACCTATCCGAACTGGTGGTGAAGCCGGTGGACATGTCGGGTGGATATGGCGTGATGATTTGCAACCAGCTCAGCAAAGCAGAACTGGAGGAGGTTCGGGCGCAGGTGTTGTCCAACCCCCGCAATTACATCGCCCAGCCGCGCATGTCGTTGTCGGTACACGCTACCTATATCGAAGGAAAAGGTACGTTTGAGCCTCGGCATATCGACCTGCGCACGTTCACCTTGTTGGGGGGCGATCGGCAGTATGTCCTTCCGGGTGGGTTGTCGCGTGTAGCTTTAAAAGAAGGAAGTCTGATTGTCAACTCCTCACAGGGGGGTGGTTCCAAGGATACCTGGGTAACTGTTTAATAGTCTTAAGCTCAATTAGATATGCTTGCAAGAATTGCTAATTCACTTTATTGGACGGGCCGTTATATCGAGCGTGCGGAGCACCTGGCCCGCTATATGCGGGTACAGTACTTTTCCACCCAGGATGCGCCTATCAGCCAGCCAAGGGATTTTGGGCTTTTTTCGATTGCCAATATGGCGGGACTGGATCTGGAGGAAGGGCAGGTGCCCGACGAAACGGAGTTGTTGTTTCAGTTGGCGCTGGATACAGAAAACCCTTATTCTATTTTTTACTGTGTGCACGCTGCCCGCGAGAATGCGCGTGGTATGCGAAACGTGATATCCACGGAATTATGGGAGGTTATCAATAAGTTCTATCATTTTGTAAATGATTACCCGGTTGCCTTCTACAAGACCCGTGGTCTGTTTGATTTTACGGTTTTGGCCGGACAGCATGGGGCTATCATTCGCGGCTACCTGGACAGCACGCTGGTGCACAACGAAGCTTGGGCCCTCATTCGCCTGGGCATCCACCTCGAGCGCGCTGCACAGATTGCCCGTATTATCAGCTGCAAGCTCTATGATATTTTCCTGTTATCCGAACAAGGGGAGGACTTACCCGCGGTAAATTATCAATACACCGTACTGCTCAAGGTGCTGGAGAGTTTTGATATGAACCGACAGTTTTACAAGGCCGCACCAGATCGCCGGCGGGCCTTGGAGTTCCTCATTCTGAACACAGAATTTCCACGTTCCATCGCCTTTAACCTCCGGCAGATTCAGTATTTCCTCAACAAATTGGGGATGAAATCCAAAGGGCCGCAAAGCCCTGGTTTTCAGCTTGGGCGATTATATGCCCGGCATCAGTACCTATTGTATCCAGAAATAGCGGAAGACCCGGGTGCCTTCGTGTCGGAAACCCTCGGACAGCTTTATACGCTTCATGAGTCTTTGGAAAAAGAGTATTTCCACAGCGTTTAATCAGTGGATTATGGCAGATTACATCATTGAATACCGTACCCGTACGGAATATGAAAAGCCGGTTAAGCAAGGCGCTTATGAGTTTTTGGTGCTCCCCTGTGAGAACAAAACACAGAAGATAAAACACCATCGCTTGATATACTCGCTGGACCAGCCTCCATTTGTTGCGCCCAATAAGTTTGGGTTCCAGGTTTTTCACTTTCATTCCAACCACCAGAGTTTTGAGTATTTTTCCTTGAACCTGCTGGTTCAGGTAGCTAAAAAACTGCCGCCGATGGATTTGATGTCGCCCCTTTCCCCGGAAGAGGAAAATACGTACCTGGGGGACAGCAGTTTTCGTATCGACCACCATGCTTTCTTGCTTACTACGCCTTTGTGCTTCCTGCAAGCCGCGGATTATTCCCCCGACCTGGATCGCAAGTCCTATGAACCGATTGGGGTGTACACCGTGCGGCTCAATGCCGCGGTACATCGCCTAATTACCTATGTTTCCGGGAGTACCGATACCAATACCACCGCAAAGGCAGCGCTGCATGGCAAAAAAGGAGTTTGCCAGGATTACACCCATATTATGTTGGGGATTCTGCGCAGGCAGGGGATTCCTGCCCGCTATATTTCGGGATATCTAAACATGAGTGAAGACCGCAGTGATTCCCAGCTCCATGCATGGGTGGAGGTGTATATCCCTCAGCTTGGTTGGCGTGGGTTTGACCCCGCGAATAATTTACAGGTCAACGATCATTTTATAAAAATTGCCCATGGAAGGGATTACCTCGACTGTCAGCCCATCAAAGGTGTATTGGTGACGGATGGGGAGCACCACACCTCTTATGAGGTAGCCGTACGGGATAGTGCCGAGTACAACTGGTTCGTTCAGGAACAACAACAGCAACAACAATAAGAACGAAATATGACCTACTGCCTAGGAATTAAAGTGCGCAGCGGCCTGGTCGCTATTGCAGACACCCGGATTACCTCCGGAACGGAAACCGCCACCGCCAAAAAAATATCCGTACATGAAAATGGGAACAATAGTCTCTTTTTGATGACCTCTGGCCTTCGTTCCATCCGGGATAAGGCGGTTACGTACTTTGAAGAGCTTTTTGAAGACGAGGCCTTCCGTTTTGACAAGATGTACAAAGCTGTCAATATGTTTGGGGATCAGCTCCGACGGGTGGCACAGGAAGACAAGCGCTCGCTCGCCGAATCCGGTTTGTTTTTCAATTTGTACGCCATTGTGGGCGGACAGCTCGAAAACGATAAGGAACACAAACTTTACCTTTTGTACCCGGAAGGTAACTGGATTGAAATTGGGGAGGGGTCTCCGTTTACCATCATCGGCAATTCGGGTTATGGAAAGCCCATTCTAACCAGAACCATCAACTTCGAGTCCAGTCTTCGGTTTGCCTTCAAAACGGGCTTCCTTTCCTTTGATTCTACGCGGGTCAGTGCCAATGATGTTGGCTACCCAATCGATATCGCCATGTATCAACGCGATTCCTACAGTATGGATCAATTTCGATTAGAGGAAAAAGACACTGCTCAGATCGGGGAGATGTGGGCCGCCAAGCTCAAGGAAAGTATCGATGAAATTCCCGAAAGCTGGATGGACTCCTTTTTACATAGCTAGATAGCGGGTTAACGAATTGTTAATGCAGGCATGCTGCCGGTCGATACCTTGTCTATGCCATAAAATCATTTAAATTTAAGGCTTGTTTTTCGCCCGAAAATGAAGCTACTTTTATATCTCATTTTTCTGTTCAGTCAGGCGGTTCCTATTTCCGCCGATTCTGCTCCGCTGGAGGCAGGCTGGCGGGTAGCTTCCTTGCTGAACCCGGGTGCTGATGTCTGCGCACATCAGATAGCTGCAGAGCCTTCCCCACTGGAAATAGTAGAATCCGTCGAAGAAGAGACTTCCTCTTCCCACGGCACCTTGTCGGAAAGCGCGCTGGGAGAATCTTTCTTCTCGTCCCCTTTATGGGTGCAGCCACTTCTCAACCACTGGCATTTACAGCGCCTGGGACAGTCCTTGTTCCGGGTATTTGAGAATTACCGCTTATAGCATTCTATTGGATTATTTGGTTTTGGCTGCTGTTTGACACAGCGGCGAGGTAGTTTATTGTCCATTCTCATCCAATAGAATTATGAAACAAAAAAATAATATCCCGAAGGATGGCCTTCAGGGGTTAAAGGATCATTTTGCCGTTGATGCTACGTCCGGATTCATCGTATTTTTACTGGCCATGCCCTTGAGCCTGGGTATTGCCAAAGCCTCTGATTTTCCTCCCTTAATGGGATTGCTCACTGCGATTATTGGTGGGTTATTCGTCAGTTTTTTTGCGGGATCCCGTCTTACGATTAAAGGGCCGGCTGCCGGACTGATTGTCATTCTGGTAGGAGGGGTGGCTGAATTTGGAGGGGGTGAACAGGGCTGGCACCTGTTGCTGGGCGCCGCGGTGGTAGCCGGACTCGTCCAGATTCTTTTTGGGTTGTTCAAATGGGGCAAGCTGGTGGACTTTTTCCCTTTGTCTGCCGTACATGGAATGCTCGCGGCAATTGGGATAATTATCATCCTCAAGCAAGTGCCGGTTTTGCTCAATGACGACCCTTCCCTGGCAAAAGGAATGGGACCTTTTGAGCTAATCGCCCATTTGCCCAATTTTTTCGCCAACCTCGATGTGCGGGCTACGATTATTGGTACCGTCAGCTTTATCATTATGATGACCTGGAACTACCTGCCGATCAAGGCGCTGAAAAAAGTGCCGGCCGCATTGGTAGTGCTCTTTTTTGCCATTCCGGCAGAAATCCTGGAGGATTTTCAACATACGGAACCATCCTACAGCTTGGTTCATATCGGCAACCTGGTAGAAAATATCCGTTTGAACGCCGATTTTTCAGGCATCTCCCAAACGGGTGTTTTTATTAAGTATGTCATCATGATGGCGCTGGTTGGGTCACTGGAGTCGCTGCTCACCGTGAAAGCGATTGATATGATGGATCCCTATAAGCGCAAGTCGGACCCAACAAAGACCTCATCGCAGTCGGACTGGGTAATACCCTGGCGGCTTTCCTAGGTGGACTTCCCATGATCTCTGAGGTAGCTCGTAGTTCTGCCAATGTCAATAATGGGGCAAAAACTCGTTGGGCCAACTTTTTCCACGGCTTTTTTATCCTCATTTTTGTTGTATTTGCCGCACCGCTAATCGAGCTGATTCCCAATACGGCACTGGCAGCGATGTTGATTTCCGTGGGTATCAAGTTGGCGCACCCTAAGGAGTTTATCCATATCTTCCGCATCGGCAAGGCGTTGTTGCATGAACATTTTATATTTTCCAAATCAGCGACTTTAATCATGGAAGTTTATTAATAAGATGAAATTTTGAAATATATTTGGATATTATCGTTTTCACCAAATTTTACTTATTCATGCAACAACGCCCATCGGCAAAGAACAACTCGCCATTTTTGTCGTGACTATTTTCTTTACGCTGCACGAAGACTTACTGGTTGGGATCGCCGCTGGGATGCTCTTGAAGCTGGTTATTCACCTCGTAAACGGAGCGCCACTTTCCAGTTTGTTCAAAATTCCGGCCACTGTTTCCTTTAATGGTGATGTATATCTTGTGCAGGTTGAAAAAGCCGCCGTATTTTCGAACTTTCTGGGCTTAAAGTCCAAGTTGGAGGCCATCCCACAGGGAATGCATATCACCCTCGATTTGTCACAGACCAAACTGGTGGACCATTCCGTCATGGAAAACATCCATCATTTTGAACACGATTACAAAGAACAAGGGGGTACCTTTCAGATTGTGGGCTTGCATAATCACAACCCACTTTCTGACCACAAACTGGCGGCCCGGAAAAATCACGTCAGATAGGTTGTTTTTTTAAACCAAAATGGAATGAATGATGAAGAAAAACAGGCTCTTTATATGGGTGGTTCTGGTTTTCCAGGTTTTCAGCGGTCAGATATTGGCACAGAGTGCGACCCATCAATTCGGGGACAATTTCAATAGCTGGCTGATGTATTTTGGAAGCCATAAGGTGAGTGATAAATGGGGGCTACACCTGGAGGCACAGTGGCGGAGGAGTGATTTTCTTAGCCATAGCCAACAATTGCTCCTTCGGGGAGGCATTAATTATCACCTCAGTCCGCAAGCAGTAGCTACTGCGGGCTACGCATTCATTGAGACCTACCCGTATGGGGAATTTCCGGTAGCTGCCGCCTATCCCGAGCATCGTATCTGGCAGCAGTTGCAACTCAAATCGCAGCTGAATGCTTTCGAAATGATTACCCGCTTCCGCCTCGAACAGCGCTTTTCCAAGCTCCCGGTGGCAAACAACGCAGGTATATTCGCGCCGGGCGATGCGGTGTACACGAACAGAGCACGACTGATGAACCGTTTTTCCCTGCCTTTTAAAGGGAAGGTAATCGCTGATAAGTCCTTCTATATCTCCGCATACGATGAAATTTTAGTCAATTTCGGAAAAAATGTACGGGCAAATATCTTCGATCAGAACCGCCTGTATGGGGCTATCGGATATAAAATCCCCAAAGCGGGCAGGCTGGAGCTTGGTTTGCTGAGCCAGATCATTCAAAAACCAGACGGAGTCAAAATAGAACGGAATACGACCTTTCAGTTAGGCTTTTCCTCCAACATCGACTTTTACAAAAAATCCAACTAAATGAAAACGGAAGCGCATACGGACGGCTTTGACCTGGGGCATGTACTGCACGAGTTGAAGCATTACCTGCCAACCCAAACCCCCATCAAGGATTTTATTCACCACAATACGCTCCACGCCTTGCAGGATCGTACATTCTATGAGGCGATATTCTATGCATCCAAAATTTTTGGCTACCAGGTGACGCTGGAGCTGGAAGATTTTCGGGGCTTGTATCGGCAGGGGCGTATCCGGGAGGATGTTCTTCAGCGGGTAATCACCCAGAAACAGGGCGAGGACCATCTGGAGCTGTGGGCACACCGACTGATGCACAAGGCGTACGACCAGCACATGGAGCCTCGCTTGGGTCGGGTGCGTTCGAATTGGAAAAAGGTCTATAACCTGGATTTGGATAACCTGGTGCATCCCTTGTTGTTCCGTATCCTGGGAAGCTACCTCGACCAGGGAATATCCATGTGGCATTTTCCACGCGTGGACGAAGGTTTCCTAAATGCGATACGCCACCTGGAGTCCAACAGCGCTGCCAGCTTTTTTAAGTCGCACCGCGCGCACAAGATGCTGGTGGAAGGAAGGCATCAGATAGCGGATTTACTAGCTCTATTAGTAGGAGATCCTGCTTTTTATACCGAGTACCTGTTCGATCAGCAGTTTGGTCACCACGGGTGGTCGGGGATGGTATCTACCGTAGAAGACCTGCCTGATACCTTGCTGTACAATAAGCGTATCTCCCTAACCGACCTGATTACCCTGGAGCTGCTGCTCGAAATAGACGCGCTCGACGCCGAATTGAGCACTCATTGGCAACCGCTGGGGCAGCGTATCAAACTGGAGCACGAAGGACTTTTCGACCCCGTTCCGGTATCGGAGCTGCAAGAGGTGCTCATGATCTGGCAGGATGCATTTGAGTGGAGCTACTACGATGAGGTGCTCAACGGCATCACCGAAGCGTCTAAAAAAGGAGTAGAACCAGCGACTAAGTCGTTTCAGGCAGTTTTCTGTATCGATGAGCGCGAAGGTTCCCTCCGCCGGCACATCGAGTACGTGGATCCCCACTGCGAGACCCTCGGCGCTCCAGGCTTCTTTGGTGTAGAGTTTTATTTTTTGGCAGAAGGAGGCAAATTTCTTGAAAAGCTATGCCCAGCTCCCGTAACCCCGACTTTTCTGGTAAAAGAAGTGGATGCAGGGAATGCTCATGGACACGATTTGCTGTATCACAAAAAGACGCACTCGGTAGTGAGTGGGTTCTTCTATTCCATTTTTCTGGGTTTTTGGGCTGGCATCCAGCTGATGCTCAATTTGTTTCGACCTAAAATGAGCCCGGCTATTTCGGACGCATTCGGGCACATGGGTAAAAGTTCCCGCCTGATGATTGAAAATGTCGATCCTTCCCAGCGGGAAAATAACCTCCAGGTGGGCTTTACCCTGAAGGAAATGACGGATCGGGTAGAAGGACTGCTGCGCAACATCGGTATGACCGAACAGCTGGCACCTGTCGTGTATATGGTTTCGCATGGCTCCAGCAGCGCCAATAACCCGCACCACGGGGCATACGACTGCGGAGCATGCAGTGGCCGGCCGGGAGCTACCAACTCGCGGGTGTTCTGTTTTATGGCCAACCATCCGAAGGTACGCGCTGAGCTGGCTGCACGGGGGCTATTCATCCCGGAGGAGACCCAGTTTGTGTCGGCCATGCACGATACAGCCAGCGACTTGATGGATTACTACGACCTGGAAATCCTGAGTCCGGCCAACCTCGAACGCCATCGGAACATTGCCCGGCAGTTCGAAGATGCGCTCGACCTCAACGCCAAGGAGCGTTCGCGTCGCTTTGCCTCTATTCGTACCAATGCGGATATCAAAAAGGTTCGAAAAGCCATAGAAGCCCGTTCGGTATCCTTCTTCGAGCCAAGGCCGGAACTGGGGCATGGCACCAATGCCTTGTGTATGGTAGGCCGCCGCACCCAGTCCAAATACCTGTTCCTCGATCGACGAGCCTTTATGAACTCTTACGATTACCGCACCGATCCGGATGGAAAGCTACTGCTCAATGTGATGAAACCGCTGCCGGTGGTGTGCGGGGGAATCAACCTGGAATACTATTTCTCCCGGGTGGACAATGAAAAATTTGGTGCAGGCACTAAGTTGCCACACAATGTCATGGGACTAATTGGTGTGACCAATAGCAGCGACGGCGACCTGCGCCCGGGCTTATCCCTTCAGATGATTGAAGTGCACGACCCCATCCGCTTGCTGATGATCGTCGAACACCTTCCGGAGGTAGTGCTCAAGACCATACAGACCCTACCGGAGCTATATGAGTGGTTTATCAATGAATGGGTCCATCTCGTGGCTGTACATCCCGAAACGGGGGCGTATTACCGGTTCCAGCATGGCGCGTTCCATCCCTACTCGCCGGTGCCCGCTCAGATACCTTCTATCGGAGATATCCACCGATTCCTGGAGGACGCCAGGCCCATGGAAACCAACTACATCCTCGATGCAACGAAAGAAAACCTTCCCGTTCACCTGATTAAATAAGCGCGATGAACCAACTATTGCATTATTTTATTTTGCTTCCCTTTGTGGGAATGCTGCTATCGGCCATCCCGCATAAAAACAGGGAGACCCTCATATTTTGGCTGGTAACAGCTACTTTATTACTCCAGGGTGTCGGCTTGCTCGCCCTTTCGATTACCTGGCTAATGGAAGGAGCAGACCCCCTTTTTGAAAAATTTCTCGTGTACTATGAACGAGAGGATGCGGAGTTTTCCTTCGATTTGTATTTTGACAGGCTGAGTATGGTGTATGGGTTTATGGCCGTTTTTCTGGCTACCATGATTGCGTTGTTCAGCCGTTACTATATGCACCGGGATCCGGGCTATAAGCGCTTCTACAACAACATGATGTTCTTTTTTGCGGGCGTGAACCTCGTGGTGTTCTCCGGTAACTTTGAGACCCTGTATCTCGGATGGGAAGTGCTTGGAATCAGTTCCTTTATGCTGATTGGCTTCTACCGCGAACGCTACCTGCCGGTGAAGAACGCGATGAAAGTAATATCCTTATTTCGCTTGTCGGATTTGTTGTTGCTGATTGCCATGTGGCTTGGACATGAAGCGTTTGACCGGAACATTGTTTTTCCGGAATTGCAGGAACCAGCCGCCCTACTGGAGCAGATGGCCTCTAACCCATGGAATTACTATTTGATTCCCATTTTGTTGCTGGTAGTAGCTGCCATTAAGTCCGGGCAGTTTCCTTTCTCTTCCTGGTTGCCGCGGGCGATGGAAGGCCCCACCGTATCCAGCGCTATTTTCTACGGCTCACTGTCGGTGCATATCGGATTGTTTCTGATGATTCGGGTGATGCCGCTTTGGATAGAGAACTTACCCGTGCGCCTGCTGATTATTGGAATGGGCGTATTAACGGCGTTGGTTTCGACCAGTATCGCTAATGTACAGCCAACCGTGAAAGCCCAGATTGCCTACTCCTCCATTGCCCAAATCGGCATTATGTTTGTCGAGGTGGCTTTAGGTTTGGATCTCCTGGCCATGATTCACTTCGTCGGCAACGCTCTCTTGCGCTCTTATCAGCTATTGGTGTCCCCCAGTGTACTCAATTACCTGATCCACGATCAGTATTTCAATTTTCAGAAGCCGGTGGATAAAGTGAGTGACGGTTTTATCGGGCGGCTCCGAACGACTATGTTCATCCTGTCTATTAAAGAGTATAACATCGACCGTTTCCAGTTTCACATGCTCTGGTCGCCGTTTAAGTTTGTTGGTCGCCGGCTCACCTTTTTTAGAAAGAATGGAGGATATGCGTTGGTGGGGCTTGCCGTCGTATTGAGCATAGTTGGCTTAGTAAGCGGAGGCTACGAGGTACTGGTTTGGCATAAGGTAGTGGCATTTGTGCTACTAATCATGGCCTTCTTACTGGTGCTCACCGCTTTCGGCGAACGGGATTCTGCCAAGCGGGCCTGGTTGTTCGTGCTGATGGCCCATTTGCTAATCAACCTGGCCATAAGCTACAACGCCGGATTTGATGCGTTTGCTGCCCTCATCTATCTCAGTGGGGTGGTGGTGGCAGGTACGATAGGCTTTGTGGTGCTTCACCGGGTAGAAAAGGAGGAAAATACGTTCGACCTGGGGCGCCACTACGGACATATTTACGAACACCCCCGGTTCGGAATGGTATTTCTTTTTTCGGCACTGGCGGTAGTGGGTTTCCCGATTACCCCAACCTTTATTGGATTGGACGTAGTGCTCAGCAAAATCCATGCAAATCAAGTACCGTTCCTGGTTTTTACTGGTCTTTCCTTCATATTCATGGAAATAACCGTCTTGCGTATCTATACCCGGGTATTCCTGGGACAGCACGTAAAGGCCTACCACGCTCGGGCGTTCCGCAATTCCTGATTCGGAACCGGCTCGGTTAGCATATAAGCCTCCCAGGGTTGGTCTTGTGTACCCCCTGGGAGGCTTTTTACTTGGTATCCTAAAGGAACAGCACAAGGAATGAAGGCGGAAATGGTCGCCATGGGTATCGGGAGGTATCGATGTACGACTAAAGTGGAGCTGGAAGTCGTGAGATCACGCTGTAATCCCCCGGTGGGAGCCGGAATTAAATTTGATTAGAAGGAAGCAGTTAAAAGCAGGTTTGTGGTATAACATCAAAACGGGAATTGCTGTCTCCATTTTTTCACATTACTACAAGAAATTGGTTAACAATAAATTAAAGAGGTTAAAATTATTCTTTTTTGATTTTCACCCGTGTACTTTAGCTATCGTTCCATCTATCCTATTAAACTAAAAGTATGGTGACTATGAAAACGTATACTCTCTTTCTTTTAATCCTTCCCGTTTTCCTGTGTGCACAAATGTCGCCGGATGTAATTGACCCTGGGTTTACCTTTGACCGTCTGAATCCGAGTAGCCTATCCCAAACGGTCGCCGGATTCGAGCCGGAAACGTTTTATCCGTCCACCGTGCGCGTAGTGGTACTCGAAGCCGCGACTTTGAAAAAGGGGGTGCAGGTTCAGCGACTTTCAGCTACGGGTACCTTGCAGATGAAGGGCAGTACCCGATCGATAACGGGTATTGTGATTGCCGAC
>Ga0172373_10003346_pt1 | contig 23509 bp, 42 predicted proteins | sample Lak10m_2_FD_114546 | JGI IMG/M metagenome (GOLD analysis project Ga0172373, IMG submission 114546) | Freshwater microbial communities from Kabuno Bay, South-Kivu, Congo - kab_092012_10m | ecosystem: Environmental > Aquatic > Freshwater > Lake | place: Democratic Republic of the Congo...
CACAAGTACCCGCCGACTGCCGAACAGCTTGCCCTGCAAAAGCAACAGGAGAGCCTGTCCCGTTGGGGTCGGTTGGTCAGTGATGCAGCTTGGAACTATCGCTACAACGACCAGAGGCAATTCAATGCCGCTGGGGGTTGTTCCAATGCAATGGAAATGGCTCTGACCAAGCGCAAAATCATTGTAGGTCTGCTCCAGGCGGGGCACGCTCACGCGGCTAAAAACGTACTTGCTGAAGTGGACCAGATCATCGAGACAATTGAAGTGACCTTTCGTGCGATGGCTGTCTACGGTTACGGCAAATGGGAAGCTCGCCCAAATCCCTGGGTCTATGAGTGGGTCCCCAATCCAAACCGGGAATACGATAAGCTTGCCAACGACTGTGGAATGATGCTCTACAGGTTGGATCTGATTATTGAGCACATTCGAAGTATCGCCCGAGAAGGTGTGTCGGCCTCGACCGAATCCGTCAAACTGCACCTTCAAGTTCATCGTCAAGACTGCACTGCCTCCAAAGAGGCGGACATCGCAACTGCCAAAGAGTTGGAGGATCGTCCCCTATGAGAAGCATTCTGTTTACTGTCCTGCTGGCCCTGCCTGCCAATGGGATATGCAAGAGGATCAACACTTCGCGAGAAGTGCTGAGCAAGCCTTTGCCCAACTGTCGCTTCATCTATGTGGGTGGTTGCAAGTATATCTGGTGCTACTACGACCGATCAGGTAGTTTGGAATCGGCAGACCCGGCATGTCGCCCGGTCAATGCTAGGGTGTGGGATCGTCCCTGGGGTCCTTTGAATCCTTGAAAGGAGTTATCATGAGCACGGAAAACAAACCAAATTCATTCCTTAGTTCTCTTTCCAAAGGTGTGGGTTCCCTCGTTTGGGCTGCCCTTCTAGCTACTGCCGTTGGGGTGCTTATCTACAAGACCTATGTCCTGCATGCCCCCGCGAACCAAGTAGAGACCGTTTGCCAGGCTTCTGTCAAAATACAGCCTATGTCTGAGGCAAGTCTTGTACTGGGCATTCTCGGGAAACCAGAGTCAACTTCTACACGAACCGTTTGTTGGAAGGATGCCCCTTGCGAGACAGGCATTGTCTGGGAGTATCATTGCGACACTAAGCATTCCTTCTATGCTGAGTTTATTCAACGTCAAGACAAGTGGCTTCTCAACCGTTATTGGAAGCTAACCCTCGACTAGGAGTCACCATGAGCACGAAGATTTACGAGGGCCTCATCCTACGGAAGCCCCTGGAAAAGGTGTACCCTGAATTGGTCAAAGCCTTCGATATCATTCGAGCCTTAGCCTTGCGCCAGATGGTAGACCGCCTGATCCGATCAACCATTGCTACGTTGGATGCTCGGGCATTGGGAATTCCTTTGCCTCCGTTGCCGGCTGAATCTACTGGCGAAATTGTCTCTACAGAGAAGTTTCGGGAGCGCCTGGAGCGGGAGAAAGAGGATTGGGCGTGCTGCCTCTGCATTGCGCCGGATGCAGGGGACACACTACTCTTGCCTTTCCTGGATTCGGAGTCGTTGGCGGCTTTGAAGACACTGCTGCCTGTGCAGGATTACTGCTACTTCAACAATACAGACCGGCCAGAGGATGTTACGGATGCGGAGTGGAAGCTTCGCAAAAAGCGGTGGGCGAGAGTCTTGCGTTTTGACGATATGGCGGGCAACGGCGTCCCAGCACACAGCATGTTGCAACTGTCGCAAGACATGCCTCGTATCGGAACCTTCTCGCTGAAATGTATTAAGGCTTTCAGCGAGCTTGCGAAAGGCACCTATCCGGTACCGACCCTACAGGAGCGCATGCATACCGTGGTCAGTAACTACGCTAATCACTTTGGGGTGCCTGAACTGGATCTTGACAAAGGGTCTGGGAAGATCTTTGTTTGGGCTGACAACCTCAAACAGGTTTGGAAGGATGGCTTGCAATCGGGGCGCTGGGATACCGAGATGCAGAAACTCCCAGACATCAGCGCATACTTTGAAAAGTATCGTTACTTCCAGTAACGAGCGGCGTTTAGTGCATAACAGGGGAGACTTCCCTGTAACGGAGTTATACGATGGGAATGACAGACACCTCGCGACTAGAACGGATGCATTGCTTAGTGGGCGAGTTGAACGAGTATGCAGACAAATTGGGGGAAGCGGATAGTTTTCGGGAGACGGGCAAACTTATCCGTTTGATTCAAGAGTCTTGGCACTGCTTGCTCAACAATGGCATTCGATATAGCCGGCCTAGGTCGGCCAATCAAATTCGGGGGGACCGTAATCCATTTGCCGTTGCGGTGCTTGCCACACTAGAGCGGGATCGGGAACTGCCTAACTCGGGGCATGGGTCTGAGGATCCCGATGATGAGCAAACCGACGAAACCAAAGCAATCCCCCTTAATTTCACTGCTTTGTGCCAACTTCGGGATTCGCTGAGCATTTCTAACCTCTTGAAGCCCGCTGCGGATGAATCGTTGTCGTGGGTCTACCTGATCTACGAGACTGCCCGTGATTTAGGTTCGGTAATTCACAATTACGATGACGAATTCCGTGCTGCCTTTGTGGGGTTGGAACGTCTGTCGGCCTCGATTCAGGGGGAATGTTTCCCATTCTTCCAACAGAATGCGAGCTTTGCCAAAGCCTATGTGTTGCGGCAGCTTCTAACCGGGGATGGCACCCAGACGCTGCTGCACTGGGATAATCCGGTTGCGATCGTTGCATTGGAATGCAACTGGGGCCATGATCTTGCAACACCGATGAAGGCCCATTCGAACGTGACGCTCAAGAGGCTGCGGGAGATGCACTTGCAGGCCCACAAAGGCTTGGATGCTACGGGTTGGATCTGTCTTGCCTTGGAGGTCATGGGGGCTGGTGTCCATTACGAGCATGAGTTGAAAGGCATTCTACGAGTCTGCAAGAGGCAAGCGATCCAGATTGATGAGACTCGGGTACGTCAAGCCTTTGAGGCTTGCGTCAAAGAGTATGACAAGCGTATGGATTTCGTAGCCCAGGACAAGCAATCGAAATACGATTACCTAGAGGGGATTCACGGCTACGAGGTAGCTTACGATCTGTTGTATGTCAAACCTGATGAGACGAAACCCCCGGAGTCGAACTTGGTCCCGGATGTAGACGAGACTGCGGAGCTTCGCAATGGCTAAAGCGAAACAACCCTTTCAGATGGGCCGTCTGGTTATGGACATGGTGACGGAGCGCCGCACCCTCAAAGGGAAGCATGCAGTACACCTTTTTGTTGGGTTTGTGAATGGGGCAATCTCGGGACACCCTGTCTCATTTTGTGGCATCATAACGGAGCATACCCAGAAGTGGGAAGCTGCAGATGGTCAATCACCTCTCTGCAATCATTGTGGCAGGGCTTTTCACAAGGATCGCAAGCTGTGGGAAGGGTTGCCCTAGGAGGGTTGCCCCTCGTTTAGGGTAAGGAGATGCTATGGGTCAAAGCTTTGAGATGCCGAAGGATCGGCCCTACCGGATTTGGTGCTGCAACTGTCAGGAATGGATTGGCCCTGAGGACCGGGACCCCAAGAATTGGCCCCCAGACGACCTTACGGATTGGAGACATGCCAGCGACTGCGCCTACGGCTCTATGCGGTTTGTCTATGATGACGTGGCACCTAAACTTCCTGACCGGCTGTCTACGTCGCATTGCGGAGATTCAACCTGTCGGGGAGGCTGCCTGGACCCGTTGTGCCTGCCCCCAGAGATAGAGAGCTTGCCTGTCAAGGCAAAGCAGCCTGTGGGCGTCAACGCCAAGTGGCGAGTGGCAAGCATTGTGCTGTTTGCAGGCTGGGTCTGTTTGGGGCTAGCCAAGGTGCTGGGATATGTCTGAAGGAAAACCGGGGCTATACCCTTTGGTTCAGAGCAATCCTGCCGAACCGCTCGGCATTTGGTCTCAATCGTTCAACAGGACAGCGATCAACCTATTCTGCCCGTATTGCGAGCAATGGTTCTACGGGGCTTCGGCCGTGATGAGTCCTCGCGGGATTCACTTCACACAACTCGCAGACCACCACAATCGACACCAAGCTACCTGTGAATCGGCACAAAGGGAAATCCGGGAACGGAAAGGTGTCGCCCTGCTGATCGGCACCATGTTGGCCTTGGTAGGGCGTTTGACTGATTCTGCATCCTAGGAGATGGTATGGCACTGGTGATCAATAAGGGAGTTCTGGATCGTCTGGAAGGCTTGCGAGCATGGGCGGAAGACCCTCAGCATGTCAATCGGATTGCCAACGTCTTGTCGGGGGATACTTTGCCCCCTGGAGACATTGCCGAGCACGTTATCGAGATCCAAGAAGGGTATCGGGCTGTCTATAGCGTCGATGAGGATCAGCAAGGCATGCAATGGAAGCACCTTTCTGTCAGTTCTAACAGTTGCCCAAAGGAAGGGTTGCCCACTGAGGCGATCGTGGCAATTGCCAAGTTGCTTGGTATTCGACAAGCCCTAGTCGTTTACCAAGGCGTACCCCACAAAGACCTTGTGGGGCATGTTGTCGTGCCTTTCGTGGTAAACTAAAACGGAGGTATCCCATGTCATCAATTTACCCTGCTATTGTGGCCCTTTGGCCCGCCAAGGCCAAGTTGCAAGGACGTTGCACACAGTGCCAGTATCCTTGGTACGATGGGGATTGTGAATGTGATGTGCCCTGGACAGCGGAAGACCAGCAGCAATGCCAAGAAGCAGAAAAAGCGTATGCTGAAGTTGAGGATACCGAAGATGCAAGTCGCGAGCGGGGCATCAAAGCCCGTCTTGAAAAAGAGCGTGTGCTACGACTAATCAACCAAAAACTTACAATAAGCCCAGAGGAGCTTTACATTCTTTTATGGGGCCGACGATGATTGAAGGGATCGAGCACTGCCCGAAATGTAGACTGAGTGACTATGTTGGCTGTATCCGTAACTTGGAATGTCCGAAGTGCGGCTCCCAGCTTGAGTACTACGACTCATTCAATTGGACTATCGACTCAGAAAACCGAGTCGTTCGAACACGACCGGAATTAGAATTGTCTACCCGTTTGCTGTTGGGTTGCCCGACACGGAGAGACAGCAATGAATGAACCCCCATATCTTGACCCTATCGACTGTACGGTGCATGGCCCAGATCAACCGGCAAACCACTTGAGCCAAGGTAGTGTGATGTGCCGAAAATGCTTTGCAGAGATTCTTACCAAGTATCTGGCCGAGCATCCACAATGTGCCACCTTCCCGAAGGATCCTTTCGCAAACAAGCCTGTCTACTTCATTTCGTGGGGAACGGGCGAACCTGAACCAAAGGAGATCTGAGTATGTGTAACCCATTTCCTGATTATGTCATTTACAACAACAAAGTCTACCGCACCTATGTTCGTTCTATGCTAGCACATTGGGACGAGGGGGGCAGTGGCAATGCCCTTGTCTTTGGTATTACAAAATATGGGTATCTAGGGCTAAAGTGGATACTCACCCGAACAGGAAAGGTTGGGGAACAGTATGCTATATTTCGAGGACATACGTTGCAAGCAGTTCCTTCCGAAATTGAGGGAGTGCCTTTTTCGGAAATCTCGCCAGGCAACTCGGCTATGCCATTCAAAGCGGCGTTGCAATTTTCTATACCCCCTTCCGAGTTCAAGGATGTCACCTTGCATCTTTATGGTGCAAGTGGGGGCCTCTATCGCCTTGAGATATCCCGTTTTTCAAGAAACCCCCGATTTTGGAAAGTACCTAAAGAGGACCATCCCATTCCAATACTAGATCCACGACTAGCTAAAAAGCGGGAAGCGGGACGGGAACCTCTTTATCTAAGGCTCCAAGCCTCCGAAAAAGGAAGGGAGATTCTGTATCAAAAACAGGCACAGTCGCTCTCAACCCGGATCAAATATCAGTGCTCTGGGGATGATGATGGTGACGTGGCTTTCACCCCCTGGGATCCGGCTGACTTCAAAGTGGTTGGTCCAGAGGCATTCTGGACCAACCTAACGCAGTATGCGATTGCCAATAGTCTGACCGAAAGTCAAGCCTATTGGACGTTGGTGGATCTACCGTTTCGGCGTGATCAAGTTGGGTGCCACCCACACCCGTGGATGGAGAAGGTATGAGCATCCTAGCCAAAGTCCCTGGAGAGAATGGGCTGATCATCGGTGGTTACTACCTCCGACCTGACGGTTCGGTATGTCTCGCTCATGGTGTATACAATGGGACAGTTCACTGGTGCACAGATCGACCCAGTGTTTGGGGCAGTTCGGATTGCACTGAAGCAAGCACTTGGACGTGGCTTCCCGATCTGCGGGATTTCCTCGATGCAGAAGATCCGAGACTGCCGTATGAGTTTGACCTGAACCATGACGTGCATACGTTGGGTCAACTGATTTCAGAGTATGATGGGTTGGAGAATTGCTTGGCAGACCCAGACCTGATGTCGTTGTGTAAGAATTACGAGATTGACTTGCGCGACCCTCAGACCATCCGGGATTACAATACGAGGTGTGCTGCCGAGAAAGCTACACAGGATACAAAGGAGGCGGCAGAATGAGTGTGGGCGGTTGGACAGTAGAGGCCCCGTTGGGCGAGTTTATTCCTGAACTGTTTCCAGATGTCGTCGCACAGGCATTACACAGCGCAGATGATGCCGGGTTGGCTAACCTTTTCGTGCATCAATTCCAAATTGCTGTTTCGGAACTGTTGCGCCCAGACCAAACTGGGAATTGCTACGGCACTGGGGATCCGCACCTGTTCGGTTGGAATCGAACAAGGCCACCTGTTTCAGAGCTTGAGACGTATGCTCGCAATGTCGTGAAGTGGGCGATGCGGAACAACTGCAACCATGCTTCGGCTCACGTCGCCGTGGCGGGGTTGGCGCAGTTGAGTAGATTGTTGCGAGAACCAGCTTGGAACCTAGGAAGTTTGAACGGTTACAAGGTGCTACCCTAACTAGGGTACTGGAAGAAAAGGATACGCTAACCGTGAGGGGGCAATGAATTTCGCACAGCCTTTGGATCTACTTACCTATGTGAAGCGCAACTTTGCAGGAGACTGGAAGCAGGCTGAGCACGTTGTGCAGCTTACGACGCCTTGCTTGAGGATTGACTGGTCTGAAACAACACACGATAGCGTTTGTGTTGCTCTGTACGACTACCGGAGAGGTTCAACCAACATCGGCCCTCTCTATCGAGAAGAAGCCGTGAATTGGCTACGGGTCAACCTGCAACGCATGCGGTTGGACTGTACGAGTCAGGTCATTGCGCTACAATCCCAGCTAAAATGGGTGAACGCGGTTCAGGAATCCTGTGACGTACTTCTGAGGGAGTCATGAGCTACTTAGACTACGCGGAGCGTTGCCCGGATTGTCAGCGATCCACTTGCCCTGTGCTTTCCGCGCCACGTAAGGACTGGCTTGAAGAGGCACCTCCAGAAAAACGTGATCTGAATTGGTACGAAGCGTTTATGGAGTATGATGGGGCTGTGTTTGATTGTGAACGAGCCCAAAGGAATGGCGCAACATGAAATGCCCTCAGTGTCAAGGTAGTGGAACCATAGATACAGGGGGGGATCTCCCCGCATACCTCAACCGCATTCTGTTTGATGTGCCTAGGCGAGAGAAATACCTCTCTTTACTAAGAGATCTGGGGGGCTTCCCTCAGAGAACCCGCCAAGAGTTGGAACAAAGCATTCTGTTGGGGTTCCTTGACTGCTCTGATGATCTTGCCACACAGCTAACTATGCTTGTCATAGAAAGGCACACCACCAACGTAATGAGGACCCCTAACTCTTTTGAAAAGCCAAAAAAGCAAAGGCTTCCTCGAATCACATATTGGGAATATGACGAAAATGCAACCTGCATTCTATTCTAGAAGGGGGTCCTAAGATGACACTAGCAATTTATGCCTTTGGCCACGGTGGTGGCGTACCTGGACCCCTGGAAGGCACCCAAGTTGTGCCGGCCGGAAACACCAATTTTGCCCTCATTCCCAACTTCGACCCCGAGTGGTTGGATGGGCGTATGTCGAATGTCCCTGGGACTCCCTTGTGGTTCTCTACGGAAGAGGCGCATACGCATCGCATGCGAGAGTTGCTATCGAAGCATCCTTACTGGCTGATCGACTGTGGTCCTGAGACGGCGCTAAGGATCTGTGGTGCTCTTGGATCAAAGCCGTTGACCCGTAACCTACAGGGTATCCTGCTGACCCACCTGCATTCGGATCATTGCGGGGGCGTGGCTTCGGTTGGATACCGAACCAAGTATTACGAGCACCATAAGCCTCAGTTGCTCTACCCTGAGCATCTGCATAGCTTGGCCCTAGAGGTATTCCGCGAGTTTGAGTACGTCAATCTCAAGGCGACCGAGAGAGGCTTGGAGGCACATTTCCAAGTCAAACAACTTGACAAGAAAGGTGCCGTGGATCTTGGGGGCTTCACACTCGATTGGATTCCTGTCGATCACAACTGTTTCCTTGCCAACAAGATGCCCTTCCCTGCCTGTGGATATCGCGTTGCGACCCCTGAAGGCAAGGTTATCCTATTCAGTGGGGACACTGCGGCACCGATCGACACCCTTGCAGCGAGGATGCTTCAGGATGAATTGGTTGTGCACGACGTGCAGTTCTACAACAACGGTTCCCAGTGGGATCACGTTCACTGCCCGTATGGCTGGCTGCGGCACTGTGTGCCGGCCGAGAAGCGTGGGCAAGTCTTGCTGACCCATACTTCGCACGCCCTGCCCGAGCAAGCCGTACAGGATGGCTTCCGATTGCTTGAAGGTGGGTCGCTGATCGTACTGTAAAGACTACTTGCACTAACGAGCCTATAGGCCCATTCTACCTTGATGGGGGAATGCCACGTACTCTCTGGCAACCAGACCCCCAGCAAACAACTGAGATAATCTTGAATACTGTATCTGAACCTCGTAGTCCGCTTCTGTTTGTCGGGCTCATTTTCCTTGCCTTGATCATTCTTACGGAATGCACGCCCAAAGAACAACCCAAACGAACCTGCACGGCGACCTTGTGCCAGATTCGTTGACCACAGCCCCCGGATTCTTACTGTGGCCACGGCCTTGCGGTTTTAGGGTAAGGATTCGTATCAACAACCCAGAAGGACTCTACGAAATGACAATTCAATACCTAGTAGGGGATGCTACGTTGCCGATCCCCGAAACCAAGACCTATATCGTGCACGTCTGCAACAACAAAGGAGGCTGGGTTCCGGCTTTGTAGTGCCGTTGGGTAAACGGTATCCCAAGAGCCGTGCGCTTTACAAGTCACTAGGACAGTGGCCGCTTGGATTCATCCAACCCGTATGGATTGATGACAACTTGACGATTATCAATATGCTGGCGCAGGATGGCTTTGTAGGGCCTGGGCGACCTCTTGCAGTGGATTATGCCGCGTTAGAGCAGTGCTTGGGTAAAGTAGCTCAACTGGCCGAAGTTTCTGGCTATACCGTACAGATGCCTCGCATCGGTTGTGGTTTGGGCGGGGGTTGTTGGCAAGTCGTTGAACAGATTATCCAACGCACCCTCATTCAGAAAAACGTGCCAGTTAGGGTAGTAGACCTACAGTAGTCAGCAACGTAGTGCAACACAGGGAGTTCATCATGTCAGATCAGACACAGGTTCGGGAACAGGGTCAGGGGAGCAACCGAGGGGATCGCCGCGATCGTCCAAACTTCAATCGTTCGGAACGAGGTTTGGAACGGCCTGAGGGGCGTTCGGGAGGGCGTCCAGGGTTTAGCCGAGAGGCTTTGGATTGGAAAGAGGACAAGCGGTTTGAACGCCCTGGCTGCAACATCATCGTCTCGGTCAGGAAAGCAAAGCGACCTGTGGAGTCGCGGTTCTCGATCTTCATCGGGGTTGCAAAGAAGGATGGCTTGCTGAGTCCCAACATCACCTACACGCGGACTGAGGATGCCTCCAAGGTGGTATTCAAAGTAGACTACGCAGCCGTGTTGGCGGAATTGCTGGCTGAGGCGCAGCAGTACATCCAGACCGAGTTGGAAACGGAGTGGGCCTTCCACTTGGAGCAGCGCATCGTCCAAGAGGAACGCCGCTTTGGTTCGGAGCAGAAGCCGCAAAAGACCTTCCGCAAAGGCAAGACGGCTCGTGACCACGGCAAGCGTGGCCCGAAAGCTGAGTAAACCCAGATCCCGGAGACTCCAGATGATTGACAAATCGGCAGCAATCCTGATTACCGAGTGGGCGCTTGTGCCGAATGGTTCCAACTACATGGCCCCGGAGCAGGCTACACAATCCTTGAAAGGGACTGTACACAACCATCCTCGCAAAGGAAACAAGGCAGTCAGGACCAGTCAAGTTGTCGAGACAGAGGGGGAGATATGTACGCACATCCTCTGGATGTGTGTACCGTTTGGGTCACATCCAGGCAGAGTACCGCAATTGGATCAAACAACAAGGTTTAGGTTATGATCCAAAGCAGCCGGCCAAGCTCATCCCGTACACTGAGCCGGATTCTGAACTAGGCTAAGCACTCTCACCCAGGAAACTGAAGCACAAGAGCCACCCTACAAGTGGGAAGGTGCCTTTGTTATTCAAACAAGTACAACAGGAGACACACAACAATGGATAAATTGGGCTTCATGACGGAATCGAAAATCCCTGTCTATTTCCGAGCGACCGGCACGCCGATCGTCAGTGTTCGGGTTGTCTGCAATGCGGGCTCAGTGCATGAGAAGATTCCTGGTACGGCGCACTTCTTGGAACATATGTTCTTCAAGGGCACAGAGCGGTTGAATTCCGAGGAGATCAACCGTGCTCTTGCAAAGCTGGGCAACTCCAACGCCTACACGACGATGGATCGCACGGTCTTCTACATCAATACGACCCAAGAGAATGTCGTGGAAGCCCTATCTCTTTTGTTAGAGATGCTGTGCCAGCCTACGCTGGATCCGGCTGAGATGGAAAAGGAGCGTCGAGTCATCCTGGAGGAATTCCAGACCGGACAGGACGATCCGATGCACTACTTCTTTAGCCAGGCTGGTCAGTTTGTGTTTCAAGGCCCGAACGGGCGTTCTATCATCGGAGATCGCGCTTCGATCGACTCGATCACCGTACAGGACTTGCACGATTACCGCAAGGCCAACTACACCAGAGAAAACCTAGCCATCACAATCATCGGGGGTTCTGCGTTCAATCTGGATACTGTCGTAGATGCGATCGCACCCTTTGAGAAGTATCTTGGCTCAGGCAACCCTAACCGGATTGATGGATCTATCAAACAGATGGGCAATTGGGAGCAACCTCTTAGCCTCAACGTAGAGCATGCTGCCAGTCAGGCGGGTATTCTGATGTATCTGCCTTGGATCACCCCAGAGCAGGATATTGAGACCAAGTTTGCGGCGGGCGTGTTGTCGAACATGCTGGGGCAAGGCTCGCACTCCCTTCTGTTTCAGAAGCTGCGGGAAGAGAGTGGTCTTTGCTATGCCACGGGGGCTTATGCGAGCGGTGTCTGGTACGATCTGGCCTTTGCCGTCTATGCTTTGCTGTCGCCTGAGAATGTCGAGCAAGCCAAGCAAGAGATGCTACAGGTTGTCAAACGAGTCACCGTGGGCGATTTTGACGATGATTTGCTGCAGATTGCACGTTCCAATGCGTTGTTCTCGCTGGCCAGTGCGACGGAGAAAGCCTCGGGCTGGGCCAAGAACTACAGTGATAGTTACTTCTACTATGCCTTCTTACAGCGTCTCGATCTGATGCAAGGTGGGCTGCAAGTAGAACATGAGGCGATCTACTCGATGTCGCTAGAGGAGTTGCGGGGCAACGTAGTCAAGGTGGCGCAAACGCTGCTGAAAGGATGCACGTTCGTTACGATGAATGCAGGGAAAGTAGAATGACAAAAGCATGGTCTGAAGTGGGGAACAATAACGGTCTGTGTGAGCGTTGTAATCGCCCAGAGACAGAGTTCATGATACAGACCAAAGTTCCCGTCCTCTTGGGTGGTGGCATCGGTTGGGGGACGATGTGAGTTTGCGAGAAATGCAAGCTCGAAAGGGAAGAGCGTGACCGCCAGAAGCAAGAGGCTGAGAAATGAAAGCTGTTCTATTGTCTGACTTGATCCAAGAGCCCTGCTACTTCAAGAACGCTTGAGAAATCGGGCTGCGATCCGTTTGCGCATATCGAGATACTTGTCGGGCGCTTTGGATCGCAATGCAGACGGTTCCAACCAAATTGCACGGTACGTTTCTGCGAAATCTTCTTCAGCATTCTTACCGGCGTACTCAGAAATGTACGGCGGATTGCCGTAGGGTGTTCGGTTGAGCCACAAATCGACCTTCGACAGGTCTGTCTCATCTGCCCGCATGTGCCCGATCTCATGAATCAGAATACTCCGCAGATACGGCACACTCGTCGATAGCGTCCGGCCCAACCTAAGAATCAGGGCCTTCTCCCCATCTCGCCACGAAGCGGATGCAGAGCCACGTTGCGTAGGATCCAACGTAACCTGTCTGCAATGCTTGTGCAGAGTCGCCATGACTTTTGGATACCTCGACAGGCCCTCAAATGCTTTGGTCCAAGCCTGAATCTCCTCTACAAACAGGTCCAAATCCGGCACAGCATCTGTCAGGTAGATATGATCCTCTCGCGGCGTATACGGGCCATTGGGCCTGACGCGAAGCAGATAAACAGGTTGCCCAGAGGCTTGACTCAAACGCTTCAGTAGAGGCTGGGTGAATACGGCCTTGGGCTTCTCCTTTGCAGGCTGGATGTACCGGACTCGTTTGAGGGCGTCCAACTCCCAGGATGGGACTCCCCTGAACTCCAAGCCATCCCAAACGTCTTGCTGCGTCTCAGGCACCCACATACCAGTCTGTTCCTTGATGTACCGCAACCATCGCTCGATCGGCTCGATGGCTCTGCCCGTATGTCCCCATTCAGGATCACCCCTTTGCGAGACTTCCAACAGGGCCTTGAGGTATTTGGGGTTGACAGACATTTTCGTTTGCACAAAGGGCTCGGGGAGAGTACACAGTAAGAAAGCCTATAGAGGATCTAGCTAACGTGATTCGGTAGCTCGTCTTGCGTTTGTACTGTATGGGGGAGGTACAGCAAATGTATGATTGGAATCCGACGCTGAGTGAACAATTTGACTGCCTTGTTCGTCTGACGCAAGGCAAACGCATTGAAATTGAGGATCACGTTTGGGATCCGCAGACTCCAGGCGTGGTGCTGTATCTGTATCGCGGCAAGCCGATCCAGATGGAAATGTTCAAGGCGGCGTTGGAGGCGGGGCGCATTATCGCGATGCGCAAGGCTTGGGGCAGCTTCTGCTAGAACCTTCAGCCTACTGTTCTAGCGTAGGAACTCGCTGTGGATGGATTCTGCCGCGACTTGTTTCTCATCGGTCGGGCGGATATGAAGCGTTTCCTTCTTAAATCTATCCCCGCTAGTCCATTGCAGATCTGCTCGAACCATAGTACCACGGTCTCGGGTCTCCTCAAAGGACCACGCAACCGAGAACGAGAACATATAACCATCATTATCGTACATGCCCCAGCGTGCCAAACGATTGTCGTTCACACGGTAATTCATCTTTGTAGCGCCAATGCGTTGCAGAATGTTGGTTGCTTCCTCATCGACACCCAACAAGAACTGAAGCCTCAACTTCGAAAGCTGCTCATCATACTTGGAACGCAGCCGGGCTGCATCTCCCAAGTAGTTGGCCGTCTTTTGAGTAGGCGAGACAGGCTGTACCAACGGCAACAACTGGGAACGCAATTCCGGGTTAGCGTGTGCCAACTTGATGATCTCTGAACGCAAGTCTTTCATGTGTCTGTGCCTCTTGAGTTAGTCGCCAATCGAGTTTGTGGTCCAGTTGTAGACCAACTCGCCAGGGGATCGCTCCGTCTGCCAACCCGTGCCACGGGAATTGCCATTCGCCAAAGGCAGTGCTTTCGAAATGGCTTGCTTGAGCAACTGGGCAATCTCATGCGTATCGGCGCGGACTGCAATGTAGTGATTATCAACCCAACTACCGGCCACCGAAAACTCACCAATCTCAGCCATGCCCGTGCAACTCGGCTCAACCGTGTACCCCCGTGCATTCGTAGGATGCATGCCCTCCTCATCCATAGCTGCTTCCAGGATGGGCTTGGTGGCAGCTTCCAGACGCTTGAGCCATGCCTTCTCTTCGGGCTTTACCTGCGAGTCGTACCAGAAGGTGACGGTAGGTACCAACGTCTGATTTGTGCCCTGATTGGGGCCATAATCGAAACAGGCAGTAATCCGAACCAACAATGTTGGGTTGACTCGTGCGCCGAAACCACGAAAGCCGATCATCTTCTGGGCTGCAGTCTTTTGCGTAAAGCCGGCATCCTGCTCAGCACCCTGACCAGCTAGATGTAGTGAAGCAACTCTCTCAATGCTTTGTCTCATTTTGTACCTGTCCCTGAATGTGGTGCCTACCAAACCACACTAAGAGAGTACTTAGGCTAACTAACGAGACACTCTATCCTGGGAATGCCAGATCTTGTACTGGAACGACTGGATCGGATTTTGGAGTGCCCACCAGCCATTGCTGGCTTCGGGGTGTTCAGCGAGCAACTCATGTACGTTCTCGACAACCCACCAGAGAAAGGTCTGGCTCCAGATAGGCTTGTACTTGTCCTGATAGTCCTGCTCCCAAGGCTGCAACTCCGTCCAACCAAGTACGGCTGCTTCTGCCCGAATCGCAACCAGCATGGCTGCGGGGAGTCCCTTCTCGATATCCTCTTGGGTCCGACCGTCGATCGGAGCCTCAAGCAACGAATCCAATAGACTCAAAATACGCGGATCCTGATAGACACGAATCAACTGATTCAAGTCAATCGGCTGAGCATCCGATTCCCCGAACCGTCGATTCTCGAATTCGGCTGAGACTTCCCGGATCGCTATGCCCAAATCGCAACCCAATCGGACGGGCTGGAAGCCCTCAAAGGCAGCCTGAACCGCAGGATCCTTCGCTTGCCCTTGACCCACAACGAAATCCTCTGGCCAGATATCAAGCTGGTAAGGAGTCGTGCGGACTCGGAATACCTCACGATCACCCTGAATCTCATTCAAGATATCCAACCATACACCCAAGTGCTTGACATAGACGCGAGTCACCAGCACGGGGAACCCTTCCCATGCGGCGGCCCAATACCGCAGACCTTGTAGCTGCTTACGGATATCCTCGACTTCACTTGCAAACGTGTCCATATTGATGTCCTTTAGCCTCTCGGGGCGGACAGAGAAACGAAACAACCCCGACCAATTCACAAAAAGAAGGGTATACTGTAGGCAGCGATAGTGTGATCCGAACCCGTAGCCTCGTTTAGCATTAGACGGCCAACCTGGAGCAAATCTGATGAACCTCGACAAAACCCTTGCCTGCTTGGCTCGTTACTACCCTAATTTGTTTCAGTGTCGGGTGCAGCTACTCCAGGAAATGTTCTGCTCGTCGTGCTGTACTTGGCGGAACGGCCGGATCCACTACGGCAAAAATACTCGGGAATCCCAATGGGAACGTGACTACCAGGACACGGTTGAAAGTAGGAGACGGGCACGCTCTACCTACTTGGCCCGGTACCGCGAGGATCTCAAATTGCGCCCTCGTGCAGAAATGACAGAGCAAGAGAGGCTAACCGAGCAACACCTGCACAATCTCAAACTACAGCATACCCGCAAGCCCAAGAAGGCTACAGATCGAGAAGTCTTGCGTGTCTTACGAGACGACTGGAACCCTTACAAAGAGGCAGACCCTCACGATGCCCCGTATTCTCGCTTCGACTGGAAACGGGGTGGAGTTTCCTGTGTGCCGGATTCAGTACGGCCGGAATACCTTGTCGCGATCCGAGAATTACTCAAGATGGCACTGCAATGGGATACTGCGCTAGGGATTGATATGGCTACAGCATACCAGCAGAGCTTAGAGGCTCGCTTTGGCCCGATGGCCACTTGGCAAGATTGGAAGCCGATCCCGGAACCCCTCAAGGTGCCCGAACCCGAACCAGATCGGACCATTGTGGGCAGAGTGGTACGGGTCGCGATGCCGGATGAGCGATTCTGGGGGGAGCACCGACCTGACCTTGGTGAGACAGTTTACCGCGTACTGAATGACACCCTTTCAACCCTCAAGGCCGAATTTCCTGAAGGGCACGAAGACCACAGCAAGAAGGGCAAGAAGCTACGCTTGGTTTGGGGAACACTCGTACAGGCAACCGAAGCCGAGTATGGCTGCATTGTGCCCAAGCGCATCATCGGTTACGATCAGACACCGCGAGAAGAGGATGAACTAACAGAGGAAACGAATGGATAAGCCTAAACAGTACACCAGACAAGACGCCCTAACGGCCTTGGCAGAGCATCGGAAATCGAATCAGGAACAGCTACAGGACTTTGCGGGGACCGCACTGGTTCAACACCAGGATGGTTCGATGCTAACCTTGGCAAATGCGTATGAGTTTGTGCCAGGGGGTCTGAAGGATCGAGAGGACCGTTGCTGCAAGTGCGGCCTGCATGAATGGCAGCATCAGACGATTGGATGGAAAAGCAAACCCGGACACTGCGTCTATCTGGCACCGTGGCCGTGGTTGTGTATCGCAACCGAACACCTAGGGGACTTCCTGTTTCACAAAGAGGATCTGAATCGCTGGCGGGTTTTGTGATTCCGAAATACCTGTGCCGTTTGTGAACTCGGGCGACCCTTCGATAATGGCCCGCTAGGACGCAAAGGAAATGCAGCAGTTTAGACAAGTTGAGGAGCCGAATCAGGATCCGGGATTACTTCTGGGACATGATGTCAAGGCCAAGCACATTTCGAATACCTTTGCGGTTCAGGGGTCCGTTCGGCTGCAAGGGTCTACCACACGCATTCAAGGAAAACCCGTCTTGCGGGGCGACTTGGAGATTGTGCACAGTGATATCCGTGGGCAGCCTCGAATTCAAGGCGTTGTTGATCTGCGTCAAACCATTGTGGCAGATTCCGCCGTGGTCGAAAATTACGACCTTGGATACCCGATTGTCTTGAAACAGTGTGAGGTTTACCAAGACAGTAGCATCCGCACACCGGGGAGCTTTTCGAGCAAAAACTACGCTCCCGTCCTCATCACAAACACCCTCCTTCAAGGGCATGCACACATTCAAACGTCTGGTCTGGTGTGCGAGGTTAATATGTGGGATAACGCCCAAATCTTGAACAGTGCCACAGTAGCGAAGGCAACCCTGCATGGCAGCACAGTCATCCGTGGGACTGCTTGTATCCTGGGAGGTGATTGGAAAGATTGTTACGTTGATCAAGGGTATTGGGAAGCGCCTGGGAAACCCTTGACAGAATCGGAGGGTCTCGCCCGATACCAAGCGATTCGTACCAGCATGGGGTTAGTATGAACATTCGTTGTGACAACACAAGCTCGTGTGAGATTCCAGATACGGGGGCCAGCCCCTATGAAAGTGGCACCATTTCCCGCGATTAGACGATAGCCTTGAAGTACCTTTTTAGGGTATTTCTTTCAGGACTGCCAGGAGCCTGAGTATCCGTATGCCACCGAAAACCGATCTTATGGACAAGTATGTTGATGAGTTGAACAAACTTGCATCCCAAGGGTCAAAGTTTGCGCAAAGCACCCTCGCGACCCTAAGGGATGCCTTGCACGAAGAGCACCTCAAAAACCAAGCCCTCTACGAGAACGTAAGCCGGCCACCGGCCACGATTCACGGTATCCAGATCCAAGAGGCTCAACCCAAAGAGGGTCTGGATAGCACCCTACGCAGTCAAGGGTATGTGGACCCGGATAGTGTTCAGCGCGACCATGCCCAAGTCTACGATACGGCACGAGTTGAGCAATGCTCGATTGTCCGTGACGATTGCATCGTACAAGGGGAAGCTGTCGTTCAGCACAGCCACATTGGACAAAACGCACTCATCCAGGGCACTGCATTCGTAAGTGGTGCCACTGTCCTTGGGCATTCCGTTATCTGCGGCGACGCTTGCATCTTTGGTGGTGAATGGATTGACTGCCATGTCGAGACGGGATTCTGGAAATCACCTACGGAGCAAATCTCAAAGCAAGCTGGATTGGACCTGCTGAAACGATACAGGCAATGTGCCAAAGCGGCAAACTTTGCCATTGCCTACGGAACACCCACAACAAGCCAGCAACAGGGTGTCAAGGAATACTGGATCAAAAAGCGTTCAGAAGCCCCAGAGGTACCACCCCTCACAACAGAGACCACAAAACTCGTGTGGTATAAAGAGGCTGAACCGACCCAGGGATTCCAGAAGGGAACTGTGCATTCGTGGGCCACAGCACCCTACATGGATGGACACCTTGATCAGGTTGAAGCTCTAGCCAACCTGATCACCAACTTGTCAAACAAAGAGAACGATGAGGTGTATTGAGATGCCTGAAAATACTATCAAAACGCAATCGGATCTGATGGGAGAGATGCCGACTCGGTATGCCATGTTGGAAGCGTACCAGACCATCCGGCACCTTCGTGATGCGTTGTCTCAACGAGAGCCTATCAAGGCTTGGCCGTGGGCACAGAAAATCATGCAAGAGGGCATGGTGAGAATCTAGCCCGTATCCTACAAGTGACGCACAAGACGATTGACCATATATGGTCTCTGACTGAGCGAATCCGCTACCAACGCCAAGAGCTATTCAGCTTGGCAAACGAGCGCGACAGTGCCTTACGCGGGCAAGGTATCCGCACCCAATGGCTCAAGACGTTTGACGGCAAAACAACCATCACGGTCCAGATTGGACGTACTGTCATTGGCTTGATTCAAAAGACTGCGGATGTGGCCGACCCTGAAGATCTGGCAGGACGTAACAAACCTTACTGCTGGGTCGGGAGTTGGTCTGTCAGTAATCCTGACGACCCTAACCAGCCAACCTTAGAGAAGGGCTATGGCTACGACTTTGGAAGCTGCTTGACGGAACTGTGCCAAGCCTGGCATAAGCGATCCAAGCTGGAATTTGCAGGGACGGTTACGGATCAAACTCTATTGAAAGCCACAGGGGACTAAACCGAAGCCCTAGTCCATCGCACAATACGAGTGGTAGTCGATGCCATTCTTCTGCATCGCATCCAACACTTCACGATACGTCATATTGGGGATCTGGCGCTGATTGTCGCGGACCCAACGGTAAAAGACCGGGATTGAAGCCTTACCGCCACGGATAGCAGGAATGCACGTAGGCTCATTGAACTGATCGGCGTTATTCTTGACGCGGAAACTGTCCCATTCAGCCGAGACATAGACATCCTTACCGTGGATCTCAAACGGCTTGAAACCGGCCGGCGCAACATTGACGCCTTTGGTCTGATTGCGGCTGATCTGTGCACGACGCTCTGACATAAACACAATCTCTTGGAACTTCTCAGCAACGTCCTGGATGCTCATCCGTGGCAACTGGTGGATCAAGCGGGCTACCGCTTCCTCCGCCTCATCCGTCAAGCTGTAATCCAAGTCGTAGAGGGTGACGATATCGACCATCTGACCCCGCTTGCCTGCATTGCGCAAATCCTTGACCTCGATTTGGTCACGGTAGCAATGCCAACGAATCGTGTCATTCTCGCCCGAACTCGGGGCCAGATTCATGGCTACGCGACCCTGCGTTGCTTGCTTCGCGAGATAACGGTTTGCAACTTTCTGCACACTCTGCTTCATTCTGTGACCTCCCTGAATCCCGTAGCACCCCCGAAAGTGCTGACTCGATAGGAGGCCCTATAACCAGAATAGTGACCAAGCTGGTCTCAATAGGGTATTGGGAATAGGAGTTGAGCCACAAATCCCCAACTCAAGAGAAGGTACAACACCATGAAGAGACGAGTCGCGAACAAAATTCTCCGTAGAGAGATGGACATCGGATACCGCAACGCTCAGTTGGCCGATCTGGACCCCCCAGGGCAACCTCTACCGAGGACCTACACAGTGCAACAACTAACCCGAGCCTTGCACCGTAGCTCGGAATGGTTTCAAGATGCGGAAGGTGTATGGCTTCAATTCTCAGTGGCCAAGATGATGGGCTATCTGAATCCTAAGAGCCCAAACTACCGGATGGGTCCAAGACCCGAGGGCATCCAAGAAGGCTAGGAGTCGTTCGTTCCTTTCAGCTTTGACGACCCAGATAGCCCCGGAATCCACCCCCAGAATAACTGGGTACTCATTCCCGCCGCAGGCGCGGCCGACCCTAGCCACCCAGACAACAGGGTATCGTGCTCTACGCTCACTGAGCAACAGGTACTGAACTTCCGGCCCAACACAATCAAGGTAGGGGAATGATTATCACGGTAGCAAGGAAGCCCCTGAACGGAATCATCACGGGCAACGCCTTGAAGCATGAGAGCGGCGGGCTGAACATCGACGCTTCACGGGTTGACGGGGTACCGCCAAGTGTGCCCCAACCTACGTTACGCCCGAATGGCGTAGATTCCGGCCATGCCCTGCTCCCAGGGCATGGCCGGAATGGTCAAATGTCACAAGCAAATGGGCGATGGCCCGCGAATCTGATCCTAAGCCACTTACCTGGGTGTCGATGTGTTGGCACTAAACAAGTGGCAGGAGGTTCTAAAAAGTCGGGCATTGGTTTAGGGTCGGGACACGTCTCCAGGTTTTATGGGCAATCTTCTGTAGTCACGTCTGGGTATGCGGATGAGACTGGCTTAGAGAAAGTGCCGGATTGGCGTTGCCAATCCGGTTGCCCCGTAGCGGCCTTGGACGGCCAAAGCGGCATGCAGAAGTCTGGTATTGCTGTAAGATGCCGGGGCGACGCCCCGGCAAGAGGACCTTCTTTGACGGGGATGGGTGCTAAGGCCAAGGGAACCCCGAATTTGGGGTATGCTGACATGGGGGGTGCTTCCAGATTCTTCAAGCACATCCGGCAAGATCCAGAGGCAACCAAAGAATGACTGAACTGAACCAACCCCTTTACCGCACACCACCCCCGACGCCTGACAATCAAATGGATCAGAGCATCTATTGCTGGCCCCAAGCGGATCGATTGCTGTTCTGCCTACCTGAGGGGGACTGGTATGACAGGACCCAACAGGGTCAGAATCTCCCAAAACAGATCATCTTGACAGGCTTGAGCCTCGACCAGATTGAACCGATCCGATTCAGCCTGATCGCGAATCTTCTTACTGGATCAGGAGCCCCCGAAGGGGCGGGCTCTGAGGGCATGCCGGCCCAGTTTATCCTGGCTCAGTTTGAACGGCAAACCAAACCAACCAAGAGTAGGGCCAAGTCGGCACCCGCTGTCTTTACGGCAACCCCAATCTGTCGGGTTTGAGTCTAGTTCCCGGACACGTTCCTAACGGGAAACGTAATGCTAGGACATCTCTGAATCGGACGAGATTTGCTTGAAGAACCGGGCTGCTGAACCATTGTCCCCATAATTGACCGACACCGTGCCGGCCGATTCTCCAATCGGTACAGAGTTGCTACAGCAACTCTGACTGCCACTATCCGTTTGACGTGTATAGGTCTGAGGACTCTTGACCGTAGGAAACTCCTTCCGTGGTGTATCGTTGGTCAGAACCACGTTAGCAGGCCATCTCCCTTCCGGCTTATAGGTCAGGATCTCCGTACCGATCAAAGCCTGTGCACCAAACGCACCCTTCACTGAACCTTCTGCACTCTGCTGCCTCTGCACATGCTCTGCCGAACATTCCGCTGTCAAAGGAATGCGTGTCTTGAGTATATTCAGGCAACCAACCTGATGATCCAGACAGTTCTGAACCACCGTCCCGAGAATCGGTTTACGAGCTACCGTGATAATCATCCCTAACCACCCATCTTGATCTTTGCACCCACCGCAACCTTCTGTACGGTACTCTGTACTGGGCTGGATTGAGAGCCGGTACTCGGTACAGCCCAAGGATCTGCAGCAAGTTGAGCAACAGGTTGAGCAACAGGTTGGGTGGGTTGCGAAGCAACTGGGTCTGAACCCGCAGGGTCTGAACCATCTACCATCAAACCACCCAACCGGGTTGGCGATCGAGAGGGCATCGGGGTCTGCGACCGCGAGACAGGCACCTGTGGCTGGGGCACTCCGTGCGGCACTCCGTGCGGCACTCCGTGCGGCACTCCGTGCGGCACTCCGTGCGGCACTCCGTGCATAGCAGGCTGAGGGGCTTCCGGCCCGCTAACTGGCTCCAGGGTAGCTGGCTCCAGGGTAGCTGGCTCCAGGGTAGCTGGCTCCAGGGTAGCTGGCTCGACATACGGATTGCCATTCTCATCCAAAATCTCAAAACCCCGATCCTTGCCAGCCTGGGCTTTGCCTTGTGGGGCAGCGCCAGCCTGCTTCCTCTCAGAAGGGGCCGTAGCCGGGACCATGCCCTGTAAGGCCCGCCTTGCCTGCTCAACCTGTTGCTGTTGGCTCAGATCCGCCACGACCTCTACACCATCCTGAACCTCAACCGAAGGTACTGCCTTGGTGGTAGCCGGAACGGCCGGCACCTCCCAATCCCCCCTCCGATCCGAAATCTCCAACCGGAGCGCATGCCGCATCATGTCCTGGAAATCCATCTGACTGATCTGCCTGAACCGAGGATCCGATAAATCGGCAAACAACGGATTGAGCAATAAGCGTTCCTCTTGAGTCAAGATACGCCCGGCCCACAACGAATCCGCAAAACCAGCATTGCGACACCCCGGATTGCGACACCGGACACAAAAGATCTGCTCAAACTCCGCTCTCGGAATGTGCTGATCGTTGCACCCTTCCAACAAATCCGGTAAATCCTGCTTCGACATACTACCCTCGCTCAGTACACTCGTTCCCATCCCTTGATCTCAGACCGGCTCAGGTCTCAGACCGGCTCAGACTCCCCCTATCACATCACAGGCCACCCTGCTTCGATAATCAACAGAATCATCAGAGAACCAAACCCCACTAATGTTCATGTAACGCCCCTCTTGTTGAATGTCTGGATACGCTAAATAGTAGACTCTCGACCCTACTACAACCCCGTCCTGTAATACCCTGACAATAACCCGTAGACTGTACGGAGGCTGCAACGGTTTGGTAGTCCAAACACCACCCGTTAAAGAGACCGCAGAAGGATCCTCAACCGACTCAACCGGAACATCCCCCAACCGCCTATCCGCACCAATCACGATTTGATGCTGATAGGATCTGCGATACTCAAACCCCGTAAATCCCTGCCCAGCCCGATAAATCGTGGTAGGTGCCCATTCCTGAATGTGGACACGATCCACATCATACTGACAACTCACGATCAACCCCTTAGGATTCCTAACCGGATCTGAATCATACCTCTCTAGGATGATCTGGGCCGTAGCTGTGCTCGTAGCTGTGCTCGTAGCTGTGCTCGTAGCCTGGGCCGTGTTCTGACTCTCTGTACTAGACATAGGTAGCTCCCGGTAGAAGGTCCTGAATCATGCCGTAGCATGGTTACGAACCACGAAGGTTACGAACCACGAAGGTTACGAACCACGAAGGTTACGAACCACGAAGGTTACGAACCACGAAGGTTACGAACCACGAAGGTTACGAACCACGAAGGTTACGAACC
>Ga0172373_10003347_pt1 | contig 23508 bp, 25 predicted proteins | sample Lak10m_2_FD_114546 | JGI IMG/M metagenome (GOLD analysis project Ga0172373, IMG submission 114546) | Freshwater microbial communities from Kabuno Bay, South-Kivu, Congo - kab_092012_10m | ecosystem: Environmental > Aquatic > Freshwater > Lake | place: Democratic Republic of the Congo...
CTATATGTGTTTTAGGGTCTTTTCAGCCCACCTCTTAAAGTTTAAGAAATAGGAGGACAAAAAGGCGGTTAGGGTTATAAACCTGTGGATACTGGAGTACAAACCTAGGTTTGTACTCCAGTAAAAAGGCATTTAGAGCTTAAATCGCCCCTTCTTTCAAAAAGTCCCTGAAACCCATATTGAGCCACGATTAAAGCGTTTAATTATACAAAAAAAATGCCATCGGTTTGCCGTGAATTATTAGTAAGAAAAACGAAGCTACCGAATATTGATAAAAAAACAAAATGTTAAAATCTCAAACGGGGGCGCGTATCTTTGACTGACTTGTGTAAGCTCGTATAGATGAAAATTTATGGGATGACGCCATCGCCGCCGAAGTACTGACATTGATTAACATTTAATGCCCGTCGGCGATTATAGCGACTAACCGTCAAGTAATGCTTTTTTTTGCGGACTGTTTAAACCCAATGCAGTAGGTGTGTTTATCGTGGCTTTGGCTTTGAACGTGTTACTGGCGAATACCCAGAAGCGGGTCTGAATAAGCCCAGTCTGCATCAACACCGCATCTGATGGGTAATGATGCATAAAAGCCCTTCCTATAACCCATTATTTCTCATATGATGAGTTATAAAAACAGGGGTTATCACTCATGAAGTGGAACTGGCAACAGACTGATTGGCCGCATTTTAGCTACGACCCGGCCAAAATCGACGAAAGCGAAAAGCGGCTGCTGCTGGGGGCCGGGCTTTTGTTCGGAGCATTCAAACATCTGGGGGATGAGGATAAGCGGCAACTGACCATCGAACTCATCAGCAACGAAGCCTTAAAAACCTCGGAGATTGAAGGTGAATACCTGGATCGCGACAGTCTGCAATCCTCTATCTGCCATCAATTCGGTTTGGTCACGGACAACCGCAAAATTTCTGCCGCCGAACAAGGCATTGCCGAAGTCATGGTGGATTTATACCGGCATTTTGATGCGCCCCTGTCCCACACCCTATTGTTCGAGTGGCACAACATGCTGACCAATGGTCGGCGTGATTTAAACGACATAGGCCGGTACCGGACGCATGCTGACCCCATGCAAATCGTCTCCGGCGCCATTTATGCCCCGAAAGTGCATTTTGAAGCACCGCCTTCATCACAGATGACGGCGGAGATGGAACAGTTTATTGCCTGGTTTAACGACACGGCTCCTACGGGGGGGAAACCGCTGTCCGCTATACTGCGTGCAGGCATTGCCCACCTCTATTTTGTCAGCATCCACCCCTTTGAAGACGGCAATGGCCGGATTGGCCGGGCGCTTGCCGAAAAAGCCCTTGCCCAATGCGTGGGGCAACCGACGCTGATAGCGATTGCCTACACCATTGAACGCAACAAAAAAGCCTATTACAGCGCGCTTGAACAAGCCAACAGGCGCAATGAAATAACGCCCTGGCTCATCTATTTTGCGGATAGGGTGTTAACTGCCCAAGGTTACACGGCAACGTGGATTGAGTTCCTGATCAGTAAAGCCAAACTCTATCAGCGCTTGCGCGGGCAACTGAACCCGCGTCAGGAAAAAGTGCTTGCCAGGCTATTCCGCGAAGGCCCCGAGGGTTTCATCGGCGGTTTGAGTGCGGAAAAATACATCGGCATTACTGGTGCGCCTCGAGCTACCGCCACCCGTGATTTGCAAGATTTAGTGGGGAAAGGGGCATTGCTTAGGCGTGGTGAACGGAAACATACGCGTTATCTTCTAAATCTCAACTTCATCTGAAAAGACTGTTTGATCCTGTAACCCTTGCTGAAACATTTGAAGTTCACACCCGGTTTCACTTCCGGCAGAAACCGTGCCTGGTTTCATCCTACATGGATCCCGGTTTCTGAGCGGATAGACCAGATACCTTGCAGAACTGATCTTCGGGTAAGACCTTGAATAGTACGATCACTCCAACAACAGCAACAAAGCTTTCCCAGCCAACTCGGCACCATGACCACCCGTCCCAGCGCCCGCTGGGTGTTTCAGTTTTTCGCCGGTATCCATGTCCTGTTAATCGACGGTTGCCGGGAAATCATACTGAATTGCAACGAACACCAGCACCAGTTGCTTAAACTGCTGGGCAAGCGTTATGTTCTGTTATATGCCCGTTCTGGGTAATGGGGGGGCGGAATGTCGGTTGAAAATTCTTTTGCCGGATATTAAATGAGCCTCAACTGTTTTCCGCATTAAGCAAAATAACTTCAATCTCCTCGGTAATTTCTTCCTGGCGGTAGATTTGCGATCTGCGCTGCAAGTTTGTAATCTCGTCGTCCAGGTGATTGACTGCGCCTTCCAGGTGCTGTAATCGGCGATGATTTTCCGCGCTTAGCGAGAGGTAAAGAATTTCATGCAGCACCGCATATAAATGATGACCGAGCAAGTCAGGAAAAAAGGTTTCTGGTGGTAAGTTGAGCAACGGCGGGTAGCGGTAATGCGGTGTGTCCGGGGAGGGCTGCGGGCAAAGCGGCAGCAATTGCCGGCGGCTGATTTGCCCGGATACGCTATCGTGATAGACCGCAGTCAAATGCATTCCCGAATGATCGCTGCTTATGCTGTTTGCTGCGGGCGCAATGCTTTCAATCAGCCGATTAACCATAATCGGCACTTCTTCCGCGACATTGGCGCCGGCCAGTGTTGTTACCGATTCAGGTTCGCTGTCAGCCAATTTATTACCAAGCCGGGCGCCGATAGCGATAATCCGGGAATACGCTTGTTCTTCGATAGCATTCAGCAGTTTTTCATTGAAATCCCCGCAAAACCCGCGTTCTGAGCCTACCGCTATGCAAACAGGCCGGGCGTGGCGGTCGGTTGCCGCTAAGTGCGGGTAAAAATCCAGGAAATCGCCTGCCGCCGATTCAATGGCGGCGACAGTCTTGCTTTGCAATAGCTGAAAGCGCGCCAGTTTATGCGCTTCAATCAAGGCCAGGTTTTTCATCGCTGTGAGGATACTGCGTATTTCGCCCAGTTTGACTATGTGCCGTTGCAGTTCGCGGCTTTGGCTCATGCGTCCGTCCGGGTGTCAACAGCCAGCCACAGGCCGATTGCCGATTGCCATTGTTCGGTGCTGCTGTCCAAGGTCAGCGTAGTGGTTTTAACGCCTTGTTCGATGCGCTTAAGCCAGGCATCGATGCCTTTGGGTTCCGCCTGGTTAAACAAACCGTCATTAAAGGCAATCAGCCAGGCCAATTGAAATAAGCTGTCGAGCGGAACCAGCCGGTCTTGCTTCAGGATTTCCCGTAACAGCCGGCCGCGTTTAATGCGCGCTTCCATCGAGGCTTCCAGGCGCTGGCCGAAACGCGTAAAGGCTTCCAGCTCCAGGAACTGTAAATAATCCAGCTTCATTTGCCCGGCCTGGTCACGGATACTGCTGTGTTGGGCCTTACCGCCGATACGCGATACCGATTTGGTGATGTCTATTGCCGGACGAAAGCCGGAAACGAACAGGTCGTTATCCAGGTAGATTTGCCCATCGGTGATCGAGATCAGGTTGGTGGGAATGTACGCGGCAATTTCCCCCTGCCTGGTTTCGACGATAGGCAATGCGGTCATGCTGCCGCCGCCGTTTTCGGCGTTCATGCTGGTCGAACGCTCCAATAGACGCGAATGCACAAAGAAAATATCGCCGGGGTAGGCTTCCCGGCCCGGCGGCCTGCGCAACAGCAGCGACAATTCCCGGTAGGTGCGGGCATGCGTCGATAAATCATCATAAACGACCAGCGTATCGCGGCCTTGCGCCATCCAGTATTCGGCCAGCGCGCAACCGGCAAACGGCGCGATGTATTGCAGGCCGGGCAGGGCGCTGGCTTCGGCGACTACGCAGACGGTGTAATCCAGTGCGCCATGCGTTCTCAAGGTTTCGATGGTGCTGACGACGGCGGAGCGTTTCTGGCCGATCAACACATAGATGCAGACGACGTTTTTACCCTTTTGGTTGATGATGGTGTCGATGGCGATGGAACTTCGGCCCAGGCCCTCATCGCCGACCAGCAATTGCCGCTGGCCTTTGCCAATAGGGATCAATGTGTCGATAATTTTAATGCCGGTGTAGAGCGGTTTGTGCACAAAATCGCGGGCGATAATGGCGGGCGAGTCTTTTTCAAGATTCTCCCGGCCGGTAGCCGTAGGCGCCGGCTGTCCATCGAGGGCTAGGCCCAAAGGATCAATCACCCGGCCGATAAATTCGTCGCCGACCGGCACGCTCAAGGGATGCCTGGCAAGATGCACCGTGGCGCCCGCCGTCAGCGCTTCGCTTTCATACAGCAAAATGGCGCCGATTCTATCGCGGTTAAGGTCAAACACCATGCCCCGGCTACCATCGGCAAACACGAGAATGTCTTCGATAGCCGCCGACGGCAAGCCTTTGATCCAGCTGATGCCGTCACCTATCGACATGACGACGCCTTGCTCGATAATATGCAATCCAGGCTGATAGTTTTCCAGCCAGGCGCTTTGCCTGTCTAACAGAGGCGGCTTATTCCGGCTCATTGGCGAATTCGGCAAAACCGGCCAGTTCGTGTTGCAGATTGGCGTTTAACACCCAGGCGCCTATGTCCATGCGTAAGCCGGCAATCAGCGCTATATCCTGGTGATATTGAAACGTGATGGGGCTGTTGATTTGCGTACCCAAACAGTGTTCCAACTGTTGCCGTTGCTCATTGGCTAATGGATAGGCGCTGCTTATCTTGATGGGGACGTTTTTTTTGCTGTCCAGCGTTTGCAGGCACAAGCGGCAGGCCTCAGGCAAGGTGCTTAAATGCTCCAGCAGCATCGCAAATAACCGCGCCTCCAGCTCAGGGCCTGTCGCTTGTTTAAGCAGGATGCCGGCAAATTTGGCGGCGTTTTGCAGCGCCTGCTTTTCTGCCTGTAATTCCAGTTCATGCTGTTTGCGGGACAGCGCCACATTGATTTTTTGCCGCTCCTGTTCGAGATCAATGCTCAATTGGCTCAGGTGAGCCGTTCTTTCCGCTTCCAGTTGCCGGTGCAGCGCGTTAATCGCCGCCTGTTTTTCCTGTTCCCATAAGTTTTGCCGGTTTTGATAAAGGCTGAGCTGTTGTTCCGCTTGCTGTTGCGTGGTTTTGGCGTCGGCCAGGCTCTGGTCGATGAACTGCTTGCGTTTGGCGATGATTTCCAGTAATGGCTTGTAAAAAAGCCGCTGTAAAATCCAGATCAAGACCAGGAAATTGATGATTTCAAGAATAAACGTGCTGAGGTCGAATTGCATGGGCGGCTTCGCGTTATTTAACGATGTATTCCAATAAGGGGTTCCTGAACAGCACGATCAAGATAATAACCAAACAATAAATAGCCAGCGATTCGATCATGGCGAGGCCGATAAACAAGGTGCGCATCACCGAATGTTCCGACTCCGGCTGCCGCGACAGCGCTTCCAATGCGCTGCTGATGGCTTTGCCCATAGCCAGCGCCGGTAACATGACGCCGAATGCGATGCCGATGATGGCGGCGACACTGGAGCCGAGGACGATCATAGCAATATCAGACATAATTATTCCTGGGAGTTGAGTTGTTGGGATTGTATCGCTCCCGCGAGGTAAACCAGCGCCAGCATGCCGAAAATATAGGCCTGCACCAGCGCCTCAATGATATGCAGCATTAAAATCGGGATAGGGGCAAGAAAGCCCGCGACCAGCAAGATCAGCATCGCCGCCATTTCCAGGCTCATTATATTACCGAACAGCCGTATGGCCAGCGCCAGCGTGCGGGTAAACTCGCTGATGATATGGAAGGGCAGCAAAATCGGGCTGGGCGTCAGGTAATGGTGCAGGTATTTTTTTAAGCCCTGGGTTTTTATGCCGAACCAGTGCACGGAAAAAAATACCAAAACCGCCAACGCCGACGTGACGGACAGGTCACGGGTAGGCGAATGCAGGCCCGGTATCAAGCCCACCAGGTTGGCAACGATCAGGAACAGCCACAAGGACGCAATAAACGGCAGGATTTGCCGCCCGTGTTGCGGCGCCACGGCAAGAATGGCCTCGTCGATAGCGACGACAATGCTTTCAACCACGGTCTGCAGGGAGCCGGGCAACAGCTCCAGATGCCGGGTCGAAAACCAGGCTATCGCGGCGATTACCAACATGATGCCCCAGGTGGTCAGCAGTGATAGACCAATTAACACCGGGCCAATGCTAAAAGCAATGTCGTGTTCCATAATGTCAATTTCCCCAAAAAAAAACCTCTCGGCAATTGCTCCTGCATTGCTCTACCTTCTGCATCCATGCAGTCGTCCAAAGGGAGAGGGCTTTGCTTTATCTATCGTAACTATTCAGCGCTAAAGTCGCTTGTTGTAGATGCCGCGTGCACCATCAAGAGGCCGATACACTACCCCAGTCGGAGAAGGCGCGCGCGGCACGCCCTACACTTCAGAATAGTTACGATTTCTCTTTAATTAAAAAATAGACATTAAACATGCCGACCACGACACCGGTAAACAACAGGCTTAGCGTCCAGCGCGTCGAGTATCCCGCGACCAGGCTATCCAGCCAACGGCCCAGGTAAACACCGGCGACAATCGGCAATACCATCACCAGGCCCAGCGTGCCGATGTACACGGTTTGCGATAACAGGTTAGGGCGCTCATGTTCGGCTTTTTTAATGCGTTTGATCTGGGATTCTATATTTTTTTTAAGCCGTTGTTGCGGATTCATGGCTGCCATACCGTTTTGCGTTTAAGCGACATCAGGCGTTTGAGCATGGCCTGTTCCATGCGATTCAGGCTCTCCCTGGTCGAGCGTAAATCGTCTTCCCGGCTGGAGAACTGTTCTTGCAATAACGCGCTGATGCGTTCCAAATCGGAATCTATCAAAAAATGCCGGGTGCCCAGCGTCAGCTCGTTATTATTGAAGTAAAGCACCGCGCCCGGCAAGGCCAGGTATTGCCAGGCTTCCGTTGCAAGCCTGAAACGGGCCAGGCCGAATATCAGCGTCGTCATGAAGCGTGCATGATGCGCCTGGATGCCGAAACAGCCTGAAGCATCTTCACCGACGAACGAAATCACATCGGTGATGCGCTGTTCCTGGGTGGCGGCAAATATATTGATTACAAATGAGTTCATAAGCCCTCCCGCATGGAACCGCGCATATAGCATTGCATTTCGGAAGCCTCATCATAACGGCCCGTTAAAAAACCGTCGCAATCGGCCAGGGTTTGCACCAGCGGCACGGACATCCCGGTTTGCCGTGTGTGCTGGGCGAGTACCGAAAACGGCTGGGTAAGATAGCGTTGCAATTTACGGGCGCGCATGACCACTTTGCGGTCGGCTTCGGATAATTCCTCAATGCCCAGCATCGCGATAATATCCTCCAGTTCCGCATAGCGCGCCAGATGCTCGCGCACCCCTTCGGCAACGGCGACGTGACGATCGCCCAAGGTATGCCTGTCCATTAATTTACTGCTGGAGCGCAACGGGTCAACCGCCGGATAAATCCCTTTGCTGGCCTGGTCCCTGGACAGGATAACGATGGTGTCCAGGTGGCTGAGTATCGCGCTGACCGCAGGGTCCGTCATGTCGTCGGCGGGCACGTAAACCGCCTGTACCGACGTGATGGCGCCATCGCGCGTCGACAATATGCGGTCTTCCAGTTCAGCCACTTCGCTGGTCAGTGTCGGTTGATAGCCCACCGTTGCCGGCATGCGTCCCAGCAGGCTGGATATTTCACTGCCGGCCTGCACAAAACGGAAGACATTGTCGATGACAAATAAAACCTCCTTGTGCAGCGTGTCGCGCAGGTATTCGGCGTAGGTCAAGGCCGACAGGGCGATGCGGAAGCGCACGCCGGGCGATTCGTCCATTTGTCCGAACACCATCAAAGTATCGTCCATGACGCCGGCTTGCTGCATCTCCCGCCATAATTCATGCGCCTCGCGGATGCGCTCGCCGACGCCGGCAAACACCGAAACGCCCTTATGGATCGCGGAGACCGCATGGATAAATTCCATGACCAGCACCGTCTTGCCGACACCGGCGCCGCCGAACAAGCCGGTTTTCCCGCCCTTGACGAAAGGGCACAATAAATCGATGACTTTAATGCCGGTTTCCAGGATGCCGCTGATGCCGATGGCTTCAGACAAGGGCAGGGGCTTGGCGTGGATGTTGCGGAACCGGTTTTGCGCTAAGGGCGGCCGCCCGTCCAGCGGTTCGCCGAAGATATTCAGCAAGCGTCCCAAGCACTGTTCGGATACCGGCACCTGCAACGGTGCGCCGGTATCATAGACGGTCATGCCGCGGCTCAAACCAGCCGTACCGTGCAGCGTAATCGCCCTGACCCGGCGTTCGTCCAGGTGTTGGTGTACCTCGAACAGGTAAGTGCTGTGGTCGAAGCAGGTGCATAAGGCTTGCCGCAACGGAGGCAACAGGTTGCAGTCAATAATGACCACCGGGCCATGCACCTCGATAATGGCGCCGATGGCTGGTTGATGGCGATGGGGTGCCGGCGCGTTGTTCAATAGGGTTGCTCCGATGGCGGGGTATCGGGGCTAAGCATACAATGTATTCGACAAAGTTTCATGCTATCAGGGATTTGGTTTTTAGGTTTCGTCGAAATTTATCCATTTTATAAAAGCCGTTTAACAATGGCCGATGTCGCAAATCTCCCCGCCCTAGCGGCAATTGTCGACATGCTTGCATCCTGTCCAAGACATTCCCGTATTCGTAATATCTATCTGACTGAAATTCAACATGAAAAATATTGGCTAGACCTGGATCAAATTTTGCTGGCTTTAATGGCAATAGCTGTACAGCTCCTTGTCCGGCAATCTTGATAACAGGTGATTTATGAGCAAAATAGGCATTTTTTTCGGGACAGATACCGGCAGCACACGGCTGGTAGCCAAAAAGATTTTCAGCATGCTGGGTGAAACATTGGCGGACAAACCCAAGAACATCAACCGGACCAGCGCCGCCGAGTTATTACAGTACGATGCGCTGATTTTGGGTACACCCAGTTACGGCATCGGCGATTTGCCGGGCTTGGCTACCGGTTGTATGGAAGCCAATTGGCTGGAATTTATGCCTCGCCTGGACGGCGCCGATTTGTCCGGTAAGCGCGTCGCGCTGTTCGGCCTCGGCAACCAGGAAAGATACGCAGACCGCTTTGCCAGCTCAATGATCCATCTTTACCGACTGTTTTACGGATACGGCGCCGATATTGTCGGGCAGTGGAGCATCGAGGGCTACCAGTTCGAGCACTCCCATGCCGTCATCGATAACCGCTTTGTCGGCCTGGCGCTGGACCAGCGCACCCAGCCGCATTTGACCGAGGAGCGTTTGAATGCCTGGTTGGCGCAAATCACCCCACAGCTTTTGCCGCTGACGGCTGAAGCGGCTTAGATGATGAGTCCAGGCAAGCAAGACGAGGACATCGCGGACCTGACGCCGCTGGCGGATTGCTCGCTTTGCGGTTACCAGGAAACCTTGCTGGCGGCAGGCGCTTGCAAGCCCGGCGATTGCTGCGTTGTCGCCGATAGCGGGCGGCAAATCGACCGCTTCTTCCGTGCCAATCCCGGCTATGCAGCCGATTATATCCATGACGGTTTCTGGGAGCGCCGGGCAATCGTCGCGCGGTATTTGCCGACCAGCCGCCTGCAGCCGTTGCTGGCCGATCCCGACGAAGCGGTAAGGCGGGTGCTGGCCTATCGTGTGCCGTTGGAGTGGCTGGCGGATTTGCGTGACGATCCTGACCGGGAAGTCAGGATCACCGTCGCCGACCGCTTGCCGGAGCAGGACTTGGAGCTGATGGCCGGCGACCCGGATTACCTGGTGCGCGCCTATGTCGCCAAACGCCTGCCGGCAGGCCGCTTATTCCGCTTGCTCGCCGATCCTGACAACCAGGTCCGGCGCACGGTAGCCGAGCGCATCCCCCCGGTCAGCCTCGGCCTGATGGTCAACGATGCCGACACCGGCATTCGCCGTATCGTCGCCCGGCGCATGGATGCCGACGACTTGGCGCTGATGAGCAAGGACAGCGACTGGACGGTTCGTTATGAAGTGGCGTTGCGGGCGCCTGCGGCCTTGCTGCAACAGATGCTTGACGATGTTGACGAGGAAGTCTGCCTTATTGCCCGGCAGCGTTATGACGGCCAATGTTGAAGATCGGGCTACCCACTTAATACGGGACACTTCCGTCCAGGGGCTTGCCTGTCGATGGATAAAAGGCCATGTCATTGTCCGACCACAGCCCGTCCTTCGCCCCTGCGGTCACTCGCGGCGCTCAGCGCATGTGTGGCCTTATCCAGCATGACCGCCTGCATATCGCCGTACCGGTAACGCGCGGCTTTGGTTTGGTGCCCCCGTGCGGCAAGGCCCGTAAGTTCTGCGTCAGTCAGTGCGCCTTGTTCATATTCCAGTACATCGGGTATGAACTGGTGATGGAAGCGCGGCAGGTTGACCCAGGATTCCGGCGCCTTGCCTTGAGCGAAGTCGAGTGCGGCCAACAGCACCATCGTGGTGATGCGGCTGCCGCCGGGCGTGCCCAGTACGGCAATACGCGAGCCGTCTTCGAGAAATGTCGGCGTCATACTCGACAGCATGCGTTTGCCCGGCGCTATCGCATTGGCGTCGCCGCCGGTCAGTCCGTAGCCGTTCATCGCGTCCTTACTGCTGGCGAAATCATCCATCTCGTCATTTAATAACACGCCGGTGCCCTCGGCGACAAAACCTGAACCGAATGGGAAATTAATGCTTAAGGTAGCCGCTACGCGATTGCCTGCTGCGTCAATAATCGAGAAATGTGTGGTATGGCTGCCTTCGGCTTGCGGCAGTTGGTCACCGGACAGCAGGGCGCTGGGCAAGGCTTTGTCGGCGCGCAGGCTGCTGCGCAAACCGGCTGCATAGTCCTTGCTCAGCAAGCGCGTAACAGGGATGTCGATAAAATCGCTGTCGCCGAGGTACAGCGCGCGGTCATGATACGCGCGGCGCATCGCCTCGGTGATCAGGTGCTTGCGGGTGACGGCGTCGGTATTTTGCAAATCGTATTCCGACAAGATATTCAAGGCCTCAATCAGCACGATGCCGCCGGATGACGACGGTGCGGCGCTGGTGATTTTGATGCCGCGATAGTCGCCGGTGACGGGTTTGCGTTCGATGACTTGATAATTGTCCAGGTCTTGCCGCGTCCAGATGCCGCCTGCTTTATTAACGCTATTGACCAGCTTGCCAGCGGTGTCGCCGCTGTAGAAACCCGCCCGTCCAGAGCAGGCCAGGCGCTTTAAGGTATTGGCCAGGTCGGCTTGGCGCAGGATAGAATAGGCTTTGGGGAGTTTGCCGTCAGTTAAAAAAATGCGTGCTGTTTGCGGGTGTTTTTTTAATACATCGGCCCTGAATTTGAGCAATTTCAGGTGCTTGTCGCCGACCGCAAAGCCGGTTTGCGCATAGCGGATGGCCGGGGCCAGGTTCTCTGATAATGGCAGGCGGCCGTATTTTTCCGATAAATGCACGAGCGCGGCGGGCAGTCCCGGTATCGCCGCGGCCAGTGCGCCATCCAGCGCAAGTTTAGGGATAAGCTTGCCGTCCTTGTCCAGGAACATATTGGGGTGAGCCGCCAGCGGTGCTTTCTCGCGGCCGTCAATCAAGGTATCCAGCCTGTCCTTTTCCCTGTGCAGCAGCCAGTAACCGCCTCCGCCCAAACCTGAACCGCTAGGCTCGACGACCGCCAGCGCTGCGCTGACGGCAACGGTCGCATCGAAGACATTACCGCCTTTGCGGATGATTTCAAAACCCGCATCGGTAGCCAGGGGATGCGCGCTGGCGATGGCGACTTTATGGCTATCGGCATGGCCGCCGCTCCAGAATGCTATGAACAGGATTAAAGTTATAAGATATTTTTTCAGCATCGTTTATCTGCTCTGTTCAAAGTCAAAAGCGTTCATCAAATCGCCGGCCTTGGCTCTTACTCCGGGCAAGGGTTCCAGCCCGAAACGACGGCTGATGAATTTGATGATGGAGGTCGTGTCATAAACGCTGTGGTCAATAAAACCGCGTTTCGCATGCGGAGAAATGATGATCGCCGGAATACGTGTTCCCGGTCCCCAGCGGTCGCCTTTGGGCGGGGCGGCGTGATCCCAGAAGCCGCCGTTTTCATCGTATGTCACGATAACGACAGTTTTAGGCCATTGCGGGCTTTTGCGAATACGCTCAAGCAGATAAGCGATATGCCGGTCGCCGGATAAGACATCGGCATAACCGGGATGTTCGTTCAAATCGCCGCTGGGCTTGTAGAAAGCGACCTGCGGCAATGTGCCGTCCGTGATCGCTTCAAGGAACTCGTCGCCGTCTTTCAGGTGCAGCTCGCGGTCGGGCTTGCCCGGTGCGAAGCGGGCGTAATAGTTAAACGGCTGGTGATGCGCCTGGAAATTTTGCGTGCCGGGTTTATTGGTATAGATAACGCTACGCTTGATGCCGGGCGCCTGCATGCCGTCGGCCGTCGCGAGCTTCCATGCGCCCGCATACCAGGCCCAGGAAATGCCTTTGGCGGACAGCGTGTCGCCGATGGTCTTATTCGTTTGCGGCGGCAAGGGATTTCTGGCGGCGTCGGCATAGCGCGGGTCGCTGTGCGCGGCGGGCGGAACGCCCGAAGGCTGGTAGGGCGGCTGCTGCGTATTGACCGAATAACCGTCCGGCGTCAGCGCGCCGTCGAAGAACACCGGCGGCCCTTGCAGCGCCGAAGCCGGCGACTCGGGCTTGCGTTTAAGATGTCCCTGGCTGTCGAGTTGCGCGCGCAACGCTATCGGCGCGGTAGCATCCACCGGCGTGCAGGCGCAGACCAGCCATTGATGGTTAAGATACGAACCGCCGAACGCGCTCATAAAAAAATTATCGGCCAGCACATAGTCTTTCGCCCATTGCCACATCGGCAGCTTTGAACCGTCGTAATAGCCCATGACCAGTGCGCCGGCATCGGATATGGCGGCGAAGCGGTTGTTCAACCCGCCGTTGATTTGCTCGATATTTTGATAATAGCGATGCGCCAGGTCGCGCGACTGCACGGATAAGGGGAGATTGACGGGCGGCTTGTCCATCTGGAAAGGCTTGTTGGGCAGATTGGCGTCGATGGTCTGCGTTTTGTTGGCCTTGCTTGCCCAGATCGGCGGCAGGTGCGCAAAAGCGTTGCCGTCATGGTCGATCTGCGTAGTTTGCTTGGGGTTGGCCTGATGGATGCCGTTAGCCCCTGGGAACAATCCGTACAGATTATCGAAACTGCGGTTTTCGGCATAGATAACGATGATATGTTCGATGTCATCGAGCGTGTGATGCGCCGGCAGATAGGCGCAAGCGGTCAGCAACGTCGAAAGCATAACGATGATCGAAAATGTCGCGCGGCTGAGAACCGCAGTATTTTTGTTGCAATAATTAATGGTGTGTAATCTCATGGCGCTCTTAAAACGGCAGGTTAAAGGAAATACAGCACAAGGCCTATCATCGCACATAGGCAACGGTCAGTGGATTTTGGTGCGTTAGGTAGAAAAACCTGAGCGGCCGGCTTTGCGCCATGGGTGGAAATTTTATGGGAAAGCCGTGACATTAAAAAGGCTTAACTATGGGCAGTAACGCAAAGCGCACGGGGAAAGAGAAAAATATATTTTGGTGTATCATTCAGCAATTCTATACACAAGGAGAATCTGATGCGAACCCATATGATCATTGATGACACATTAATGTCCGATGCTTTAAAAGCAACCGGGATAAAATCCAGGCGCGAAGTTGTTGAACTTGGGTTAAAAACCTTATTGATGCTAAAACAACAAGAAAGCATCAAGGCTTTTAAAGGCAAATTAAAATGGGAAGGCGAGCTGGAGCAAATGAGGACTGATCGGTGATTAGGGTCGACTCCAGTGTTTGGATTGACTACTTCAATGGCGCAGAAACGCCGGCGACAAAAAAAACTGGACAGCTTAACTGGGCGTCCAACCGGTATGCACCGGAGATTTGATTCTGGTGGAAGTGCTGCAAGGATTCATGCAAGATCAAGATTATCAAGCGGCAAAAACTTTGCTTAGCGCTTTACCTGTCCGCGCCATGTTGGGCGTAAACATGGGCTTGAAAAGCGTCGATAACTTTAGAGCGCTACGCAAACAAGGCATCACCATCCGTAAAACCATCGACGCGATGATTGCCACCTACTGCATTGAAAACAATTTACCGTTATTGCATTCAGGCAAGGATTGTCAACCTTTTCAACAATTTTTTGGCTTACAGGTTGTGCAAAGCGGGTAGCCTGGATGGAGCTTGCGGAATCCAGGCTCTTCGTGGTTCTATTTTTAGTCAAACCTTTAACAAATTAAAAGGCCGCTCAATGTCTCTAAAAAACATACCGATAAGAAGTAAATTGCTGTTGATATTAATCCTGCCGATGCTGAGTATCGCCGGATTCAGTTCACTGATGGTTGTTGAAAAATTTACAAGATATTCAAGCTCAAAGGCCTTGATCAAAGACGGCGAATTTTTTGCTGAAATCGGCGCGGTTGTTCATAACCTGCAAAAAGAACGCGGCACAACCGTAGGCTTTATCAGCAGCCACGGAGAAAAAATGGCGGACAAACTGCCGGGTTTGCGCGCCGAAAGTGACAAAACGCTGCAACCGTTAATGACGGATATGAATTTTCGTATCGCCGAAGGCAAGGAAGGCATAGTCAACACGGTTGCGCAATTACAAAAACTTGCCGCATTGCGCAAGCAAGCCGATCAATTGGCCATCGACGGCTTGGCCGCCGCCGCGCAATACACCGCCATCATTCAATCCTTGCTCGACTTATCGAGCAACATCAGCAAGGTCGTTAAAGACGATGAAATGATGCGCGGCGCCAATACTTATTCGGCGTACCTGAATATGAAGGAACGGGCGGGACGGGAACGCGCCGTATTGTCCGGCGTTTTTGCAATGGACAAACTGGGCCTGGCGCACTTGCTGAAAATATCGGCAAACTTAGGCGAATACAGCGCCAGTTTCAGTCAATTCACGCAATTGGCTACGCCAGAACAAATTGCTTTTCATGCTAAAACCGTATCGGGAACAGCGATTGATGAAGTCGACAGGCTGCGTAAACTGGCCTTGCAATCACCGTTAGACACCGCGCTTGGCGTTGACAGTAATTATTGGTTTGATAGGGCGACGCAGCGCATTAATGCGATGAAAACAGTGGAAGACAAATTAGTCGCCGATTTACAAACCAGCGCAAAAACGATTGAAACGAATGCACTAACGGCCCTAGCGGTCAATATTGCCGGCATCGTCATCGTGTTTATCGCGACCTTCATCCTGGTGAATTTAATCACCCGTGCGATTACGCGGCCACTGACGATGATGAAAGATATTATCGTCGACGTCGACAAAACGGGTGACTTCTCCAAAAAAATCGATTATCAATCCACGGATGAGATCGGGCAAACGGCGCAAGCATTCAATAACATGCTCGCAGCATTGCAAACCGCATTGCAAGAGACCAATTCAGTCATGGGCGCGCTGGAACAGGGTAATTTTAGCGTCCGCATCAAGGTCAATGCTAACGGCGATTTAAAGCGTTTAAAAGAAATGGTCAATTCGACTGTTGAAGAATTGGCGTTAACCATCTCGGCGTTAAATCAAGCCATGCTGGCCTTGCGCAATGGCGATTTTTCAAAACGCGTCGATACCGAGGTGAAAGGGGAATTTAAACAGGCCGTCGATAACGCCGTGTCGGCGGAAAAAGCCATGCATGCGATGTTTGGCGATATTGGCTGTGTTATGGAGCGCATTGCCGTAGGCGACATCAGTCACCGCGTTACAGTTGAAGGGCGCGGCGAGCTGTCTCTATTAAAAGACAATATCAACCTGACCCTGGATGCGCTGGAAAGCTTAAACGACATTGTCCGCGTCGCCGATGCGCTGGCGCAAGGCGATTTAACCCAAACAATACATAAAACCTATCCCGGTATTTTCGGCAAAGTCACGACAAGCATTAACCATACGGCAAGCAATTTAAAACAATTGATCGGTAAGATTCATGCCGCATCAAACGTGATTAGCCATGCCGCCAAAGAAATTGCCGCCGGCAATAGCGATTTGTCATATCGCACTGAAGAACAAGCCGCCGGCCTGGAACAAACCACCGCCAGCATGCAGGAATTGACGGCCACAGTGCAACGAAACGATGCCCACGCCACGCACGTCAATCAACTCGCCGAGCAGTCGGCGACTATCGCGACGCGCGGCTTTTCAGTGGTCAACTCGGTGGTTGAGACTATGGAGGATATTAACCAGTCTTCTCACCGGATCGTCGATATTATTTCAGTTATCGACGAAATCGCCTTTCAAACCAATATCCTGGCGTTAAACGCCGCCGTCGAGGCCGCTCGCGCCGGCGAGCAGGGCAAAGGTTTTGCCGTGGTCGCCACTGAAGTGCGGAATTTGGCGCAACGCGCGAGTAAGGCCGCCGGCGAGATTAAGCAATTAATCAATGATTCGGTTGAAAAAGTCGGCGCAGGCAGCCGATTAGTTTCCACGGCAGGGCAAACGATGGATGAAATAGTCCATTCCATCCGTAATGTCACCACCATTATTGCCGAAATTACCGCCGCATCGGCCGAGCAAACCACGGGTATCGGGCAAGTCAACCAGGCCATCCGGCAAATGGATGAAGTGACGCAACAGAACGCAGCATTGGTTGAACAGGCCGCCGCTGCCGCTGAATCGCTGGAAGAGCAAACGCGTGAATTGTCGCTGTCGCTGAGTGCGCTTAGGGTTTAGGGATGAGCGTGATGCGCTTATACAGGTAATGTGCTTTATTATTGTCCCAACACCTCTAGTTATTTATTGTCATGGCTCCCATATTCCGGGGCGGATGCTATAAAATCAAGGACATGATGCCAACCTGCTGGATCATCGCCGGCCCGAATGGTGCGGGCAAGACCACGTTTGCGTTGCAATACTTGCCGAAGGTCGCCCTGTGCCGCCATTTTATCAATGCCGACCTGATTGCCGCCGGCTTGTCGCCGCTCGCGCCCGAACTGCAATTATTGGCAGCCAGCCGTTTGTTTTTGCATGAAATAGAGAGCCATATCGCTGCCGGGCAAGATTTTGCCTTTGAAACCACGTTCGCCGGACGCAGTTCTCTCAAGTTGATACGGCGATTGCAGGTCAGCGGATGGCGGGTGGAATTGATCTATTTGGCCTTGCCCAATGCGGAACTGTCGCGCTTGCGTGTCGCGGAACGCGTCACCCACGGCGGACATGACATTCCCGCAGACGCGATTGCCAGGCGGTTTCCGCGTAGCCTGCACAATTTTTTCCAGCTATTTTCCCCGCTAGTCGATCAGGCATTTTGTTTTATGAACAACGGCACCACACCGACGCTGGTCTTTTAGCAAAACGCCGGGTAAAGGCAGGTGCTGCATCACGAGTTTTTTCAACTTTTGCAACAGGAGGCACAGCGATGAGTGCGCAAACGTCCGTAAACCTAAATCCCAAAGCGCGAGCGATGCTCGATTGTTTGCAGCAAGCGGTTGCAGATGCCCTGGAACGCAAGCGGCGGCTGGGACACTATGCGGTGTTCTGGCGCGGAAGGCGCAGTCATCGCTGTTGGCGAGGATGCTCCCGTGCAGTTAACGGCACATAAACTTCTCAGGACTGATTAAGCGACGAGCTGCCATGCATCTGCAAGGAATCAAAATTAAAGACTTTAAGAACCTGGCTATTGAGTGAGTTCTTCGAGCCTTCGGAATCCCACAGCAGAACAAAAGGTGCGCGACTGCTTGCAGGAAATTAAATCCATGACCCGCCACGATGCCGAGCTTTCCGCCGTTGCAAAATGGTGTGTGCTGTTTCGGAACGATCTCCAGCTAGCGAGGTTGCTCGCATGATTGAATCGGCAGTCAAGGTCGCTGCTATAAATTCCAGCAGAAATACGGATAGTCTTTTGCCCAAAAAACCGAGGCCACGATTATGAACGAATTCCTCAACAACACGGCGATACGCTTTTTTATTCCGGCGCTATTTTTGGCCGGCATTTTATTGCTCAGCTTCATCATTCTGCGTGATTTTTTTCTTGTCCTGGTATGGGCGTTCATTATCGCTTATGTGGTATGGCAGCCTTATCTTTGGCTAAGGCGGCGGCTGCATGACAATGCCAACCTGAGCGCGGCGGTGATGACCGCTATTATTGCCGCCGTCATTTCGCTGACGCTGTTCTGGCTGGCGGCCATGCTGCAAAACGAGATCAAAGTGGCCTATCAAACGCTGATTGAAAACTATGCCCAGGGTCCGTATAAATTGCCCGATGCCGTAAGCCGTATCCCTTGGTTGGGCGATGACTTGCAGGCATGGCTGGACCGCGTCACCAGAGATCAGGTAGGTGTGACGGCGCAGCTTGTCGAATGGGCGAAACAATGGCTGGGTGAGCTTGGCAAATTCCTCGGCAACATCGGCCGTTATGTCATCAAGCTGGGCTTTGTGCTGGTCACGCTATTTTTTTGTTTTCGCGACGGACAGGGCGCTATCAGGCAATTACAGCAAGGGCTTATCCGCTTTCTCGGCGCATATCAGCAAGTCTATTTGCAAGCGGCCGGCGATACCACGCGCGCAGTCGTTTACGGTATAGTGCTTGCCGCGTTAGGGCAAGGGCTTACGGCAGGAATCGGCTATGCCGTCGCCGGTGTGCAGGCGCCGGTGCTGTTCGGCGCGGTGACGGCGGTGTTGGCGTTGATTCCGATGGGCGCGATGCTGGTGTGGGTGTCGATAGGCGTTATGCTGCTTGCGACAGGACAGGTTTGGCCGGGCGTGGGGCTGTTGTTATGGGGTTTTCTGGTAGTCAGCACCATTGATAATGTCATCCGCCCGTTGGTGATCAGCGGCACCAGCCAGGTGCCGTTCCTGGTCGTTATGTTCGGCGTGTTCGGCGGGCTTTCCGCTTTCGGTATGGTCGGTTTATTTATTGGGCCGGTCATTTTGTCGGTCTTGCTTGCCGTCTGGCAGGCCTGGCTGAAACAGCAACAATAAGAATGAGATGATCATGTCAGATAAAAAACCAGTGCTGGGTTTCATCGGCATCGGCCTGATGGGCCAACCGATGACCCTGCGTTTGTTGGCTGCAGGATTTAACGTCAATGTATGGAATCGCAGTCCTGAAAAATTAAAACCCGTGACGGATAGGGGCGCATATCCCTGTGCGACGATTGCCGAATTGGTCGGGAAATCCGATGTGACGCTGTTGTGCCTGGCGGATACCGGCGTGGTTGAAACGGTTGTGCATGGCGGTATTCTCGAACACGGTTCGGCAGGTAAATTATTGATTGATTTATCCAGCAGCCATCCTGAAAACACGCGGCAGTTGGCGGCGCTTTTATTTGAGCGCTGCGGCATGGGCTGGGTCGATGCGCCGGTTTCCGGCGGTGTGGCGGGGGCGGAGCAGGGCAGTCTTGCGATTATGGCGGGCGGTGCCGCCGAGCATATCGCGATAGCCCGCGAGGTATTGGCGCCGCTTTATAAGCAATTAACGCACATGGGCGAGGTCGGCAGCGGACAGGTTACCAAGATATGCAACCAAATGATCGTCAGTTGCAATGTGTTGGTGATCGCCGAAATGATGGCCCTGGCGAAGCGGGCCGGTGTCGATGCCGGGCAGATACCGGCTGCGCTGGCGGGCGGTTTTGCCGATTCCAGGCCGTTGCAGATCACCGGGCCTGAAATGGCCGGCGAAAATTTTGAGCCGGTTAAATGGCGCGTGAAAACCTTGCTGAAAGATTTGCATATGGCCGTCGATTTGTCGGTTAAACAGGGCAGTGCGGTTCCGATGTCCGGCCTCGCGGCGCAGTTGCTGCAGTTGCACGGTAGTCACGGTTATCTGGAGCAGGATCCTGCCACATTGATTAAATTATTTACGAAACAGCGGTAGGGTACGCAGTGCGTACCCTACGACTTTATCATCCTGAATTATCCTAATATGCAAAAAGACCCTTCCAGCAAATATCTCAACAGCCAGCAGGCCGTTCTTGATAAATTATTGAAGCACAAGCTTATCGCTGAGATGGTGCATAAACAGGATATGCCTCATCATGAGCTGGTGGAGGCGCTGGTCCGCAAAGAGAATATGGCGCAATTGCAGCAGATCCTTAATCATTTGCCTTCAGCCGAAATCGCCCGCATCCTGGAAGCGTTGCCTCCTGAAGATCAACTACTCATCTGGGAGCATTTGGATGATGAGCATAAGCAGCCTATCCTGTTGGAGGCCCCTATTTCTGTGCTGCAAATCTTGGGGAAACAAGATTACAAGACTGAAAAATCAAGGGTTAAGGCGTTTAATTTACACGAAGGCCGCTTGCAGGAGATTTCTGTTAATACGTCCGAGGATTTGCTCGAGGCCAAGCCCATTTGGATAGATTTGGTTGCACCGACCTTTGAAGACCGGATATGGGTCGGCGATATTTTTGGCATAGAATTTCCGGACCCGGATAAATTGAGCGACCTGGAATCCAGCGCCCGGTTCTATGTGGAAGAAAACGGTGAAGTGCATTTGCATTCGGATTTCTTGCTTGACAAGGATGATGTGTCACGAAATGTCGTCGTTGCTTTTATCTTGTACCAGGACATCTTGTTTTCCATCCGCAAGGAAGAGCTGCCTGTTTTCAGGCTTCAGCGTTTACGCGCATTGAGCCAACCCAATTATGCTTCCGATTCACGGGATATGTTGCTGGATCTTTATGCCGCCAATGCCGAGTATTCGGCCGATGCGCTTGAAGATGTTTACCTGGCCTTGGAAGCCGTCGGCAATCTTGTGCTTAACAAACATATGAGCGATGAAGAGGCCTCCAAGATATTGATTGATATTGCCAATGAAGAGGACCTGAACGGTCGGATACGCAGGAATGTCATGGATACGCGGCGCGCGGTTTCGTTTTTGATGCGTGGTAAGTTTCTTACAAAAAATCAATGGGATTTCTCACAACAGATTCTGCGCGACATCGAATCGCTGGATGGGCACACGGCATTCCTTTTCGATAAGATCAACTTCCTGATGGATGCCGTCGTGGGCTTTATCAATATCAACCAGAACAAGGTCGTCAAGCGCTTGACCGTCGTCAGCGTTGTTTTTATGCCGCTCAATGTCTTGGCCGGCATCGGCGGCATGTCCGAATACTCGATGATGACGCAAGGGATGGCCTGGCCGGTTTCTTACGGCATTTTTACCGTTGGGCTGGTGATTGTCGGCTGGCTTACTTATGTTGTTTTGCGGTTTATTGAAAATCGGCAGGAGTATGGCAAACCCGGCAAACGTTAGGGATTTCTTGTTTTGCAGCCGGCTAGCCGGAGTTGGAGCCTGTCAAACCTTGGATGGTAAGATTACGCGTAGGGTACGCACCGCGTACCCTACTTAATTTATTTCGTGCGCATTTCTAGTTCTGTTACTTACCAAAGAGTCCGATGCTTAAATTTACCGCCAATTTGAGTCTGCTGTTCAGCGAAGCTGCGCTTATCGACCGCTTCAAGGCCGCCAGGCAACAAGGTTTTAACGGTGTTGAAATCCAGTTTCCATATAGCCTGAGCGCGGAAAGCATTCGCATTGCGCTGCAGGAAAACGAGTTGCAACTGGTGTTGTTCAATGTGGATGCCGATGATTTGTTGCAAGGTGGCGAGGGACTCGCCTGTGTGCCGGAAAAACGTGGGCAATTCCGTTCAGCCGTAGAACAAGCGCTGGGCTATGCGCGAATTTTAAAGCCGGAAGCGCTTAATGTATTGCCGGGGCGATGTTTTAAACAAGAGCGGCTGCCGGAATACCTGGAAACCTTTAACGATAATCTTAGCTTTGCTGCCGAAGCATTTGCTGACTTAGGCATTAAAACGGTTTTTGAAGCGATCAACACGCTGGATATGCCGGGGTTTATTATCCATAGCGGGCGGCAGATGCTGGATACGCTGGAGCGGCTCAATTGCGCGAATCTGTTCATGCAATACGATTGTTATCATCTCCACAGGATGGCTGAAGATCCGGCGGCATTTATTTCGCGCCACGCCGACAAAATCGGCCATATCCAGTTTGCGGACAGTCCGGGCCGAGGGCAGCCGGGCACTGGACAGATTGACTTTGAAGGGCTTTTTGCAAGCATCGAGCAATCGGCTTATACGGGCTGGGTAGGGGCGGAATATAAGCCGGTGGGCATAACGGATGACAGTTTGGGATGGTTCCATAAGCGGCGCATATTAAGCTAGAAATTCAATGGCCCACGAAAAGCACGAAAGACACGAAAATATTCAAATGGGCCATGTTGCAGATCGTTACCGACGGGGGATGCAATAGTTTATTTCGTGTCTTTCGTGGACAAAACGCCGTTTTTCGGATTAACGGCCTTGCGTCAGCTTTAAATATTTTTGGTACAAGCTTTCGTTATCCTCAACATGCTGCGGGTCTTTTGTTATGCAGTCGACCGGGCAAACTTCCATGCATTGGGGCGTGCCATGATGCCCAACGCATTCGGTACATAATGACGGATCAATCACATAAATATCCTCGCCTTGCGAAATGGCGCCATTCGGGCATTCCGGCTCGCAGACATCGCAGTTGATACATTCATCATGGATAATTAGGGACACAAGTTACTCCTGTTTAAATTTTTCGATTAAGGTTTGGCGCACAATATCAGGGACAAAGCTCGATACATCGCCGTTAAGCTGCGCTATTTCCCTGATCATGCTCGAAGAGATAAATTCATATTGTTCAGCAGGCGTCAGGAACATCGTTTCCAGTTGCGGCGCCAAACGCCGGTTCATGCCGGCAAGCTGGAATTCGTATTCGAAATCGGAAACGGCGCGCAGGCCTCTTAAGATGACATTAGCGCCTTGCTCCCTGGCGCAATCGACCAGCAGGTTATCAAACCCGATCACCCGCACATTGTCGAATTCGGGCATTACCGCTTTAGCCAGTGCAACACGTTCATCCAGTGAAAACAGCGGTGTTTTACTGCGGTTAACCGCCACGGCAACAATAACCTTGTGGTAAATCCTGGATGCCCTGGAGATTAAATCCAGGTGCCCATTGGTAATCGGGTCAAAAGTACCGGGATAAATTGCGATGATTTGCATAAGTTAAAGCTCAAATGGCTGCTAAAAGCGGTTTTAGGCGGCTATTATACGGTATTCGGGTGCAATCTGTTGATAATCGCAGAGAGGGGCTGAATGTGCTTGAGTCGTTAACCTAAGCTACACGATAACACTGGATGTCCCCGTGCGACTGGGTCGTATGAGAGACACGCGTGGCGCCCCGGAAGGAGAAGTCATCGGCAATGCAATTAAAAATCCCATACTTAAACGTGTTAGGCGATTTCCAAGAATGAATGTACCCAAATCACGCAGGATTTTTGTTCATTTTCAAGGCGTAAAAATAGACGCATAGTGAGCTATGTAACTATTTTTACAACGCAGACGATGTCCATGGATGGACAAGGATCGCGAGAGGCAGGACGCCGTAAGCGACAAATGGACAAAAAGACCAGCGAGTTGGGTATATTC
>Ga0172373_10003349_pt1 | contig 23505 bp, 20 predicted proteins | sample Lak10m_2_FD_114546 | JGI IMG/M metagenome (GOLD analysis project Ga0172373, IMG submission 114546) | Freshwater microbial communities from Kabuno Bay, South-Kivu, Congo - kab_092012_10m | ecosystem: Environmental > Aquatic > Freshwater > Lake | place: Democratic Republic of the Congo...
CTGCTGATCGTGATACGGCATGGCGGTAGCGTGGGCGATTCGCACTGAGTTTCCTCCTCTTTCTCCAACATCTGGTTGGCTTCAAAGAGCCACCTGAAAGGCATATGCAATGCAGCACTTTCCCTCCATAACAGATCGCAAAATAAGGATTGCCATCGTTGGATGCGGTCGAATTTCCCAAAACCATCTCGGTTCCATTGAGAAACATTGCGACGAACTGGAGCTTGCGGCCATCTGCGATATCGATCCAGCGGTATTGGCCGAGCATGCGCTGAAACACAAGGTGCCAACCTACCAGGACATGGAAGAGATGTTGCAAAAGGAGCGTATCGACTTGGTCGCCCTTTGCACACCGAGTGGCATTCACCCTGAGCAGGCGATCCTTGCAGCCAGGCACAAAGTTCACGTCATGACCGAAAAACCCATGGCCACGCGCTGGCAGGACGGCGTTCGCATGGTCAAAGCCTGTGATGAAGCCGGGGTTCGGCTTTTTGTAGTCAAGCAGAATCGTCGCAATACGACCTTGCAGCTACTCAAGCGGGCCGTCACTGAGAAGCGCTTTGGCAAGATTCATATGGTGCACCTCAACGTGTTCTGGACACGGCCCCAGTCGTATTACGACCAAGGCAACGGATGGCGCGGCACTTGGGAGTTTGACGGTGGCGCATTCATGAACCAGGCCAGTCATTACGTGGATCTGCTCGATTGGTTGATTGGGCCAGTGGAAAAAGTACAGGCCATGATCAGCACCACGCGCGATATCGAGGTTGAAGATACCGGCGTTTTGAACGTGAAGTGGCGTAACGGTGCGCTGGGTTCGATGAGTGTCACCATGCTCACCTACCCCAAAAATCTGGAAGGCAGCATCACCATTCTTGGTGAGAAAGGTACGGTTCGAGTTGGGGGTGTGGCGGTTAATGACATTCAGCTTTGGCAATTTGAGGAACCGAAGGATTACGATTCACAGATCCAAACAGCAAATTACGAAACGACTTCGGTGTACGGTTTTGGGCACCCTCTGTATTACAAGAATGTGATTGATGTTCTGCGTGGGCTGGCGGAGCCTGAAACAGATGGGCGCGAAGGTCTTAAATCTCTTGAGTTGCTGATTGCTGCCTATTTGTCTGCGCGTGACGGCAAAACTGTTTCTTTGCCCCTGGAGTATTGATGTCCGTCACCATCCACCCTTCTGCCATTGTTGACCAAGGCGCCGTCTTGGGTGAAGGCACCCGTGTCTGGCATTGGGCGCATATCTGCTCAGGCGCACGTATCGGTTGCGGATGCTCGTTTGGACAGAATGTTTACGTTGGTAACGATGTCCACATTGGTAACAACGTTAAAGTTCAAAACAATGTCAGCATATACGATGCAGTGATCTTGGAAGACGACGTGTTCTGCGGCCCCAGCATGGTGTTTACGAATGTCTATAACCCGCGAAGTGCTGTCACGCGCAAAAACGAATACCGAAAAACAATCATTCGCCGAGGTGCAACTTTGGGCGCCAACTCCACCATCGTATGTGGCGTGACGGTTGGGCAATACGCCTTTGTCGGAGCTGGGGCCGTGGTGAATCACGACGTACCGGACTATGCCTTGATGGTAGGGGTGCCGGCGCGCCAGATCGGCTGGATGAGTCAACATGGAGAGCGCCTTGCTTTGCCGCTGCAAGGTAATGCGGAAGCAGTGTGCCTGCTTACGGGGTTGAAGTATGTACTGCGCAATGGCTGCTGTAGCGCAGAGCAATAAGGACCTAATGCAATGGAATTTTGTGACCTCAAAAGCCAGTATCAGCGTCTGAAAGCGGATATCGACGCTGGTATTCAGCGTGTGCTGGACCATGGCCAGTACATCCTTGGCCCGGAAGTGGCTGAACTGGAGGGAAAGCTGGCCGCTTACACGGGGGCCAGGTACTGCACCACGGTTGCCAACGGCACCGACGCGCTGCAAATTGCGTTGATGGCGTTGGGTGTGGGGCCGGGAGACGAGGTCATCACTCCTGGCTTTACTTACATTGCCACGGCAGAAACCGTGGCCCTGCTGCGTGCCAAACCGGTTTATGTGGACATTGATGCCCGCACCTACAACTTAGATCCGTCCTTGCTTGAAGCTGCTATCACGCCGCGTACCAAGGCCATCATCCCGGTTAGCCTGTATGGGCAGTGCGCAGACTTCGACGCCATCAATGCCATTGCTGCGCGTCATGGCATCACTGTGATCGAGGATGCAGCACAAAGCTTTGGCGCCAGCTACAAGGGGCGCAAGAGTTGTAATTTGTCGACCATTTCTTGCACAAGTTTCTTCCCTAGCAAGCCGCTGGGCTGCTACGGCGATGGGGGAGCCGTCTTCACCAACGATGAGGAATTGGCCAAGGCGATTCGGCAGATTGCGCGACACGGCCAAGACCGGCGTTATCACCATGTGCGGGTTGGGGTAAACAGCCGCTTGGACACCCTTCAGGCCGCCATCCTGCTTCCTAAGCTGGCCATTCTGGATGAAGAGATGACCCTGCGCCAGCAAGTGGCTAAACGCTACGGCAAGCTGCTCAACAAGATTGCTCTCCACAGAACCCCGTATATCGAGCCGCACAACACCAGCGCCTGGGCGCAGTACACTGTTCGTGTCGAGAACCGTGACACAGTGCAAAAGCATCTGGCAGAGGTGGGCGTGCCGACGGCGGTTCACTACCCTATTCCGCTGAACAAGCAATTGGCAGTGGAAGACCGAGGTGTGCGTCTGGCGGTTGGCGACGAAGCGGCAAAGGATGTTATGAGTCTGCCCATGAGTCCGTATCTCGGCGAGTGTGATCAGCACCGGGTGGTTGCGGCAATGGCTAGAGCCCTTGCATGAGGATCGTGGCGGTGCCCGGTCGCGGTTCATCAATGCTGCGGCGGTGTCCAGAGTCAACGGCGCGAAGCGCGCCTTTGCTGCATCGACGAAGTATTGGTACATACTGGCTAGCACTGCGACGAGATTATGTCCAAGTTCCTCATAGGGAAGTTGATATTCCTGAAACCAAGTATGACCACTTTACACCTGGCTGTCCGCGTGGCGCAATGACGGAACGCATGCTGAACAAGATGACCCATATCGTATACGCCTTGTCTCGTGTTCTGAGGGCCAGTCAAGTATGTGCCGTGTTATGGAGTCAGTAACGCCGCAGCGAAAACCCGCGAAATTCTCGTTCGTCGGACAAACTAAAGTTTGCCCGACGGTTTAATTTGTACCATCGGAGAGTAATCTTGAACATTCAAGGAAAGAAAATTGTTGTTATTGGCGGCGCCGGACTCATCGGCTCGCACACCGTCGACCACCTGCTAAAGGAGGACATCAAGGAGGTCGTCGTTTACGACAACTTTGTGCGCGGAACCCGCGAGAACTTAGCCAACGCATTGAGCGACCCGCGTGTCCGCATCTACGACGTGGGTGGCGACATCATGCAGACCGACATTCTGCAGTCAGCCTTCGAGGGCGCGGATGGGGTGTTCCATCTTTCAGCCCTGTGGCTGCTGCAGTGCCACGAGTACCCGCGCACCGCGTTCGATGTGAACGTGCGCGGCACTTTCAACGTGATGGAAGCCTGCGTGGCTAAAGGCATCAAGCGGCTGGTGTACTCCTCATCCGCCTCGGTGTATGGCGATGCAGTGGAAGAACCCATGACGGAAGACCATCCGTTCAACAACAAGAACTTCTACGGCGCCACCAAGATCGCCGGTGAAGCCATGCTGCGGGCGTTTCACCACCGCTACGGACTGAACTTTGTCGGACTGCGCTATATGAATGTGTATGGACCGCGGCAGGACTACCATGGTGCCTACATCGCCGTGATCATGAAGATGCTGGACGCCATCGACCGCGGGGAGAGCCCCACCATCATGGGTGACGGCTCCGAGGCCTTCGACTTTGTGGCCGTAGAAGACTGTGGCCTAGCCAACTTGTGCGCGATGAAGGCCGACACAGTGGACTCGTTCTACAACGTTGGCACCGGCAAGCGCACCTCGCTCAAGGAGTTGGCAGAAATGCTTGTCAAGCTCACAGGGTGCAACAAGCCCATCCAATACGCACCGCGCAGTCAGGCCACGCTGGTGCGAAACCGTATTGGCTCACCCAAGAAAGCTTCGGAAGAAATCGGTTTCACCGCCCGTATTGACTTGTTAGATGGCCTGAAACGCCTGATCGAATGGCGGGCTTCGCACAAGGCCGAGGTTGAAGTACGTCGCGTTGCCGTAATGGGCTGAATTCGGGCGACTGCGCTCATGTGTGGCATTACCGGCGTGCTCCACCTCAACGAGGGGGTCGCTGCATCCAATGTTCTCAAACGAATGAGCAACGCCATCGCCCATCGCGGGCCTGATGGCGACGGCATCTACACCGAAGGGCCTGTCGGCCTGGGTCACCGGCGACTGGCGATCATCGATCTGAGCGCGGCCGGGCACCAGCCCATGGCCACCGAAGATGGCCGGTTCGTCATGGTCTACAACGGCGAGATCTACAACTTTCAGGAGTTGCGGATCGAGCTGGAGGCGCTGGGCCACCGGTTCCACTCCCGGACCGACTCCGAGGTGGTGCTGAAGTCGCTGGCCCAATGGGGGCCGGATGCGCTCAAGCGTTTCAACGGCATGTTCGCGCTGGCCTTGTGGGACAAGCTCAAGCACGAGCTGTTTCTGGCCCGCGACCGCTACGGCATCAAGCCGCTGTACCACGCCCACGTTTCCGGACGCATTCTGTTCGGCTCGGAGATCAAGGCCATCGTGGCCAATCCGGCCTACCGTGTCGACATCAACAAGGAAGGTTTGCTGGAGTACCTCACCTTCCAGAATTTCTTCACCGATCAGACGCTGTTCAAGGATGTCAAGCTGCTGCCGGCCGGAACGTGGTTGCGCGTCGGTTTGGACGGTAGCGCGGTCAGCCACCGCTATTGGGACTACTGCTTTGAGGAGCCTGAGAGTCCAAGGTCCGAGGCGGAATACGTCGAGGAACTCGACCGCCTGTTCCACCAGGCCGTGAGCCGCCAGCTGGTCAGCGACGTGGACGTGGGTGCCTACCTGAGCGGCGGCATGGACAGCGGATCTGTCACGGCCATTGCCGCCCGGCAGCTGCCCTACATCAAGTCGTTCACCTGCGGCTTCGACCTCAATTCGGCATCGGGCGTCGAGATGGGCTTCGACGAGCGTGAAGCCGCCGAGTACATGTCCTATGTGTTCAAGACCGAACACTACGAGATGGTGCTCAAGGCGGGCGACATGGAGCGCGTCATGCCCCGGCTGGCCTGGCACATGGAAGAGCCCCGGGTAGGCCAGAGCTACCCCAACTTCTATGCGGCCCAGCTGGCCAGCAAGTTCGTGAAGGTGGTGTTGTCTGGCGCCGGTGGCGACGAGATGTTTGGCGGTTACCCCTGGCGTTATTACCGTGCCGTGGTGAACGATGACTTCGACCACTACATCGGCAAGTACTACGGCTTCTGGCAACGACTGATCCCCGGGGACCAGACGCAGGGCCTGCTGGCGCCCATGTGGAACGACGTGAAGCATGTCGACACGCGCGGCATCTTCAGAGACGTGTTCTCGACCCATACCCATGCCGCCAACTTCACGCGGCCCGAGGACTACATCAACCACTCGATGTACTTCGAAGCCCGCACCTTCATGCATGGCCTGCTGGTGGTCGAAGACAAGCTGAGCATGGCGCACTCGCTAGAAACCCGAGTGCCATTCCTCGACAACGACCTGGTCGACTTCGCCATGCGGCTGCCCGCCAGCATGAAGCTGGGCAACCTCGGTGAAGTAGTGCGGCTCAACGAGAACGAGCCTGGCAGCAAGACGGCTCGTTATTTCGAGAAGACGCGCGACGGCAAGCTGCTGTTCCGCAAGGCCATGGAGCGCCACATCCCCCAGAAGATCACGCACCGGGAGAAGCAGGGGTTTTCAGCGCCGGATGCGAGCTGGTTCAAGGGGGACAGCATTGATTACGTACGTCGAAAGATCTGCACCAAAGATGCAGATATCTACAACTATCTCGACTATTCGGCGGTTCAAGGCCTTGTCAATGACCACTTGGAAGGCCGAGACAACCGTCGCTTGTTGATCTGGAGTCTGCTGAGCTTGGAGAAGTGGTGCGCTACGTTCTTGAAATGACAGCATGGACACGATGAATCGACGCGAAGACCAGATTCGCCCGATCCGGGATGTACTGAGCATATGCCGCAGGCATGCCGATCTGATCTGGGAAATGGCACGGCGCGAGATCGCAGATCGATATGCTGGACAGGCGCTGGGTGTCTTCTGGGCGTTTTGTCACCCGATCTTTTTGATCTCGCTGTATGTCTTTGTCTTCGCCTTCGTGTTCCGGCAGAAGGTGGGCGGGACTGTCGATCTTCCGCTGGACTACACCGCTTACCTGCTGTCCGGCATCGTTGCATGGCTGGGTATCCAGGATGGCCTTGTCAAGAGCTGCACCATCATCACGTCCAATACAGCACTTGTTAAACAAACGGTATTCCCACTTGAGGTGCTGGTCATCAAGTCGATGGCGGTATCACTGTTTCCCCAGACGATCTCTCTGCTATTGCTGATTGGGTACGTGCTCTACACCCATGGAAGCCTGCATCTGACCTATGTATTGCTGCCACTTCTGGTGGTTCTTCAGCTGCTGGGCATGGTAGGCCTCGCTTTCATCCTCGCGCCAGTCGGCGCCTACATCCGCGACGTCAAGGATGTTGTCCAGCTGTTTGCGTCGGCAGGCGTGTATCTGTTGCCTGTTTTCTATCTGCCTGCATGGGTACCTGAGCTGTTTCGGCCTCTGATATACCTGAACCCCTTCAGCTACATCATCTGGTGTTATCAGGACGCGTTGTACTTTGGCCGATTCGAGCACCCTTGGGCATGGCTGGTAACCATATGCATCAACACGATCATCTTCTGGCTGGGGTATAGGGTCTTCCGCAAGCTAAAGCCGGCACTGGGGAATCTTCTATGAAAGGGTCTCAGGACATCGCTATCCGGGTCACTGGACTCGGCAAAACATACCGCCGTTACCGCAGAACGCTGGACATGGTGCTCGAAGCTTTGGACGGTCGCCCTCGACACTCGCCATCCCATGCGCTGACAGACATCAACTTTGATGTCCGGAAGGGGGAAGTCGTCGGTGTCATTGGTCCTAATGGCGCGGGCAAAAGTACTTTGCTGAAGATACTCGCCGGAACCCTGGATCGCAGCGCAGGCGAAGTGGACATCAAAGGACGCGTATCCGCCATCCTGGAGCTGGGGACAGGTTTCCACCCTGACTACTCTGGAAGAGAAAACATTGTCTTGGGCGGGATGTGTCTTGGCATGAGCCGGGAAGAAGTGATGTCGAAGAAGGACTCCATCATCGAATTCAGCGAAATGGAGGCAGTGATCGATCAGCCATTTCGCACCTATTCCAGTGGTATGCAGGCGCGTTTGACCTTCTCGACAGCGATCAGCGTCACCCCCGACATCTTTATTGTGGACGAGGCGCTGGCAGCTGGTGATGCGTACTTCGTCAACAAGTGCTTGGCACGCATGAAAGAGATCTGCATGTCTGGGACAACCGTCTTTTTCGTGTCGCACTCGACAGATATTGTTCGGAGGCTTTGCAGCAGGGCTTTGTACATTAGTGCCGGCAGACTCATCGGCAACGGGTCCGCAATCGACGTCTGCGGTCTCTATGAGGCCGAGGTCTTGGCCGACGCATCGCGACGGCACTTGTCGATGGAAAGCGGACGGGGGCAAAAGTCGCGCGCTGGCTCGACCGACATCCGATGTATTGAAATTCGAGATGTCCATGGAAGTCCTTGCCGGGCCTTCCAGCAACACGATGCGTTGGCGATCGATATTCAGGTCGAGACCGACATGGAAATCGACAACCCGGCCATCTGGCTCAAGTTCATGCGCAATGATGGGGTACTAGCGACCAGCTGGCTCAGTCACGAGCCCAAGTTTCATGAGATCGGCTCCCTCGAACCCGGAAGTACAACCATACGGATCCTGATTGAGGATCTGCTTTTGGGCGACGGCACATTTTTGGTGAGTGTGGGTTTGTTCCCTCGGAAGGAACGTGAAGAAACAGCCTTCTACACGGATCCGCTGGTTCTTTGGGAGCGCTGCGCAGCCATCGACGTCAGACGAAAAGGGCGGCCGCTGTCAACGATCTTTGACCAACCGGTTTCGAACGTCTTCACCCTGCAGACACAGCGGATATCGACCTCACAGCATGACCCAAATCGACTTCAATGAATCCGAACGGCGTGAGCGGGAGGTCGAGGATCTCATGGCTCACCGTTACAACCGGGACTACCACAATCCACCCATCATGGCGTCTCATTCCAAGGCTTTCGTAGAGTACGTCGCACGTTTCGTGCGCCCTGGAGACCGGATTCTCGATCTCGGATGCGCATCTGCGTCGCTATGGCCGCTCTTCAAATCGCTGCTACCTGCGGATGTGACCATAGCGGGGGTCGACTTGTCGCCCAAGATGCTGGACGTGGCAAGGGCAAGCTATCCAGACAGCGATTTTCGTGAGGGCAGCTTCCTGGCGGTTCCTCACGGACCTGGAGAGTTCGATGTGGTGATCGTGTCGTCCGCGTTCCACCATATCAACGACTCACACCTCGCTCCCAGCCTCAAGGAGGTCCACCGAGTCCTTGACGAGCACGGCCTTCTGATAGGCAGAGAGCCACTGATGTCGGAGCGACTGTCGGATCGTGGCGGCTGGTTCGCAGGAGCGTTGATGCACCTTCGGCATCTGGCCTATCGGCTGAGCGGTACTCGAGAATATCCAGAGCCAGACCCGGGCCCAGACCATCACGCCTATCGCCCGAAAGAGTTCCTCCGATCAATCGATGACGTATTGACCGTCGTTGACGTCGAGTTCCGCAACCCTGCGAGTCTGTTCCTCGCCCGGGTACATCACCCTGCCGTAGTGAAACTCGCTCTGCACTTGGACGACTTCGTCAAGCACCGGGAAGGTCAAGAGGTGCACTATGCCGCTCGCAAGAATTTCTCCACAGCGGCCGACGTGAACAGTTGCATCGAGAAGGCACTCCTGGACAACAAGCTCAGCGAGGACGAACTGAAGGCCTTTATGGTGCAGGTCGCGGCCACCGCCCAGGTTATCGAGCGCGAACTTCATTCCTCTGAAACCCAATGGAATCGTTGAACAAGGTCCTCAGTCCCGAAAACGATCGGTGGCTGAGAGAGTTCGTCGCTACCCACGGCAGGTCACCTGTGATCCTGCTGATCGGAAACATCGCCAACAACGGCTACAACAACGCCAAGATCTTGTCAGAGGCTGGCTTCGATTGCGATGTGATCTGCTACGACTACTATCACATGATGGGCTGCCCCGAGTGGGAGGACGCCGACCTTTCAGGGCGGCTCAATGATGATTTCAGACCCAACTGGACTGCCATGGACCTTGGGGGATTCCAGCGCCCCGACTGGTTTGCCCAGGGTCCGCTGAAGACGTGCATCGACTACCTGTGCTCGCGGCGCGACGGTGCTGCATCGGCTGCGGAGCTCTGGAGAAAGCTCCAAGTCTACTCGCGGTGCATGCCTCCGCAGAACATTCAGGATGTACTGACGCTTCTCGAGCCGCTGGCGAAGCGGGCGTACCGGAGACTGGTGAACAGCCTTCCGAGACCATTGGCACGGGTCTTGTCCTATTCGGTCAGGTCCGTGAAGAAGTTGATACACGGTCAATCGATCTCCACAGCACCAGATCTGACTTTCCAGGAAAGAGCCGACAGGCTGATCGCCGAGTTCAAGCGCCAGTTCCCCGATCGGGCCGATCAGATCAGAATGGAAGACCTGTATCCGTACGGGCACATGTTCCATGAGTGGCGGCGACTGCTTGGACACTACGACATTGTCATAGGGTTCTCCACAGATCCCTTTCTTCCGCTGCTGGATGGAAGGAGTTATTTCGCCATAGAGCACGGCACCCTTAGGGCGATCCCGTTTGACGCCAACGGTCAGGGTCGCCGCACGGCACTGGCCTATCGCTTGGCCGAGCATTGCTTCGTGACCAACTTCGACTGCGCCGCAAACGCTGAGAAGCTCGCAGCAGGGCGCTACACGCTCATCAATCACCCTTACGATGAAGATCATGGTCTATCGGTCGGAGGAGCTGGCGAACTGAGAGATCGACTGCGGCGAGAACTCGACTGCGATTTCCTCTTTTTCCACCCGACACGACAGGACTGGGTCGAAGGAACGGGGTATGCGGACAAGCGCAATGAGGTGTTTTTGCATGCTTTCGGTGCACTGCGCCGACGCGGGTTGCGTGTGGGTTTGGTGATCTGCGCCTGGGGAGCCAACGTGGCACAGAGCCGCCAGCTACTGGCAGAACTTCGGTGCAGCAGTCATGTGAGGTGGACGCCACCGCTTGCCATCACGCCATTTGAGCGGATGTGTAAAGCATGTGATGTTGTGGTGGACCAGTTCAAGCTTGGTGCCTTTGGCGGCGTCGTGTTCAAGGCCATGGCAGTCGGGACACCCATAGTCACCTTTCTGAACGAAGTACTTGTTTCAGACCAATACCCGGTACTACCGCCAGTAATCAACTGCCAGACTACGGCGGATATCGAAAGTGCCATTGCGTCGATCATCCAAGATCCAACAAAACTGACTCGCATCGGAAAACAGTCGCGCGACTGGATACGCCGCCATCACGGCAAACGAGAAACCGTCAACAAGCAGGTGGATCAGTTTCGCCGCTTTCTACCCGTCCCATCCGCCGACAGCGCCGCTGTCGATACCTGAACGCAGAGATTCACCATGGAAATCAAACAGCAGACCGCCAAGAGCTTCAGCGAGAAGTGGCACAACAACCGTCAACTCGCCTTCGACGAGACCCTGCGGGAGGGCTCCGACATCCTCAACTGGATCCTCACCCGCAACGGCCTGGCAAACACCGCAGCCATGAGCGACTGGCTGGCCGGACGCCAGCGCGTACTGGATGCGGGTTGCGGCAACGGGCGTGTCACCGCACTGCTGCGCCGCCATGCAGCCGACGAGACGCAAGTGGTGGGCATCGACCTGACTGCCTCACACATCGCAGCCGAGAATCTGGCCGGCGCTCCCAACGTGCATTTCGAGAAGCGTGACCTGCTGGAGGACCTCTCGGGCATTGGCAAGTTCGACCTGATCTATTGCCAGGAGGTCCTGCACCACACCGCCGATCCGGCTGGAGCCTTCCACAACCTGACGCAGTGCTTGGCAGAGGGTGGCGAGATCGCCATCTACGTCTACAAGCTGAAGGCCCCGATGCGCGAGTACTGCGATGACCTCATCCGTGACCGCATCTCCGGTCTTCCGTATGAGGAGGCCATGGCCGCCATGAAGCAGATCACCGAGCTGGGCCGCGTACTGTCCGATTTGAAGGTCAGCGTGACCGTCCCTGCGGTGGATGTGCTGGGCATACAGGCGGGCACCTACGACGTGCAGCGCTTCGTTTATCACTTCTTTGCCAAGTGCTTCTGGAATCCGGATATGGATTTCGATGCGAATGCCGCCATCAACTACGACTGGTACCACCCGCAGCTTTGCACACGGCACACGCTGGACGAGGTGGAGGGGTGGTTCGAGCGCGCCGGATTGTCGATCGTGCACCGCCATGTGGACCCCTACGGGATCACGGTGCGCGGTGTGAAGGGGCGCTGAGCCTTGAAACTGGCCACCCGCGAGCTCGCGCGTCGGGCCACATCGGTATTGGTGCAGCTGATGGTGCTGACCGGGCTGCCTCTGGCCGCCCTGGCCAGGTTTGTGCTGGGTCTGTTGCAGGAACCTCGCATCAGTTACTGGACGGGCACCCCGATCCTGACGCTGGCCCAGAAGGCTGCAAGTGAACGGTTGCTCGGGCAGCGAGCCATTGCAATGGTACGGTTCACCTACCGCATCAGCCAGGACTTCGATGTGGTGTTGGCCCGCTGGTGTGGCGGGCGTCCTTGGCTGCTCTACCCATTGACCTGCTTTGCATTCCTGGCGCTTCTGGCAACGGCTTCCCGCGTGCACACCTATGCCGACGGCGGCCTGCTTCCAGCAGCACGGCGCAGACGGATTGCGACAGCGGAACTGCTGGCCTACAGGCTGTTCCGGATCCCGCACATGGTATGGACCTATGGTGCTGACGTACGAACCCGCGACGTAACCATGGCGCTGGGTCCGCAGAACTGCTGCACCGACTGCACCCAGGTGGGGAAGGTCTGCATCTGCGACCCCATCCAGGGCCAGCGCAACATGGCACGCCTGCGCGCAAATGGTGCTGTGCTGTTTTCAATGGGCGACATGATCGAGTACACGCCGGGCAGCCGGAACGATCTTTTTTTCTGGCCCTTGGATCTCGCCGGTTCACATGCTTCGGCCGCTCAGAACAAGACACTGCCGACAGGCAATCAGGGTCCTTTGCGGGTGGTGCACGCACCCAACCACCGGGAGTTCAAAGGCAGCCGCTATCTCGAAGCCGCAGTAGCCGAGCTGCAGGCCGAGGGCGTTGCCATCGAGCTGGTGATGGTTGAAAAACTGCCCAATCATGAAGCACTGGCCGTCTACCGCACGGCTGATGTGATCTTCGATCAGTGCCTGATCGGCTTCCATGGATACTTTGCACTGGAAGCCATGGCACTGGGAAAGCCAGTGATGTGCTACATCCGCAAGCCGGAACAATACCTGCTTGAACCGCAGGAGTGCCCCATCATCAACACCCATGTGGACACCCTGCGCGACGATCTGCGCCGGTTGGTGCTCACGCGGGACCAGCTGGCCGGTGTAGGCGAGCGCGGACGCGCTTATGTCGAGCGTCACTACTCCCGCGCAGCTTTCGCGGGCCGTCTTCAGCGGGCCTACCAGGATCTAGGAATCAACCCATGACCACTCTCGTGATCGGAAACACCGGCTACATGGGCCGGCATCTCATGGCCGGGCTGGCCGCAGCCGGGCTGCAGGCTGCAGGCGCCAGTTCTTCGGACGGGACCGGCATCCACCCCGATACCGGCCTGCTGCCGGACTCGTTTGCCGTGGCGGCTGGAACCGACGCCGTGGTCTACATGGCCCAGTCGCCCCGCTACCGGGATCCGGATCAGGCTTCGCATGTGCTCGCGGTCAATGTGGTGTCGGCCGTCAGGGCTGCAGTGGCGGCCCGCAAGGCCGGCGTCCGAAGGTTCGTCTACGTGTCCACCGGCACGGTGTACGCACCCTCGTTCGACCCCCTCGCCGAGGATGCTCCCGTGCGTGGCGCAGACTGGTACAGCCTCAGCAAGATCCAGGGTGAACAGGCCGTGCAGATGTTCAGCAGCGACATGGACGTGCACATCGTGCGACCCTTCGGGATTTATGGTCCGGGCCAGACCGGGAGGCTGGTGCCGAACCTGATGGCATCCATCCAGGAAGGCCGCACCATCACGCTGCAAGGGCGACAGGATGACCCCAGCGATGCGGACGGGCTGCGCATTTCGCTGTGTCACGTGGACGATGCGACGAGCATCCTGCTCCAATTGATCCAGCACGGAGGGCCTGCCCGCCTCAACCTGGCAGGCGAGGAAGCTGCATCCATCCGCACACTCGCGACCCTGCTGGGTGAACTGATGCAGCGCCCCCCGGTTCTGGCGGCAGCAACAGCATTCAGGAACTTCGACCTGGTGGCCGATATCGGTTTGTTGCGCCAGCACCAGCCCAGGGTGTTCACACCGTTGCGTCAGGGGCTGGCGACCCTCATGGACAAGGCGGAGAACATTTCATGCTGACAGCAACACAGGCCGGTTTTTACAGTGCCGACGGAGATCTCCGCCGCTACATTGAACTGACTCCGGCATCCCAGCCGGAAAAAGCCTGGCAGGAACGCCAGGATGCTTCGGTGGACGAGTACCTGGATCACACCGAGGAAGTCCCGGCAGAGATCGAGACCCTCTATGACCTGTTCGACTGCTTCATTTCCGCTTGCCTGACCGACCGGCGCGATCAGAAGGTGCTGGATGTGGGATGCGGCATCCGCAGCGACTGGCCGCACTACATTCGTTCTTTTTACAAAGGCATGCCGGTGACCGGGAATGTGTACGTGGGGCTGGATCCCATGAGCCACAACCTCGAGAAGCGGGACTATCCCTTCGTGGCGGGGCGGCTCGAAGACCTGCCGGGCACCTTGAGCCATCCTTTCGATGTTTTCCTCTTCTCGACCTCGCTGGATCACTTCCAGGATCTGTCTCTGACAGCGCAGACGGTGCGCAGCCTGGCCCGCCCTGGCGCACTGGCCATCTTCTGGGTGGGTCTTCACGATCAGACACTGGTGGCAGAGCACGTTGGTGCGCAGATGTTTCAAAAATTGTACGGGTCGCTGCATCTGCTGCGCTTCATTCCCCGGTTCCTGGAAGCACTCGTCAAGATACCGGCCAAGTATCTGTGGTTGCTACGCCGCAGCCGTGACATCCGCTCTGGAATCCCGCTGGACAAGCTCCATTTTCATTACTTCACCCAGAAAAGCCTGGCCGAGACCTTGCCTATGTTCGGTTCGGTCGAGCGGTACATCCACATCACGGGCACCAACAGTGTCTTTGTCTGTGTACGGATGCCCTGAAGCTGCAGGGGTCATCTGATGGCGCTGCGCCGTTTCCTGCGCGACAGCGCTCTCTATGGCGCTGCCAACCTGGTGGCGCGAGGCATGGTGTTCCTGCTGTTGCCGCTCTACACACAGGTCCTGTCCAAGGGCGAGGTGGGTGCCTTCGAATGGCTGAGTGCGGCCAGTCTCACGCTCCTCGCTCTCTTGCCGCTGGAAGTGACTCAGGCGCTCGCCAGATTGCGCACACAAGACCTGACGACCGAAGAAATGCAGCGGCAGTCGCGCACTGCGTTTGGCTTCACGCTGCTGATGCTTGGCGGATTTGTCCTTCTGGTGACCTTGATGGCCGGCAGCCTTAACATCGGGCCGCTGTCACGAATGTCTCCCGGTCTGCTGATATCGGCTGCCGTGCTGTTGCTCGTCAATGGCTGGCTGTACTTTGTTCAGAACGAGCTGCGCTGGAGCGGACTATCAGACCGCTACGCGCTCACATCCATCGTGACGGCGGTCGTGACGGCGTTGACTGCCGTGCTGATGCTTGTGGTGATGGAAGCCGGCATCCTGGGCCTGTACTCCGCCATGATCCTTGGGAGCGTATGCGGTGCCGCCCTCGCCATGCGCAGCTTGCCGTACCTACTGGAGTTCCGTCTGACCCGCGTTGAACTGGCACCACTGCTGCGCTTCTCGGTCCCGCTGGCGGCATCCAGCGTGACCATCATCCTCGCAACGACGGTGGATCGGCTGCTGGTGGCTCAACACCTGGACCTTGAGGCACTGGGTGTTTATGGTGTGGCCATGCGAGTTGCAGCCATCGCAATGCTGGCCTTTCAGGGTTTTCAGCTGGCAGTGCTGCCAGCGACGGTCGGCCAGGGCAAATCCGAGCGCCGGGAGGCACAGCTGGAAAGATCATTCCGCGCGTTCCTGCTGATTGCCATCAGTGTGGCGTTGATCCTGTCGGCAGTGTCTCCCTGGCTGTTGGCTCTGCTGGCGGCACCAGCTTACGAGTCGGCCCAGGCTTACGTGCCTGTATTGCTTGTCGGCACAGTTGCAAGCGCTGCATACCCGTTTGCCCCCGGCCTCTGGTTGACCGGACGCTCCCGTGTCATGGCGGGTCTCGGACTTGTGCTGTTGGTAGTGGGACTGGCTCTGAGCAGCTGGCTGATTCCGTGGATCGGCGTGATGGGGGCTGCGCTAGCATACAGCGCCACCGGCGTGGTCTACGCAGTAATGATGTTCTGGGCCAGTGACAGGGTGTTTCCAGTTGGTCGCCCGTATGCACGACTGGCCGCCACCGTCGTTCTATTCATGCTGGCAGCGGTCGCTCAGGCTTGGGCCGCAACCTTGAACGGATCGCTGGTGTGGCGGTTGTCTGCCGCTATATTGGTGCTGCCGCTAGTGGGGTGGTTGCTGACCGATGTACGGGATCGCCAACAACTGGTGCACTTGATCTGTACCCTCCGGCATCGATAACCACATGAATTCATCACTCCCCAGAATTCTTCACTGCGCCCATCTGGTTGGCGGACAAGCCACCAGCCTAGCACGGGCTGAGCGGGCACTTGGTGCACAAAGCCTGGCCGTTTCTTGGCAACCCTCGATATTCGGTTACCCGGCCGACGAGATCCTGTGGTCCGAAGGTGCTGGACTCGCCACCCAGGAGGCCGCGCGCTGGCTGCTGCTGGTACGGGCGTTAAGAGACTTCGACGTCATCCACTACAACTACGGTGCGCCTATCCTCAACTGGGGGGCCTTGGATGGCCGCCATCTGTCGATGGGAAAAGGGGTCGGTGGGTTGTATGCCCAGATGAATCAATGGATCGAATTACCATTGATTAAACGTATGAGAAAAGTCATAGCGGTCACTTATCAAGGTGACGATGCGCGTCAAGGGGATTACAGTCGGATAAATTTCGAATATTCAATAGCACACGAGGTCGATGAAAGTTACTACTCACCCGTTACTGATAAGTCCAAACGTCAGCGTATCAAGACTTTTTCAGAACACGCTGATCTGATCTATGCACTTAATCCGGATTTGTTGCATGTTCTACCTATGCATGCAAAGTTCCTTCCATATGCACACATTGATTTAGAAAGCTGGAGATGTAGCCATGTAATATCAGAGAATACTGCTGAAAGGCCTGTTGTTATCCATGCTCCCAGTCATAGAGGCGCTAAGGGAACTAGGTATATATTGGATGCAGTAGAACGACTCCGAGCTGAAGGTTTGAAGTTCGATTTTCGGCTTGTGGAGGGATTGACACAACTTGAAGCCCGGAAATTGTATGAACAAGCTGATCTCGTTATTGATCAACTGCTGGCTGGTTGGTACGGTGGATTTGCCGTTGAGGCCATGGCACTGGGAAAGCCGGTAATCTGTTATTTACGTCGGAGAGATTTCGCTTTTCTTCCTGCAAAAATGGCTGAAGAGTTGCCTCTTATTGAGGCTAACCCTCATTCTATCACCTCAGTATTACGTGATTGGTTACAGCGGTCATCAATCCAAAGGCGTGAGAGGGGGCGAATGGGGCGCTTGTTCGTAGAGAAATGGCATAACCCTCAACATATTGCCAGGCGCCTTTTGGAAGACTATCGTCAAGTTTTGACTCGAAAAGGAAGTCCCAATGTGCGGTATTAGTGCAGTTTTCTCGCGAGAATCCCAGCCCCTGCATACGCTAATAGCTCGGATGAATGCACTCGTTTCGCACCGTGGACCGGATGGCAACGGTGTATGCGTGCTACGTTGGACGGATGGTGTTGAACCCCGTTTGTCACTTGACCAAGATGGTATTGGTACGGCTGCCCTTGGGCATACAAGGTTGGCAATTCTGGATTTGTCTACGCAAGGCCATCAACCGATGACAACGATGGACGAGCGTTTTTGGATTACCTACAACGGTGAAATTTATAACCATCAAGAATTACGACAGGAATTGGAAGTTTTGGGTCAGAGTTTCAAGTCGCGGACTGATACTGAGGTGATTCTGGCGGCCTACGCCCACTGGGGTACTGCCTGCTTGAGCCGATTTAACGGAATGTTTGCGTTTGTACTTGTGGATCGACTGACTCGCCGGGTATTTGTCGCGCGTGATCGTTTTGGGATAAAGCCACTGTATTTTTGGCGTTCTGATAAGGGGCTTCTTGCATTCGCCTCTGAAATTAAGCAATTTTCTGCGTTGCCCGGCTGGCAGGCTCGCCTTGAAGCACAGCGCTCTTACGATTTCTTAAATTGGGGCGTGTTTGACCACACCGCTGAAACGATGTTTTCTGGTGTGCACCAACTGCGAGGTGGCGAATACGTGCAAATGCAGTTGGAGGAAGTTGGAGGGAAGCTGCCGATTCGCCGTTGGTATCAACTTTCGTCCTCTGCTTTTGAAGGAAGTGAGTCAGAGGCAGCATCACGGCTGAGTGATTTGTTGGAAGATAGTGTCCGTATTCGATTGCGCGCTGATGTGCCGGTGGGATCTTGTCTTTCCGGTGGTTTGGATTCATCTTCTATCGTTTGCTTGGCCAACCGAATTCTCAGTAATCAAGCCGGCTCTGATCTTTTGCAACACACCTTCTCTGCACGGTCCTCTATTCGCCGATATGACGAAGGGGAGTTTATTGATTCAGTCTTAGCTAAAACCGGAGTGGTCGCCCATCAAACAACGCCACCTCTTGAACAACTGTTCGAAACGTTATCTTCCATGTTGTGGCATCAAGATGAACCTTTTGGCTCTTCCAGTATCTATGCGCAGTGGCATGTTTTCAAACTGGCAAAAGATATGGGAGTAAAGGTAATGCTTGATGGTCAAGGGGCTGATGAATTGTTAGCTGGCTACCACAGCTATTTTGGCCCTTTTCTGTTGGGCTTACTCCGATCTGGCAGTTTGCAGAATTTTTTACAAGAGACGCTATGGATGCGGCGTTTACATGGGTATTCACCCTGGTACTTGATGAAGTTGATCCTCAATAGTGCCCTATCCGGGGGACTTCGGCAAAGGCTACGTGCTCATGCGGGAAAGGCGGCTGCCGGTTCGGTGAATTGGATGAACTCAGAGAGTCTGAATATTGAGGAGGTCGATCCAAACGAAAGGGATGGTGTGGAGGATAAAAGTTTGCGGGCTAAAGGGGTTGATCACCTGTTGCGTACCCATGTGCCAATGCTGCTGCACTGGGAAGACCGTAGTTCAATGGCCCATTCCGTGGAGGCTCGAGTTCCTTTTCTTGATTATCGTTTGGTCGAATTTTCTATTTCCTTAGAAGATCGAGTCAAGGTGCGTAACGGTATGACCAAGGCTGTTTTGCGTCAGGCCATGCAAGGCATATTGCCTGAAGTCGTTCGTACTCGTGTCGATAAGTTGGGTTTTGTGACCCCGGAAGAAATATGGCTTCGTCAGCAGGCGCCAGAAAAGTTTAGACGAGCCATGTGTCAAGCAATTGAGCAATCTCGAGGGGTGTTGAACGACAATGCCATGACTTTGCTTGAAGATGTGATCCAAGGGCGAAAGCCTTTCACTTTTTTGCCATGGCGCCTGATTACATTTGGTGCTTGGATGGACCGATTCAGCGTCTCTGCTCGGTAGTCACTATGAGGGTATTGCTAGTAAGTTACTACTTCCCGCCCTACAACACGGTGGGCGCCGTTCGACCAGGAAAGTTCGCCAAGTATTTACTTCAAAACGGCCATGAAGTAGAGGTGTTGTGTGCTTTCCAACCGCCTTTTCCTGAGGGAATGCCTCTAGAAGTACCGGATAAGGTAGTTCACCCGGTGCGTGGATGGTCTGTGAACGCGCCGTTACATTGGCTATTGGGGGGGCGCAAAAGGATAGCAGAAGCTGGCTTTCAAGCCGTTTGTGTAGGTCGCCCTGTCGTTCGTCGCCTTGGTCAGTGGTACAAAACGTTGTTTCATTGGCCTGACGCTGAAACAGGTTGGGCGGGGGCTGCTGTTGCGCGTGGTTTGGATTTACTGAAGGCGAAGCCGTTTGATGTCGTCTTTGTCAGTGCGCCACCATTCTCTTCCTTGCGAGTCGGGGCTAGACTGGCTGCTTTGGGTGGCATTCCTTGGGTTGCAGACTTTAGAGATCTTTGGTCCGACAATCACGCCTACGGTCACCCTAGGTGGCGCTTGGCACTGGATAGACGCTGGGAAACCAGTTTATTGAAAACTGCCTCGGCGCTCACTACCGTTTCTCACCCCCTCGCCGCTAAGCTAAAGCGCCACGGCTTGCCGACTTGGGTCGTTCGTAATGGGTTCGACCCTGACGACTTTGATAGTGTTTTGTCAGCCGATATACCGACTAACCGTGATGAATTGCTGATAGCTTATACCGGCAATATTTATCCAGGGCACCATGACGTTGAAACATTTTGCGAAGGACTATCGACGTTTGCAGCATCGGGTAGGCGCGCACGCGTGAGGGTAGTTGGGAGAAACGTAGCAATCTTGACTGATGCGGCCAGACGTTATGGCGTTTTATCTTTGATTGATGTGTCTTCAACGGTTCCTCGCGCCGAGGCGTTGGCGTTGCAAAAAGCGGCAGATGTGCTGTTGATGTTCCTCTGGGGGGGCGGTGAGGATGGTATATACACCACAAAATTCTTCGAGTATGTAGGGGCCGAGCGCTCAATATTGGCGATTGGGGCATCAGAGAGTGATGTAGGGCAGTGGATCCGCTCTGCAGATCTGGGTAGGACTGCCAAGTCAGCAAGCGAAGTAGCCGAACATCTTACAAATTGGTATGAACATAAGCTGTCCGGAGGAGTGCGTCACGTTGTGTCCAGCTCGCGTAATGAATTTACCCGGGATAAGCAATTTTCCGAACTCATGAGCCACCTTCATTCGCTTTTAAAGGAAGCCGAATGACAACGGATATGAAATCGAAGCAACTGTGTGTCGTTCTTACCAGTCCATTTGTTCTAAATGCTTTCTTGCTCCAACATTTAAGCGCTCTAGCAGATCATTATCGGGTGAGTGTTTGCATCAATACTCTTGAAGGGCCAGTTTCCACCGCTTTGGACCCCCGTGTTGAAGTTATACATATTGGTATTGAGCGCAAGATTCGCCCTTGGAACGACGCCAAAGCTCTGTGGCAGTTGATTCGGCTCATCAAACGCCGTCGGTTTGACGCGGTGCACAGCCTGACACCAAAGGGGGGGCTACTGGGTATGTTGGCGGCGTGGCTTTGTAGCGTGCCCGTTCGAACACATGTGTTCACAGGGCAGGTGTGGGCCACTCGCACCGGTCTTTTTCGTCGGATTTTGCGTTCAATCGATCAGCTGGTGGCGGGTTTAGCAAGCGATGTATGGGCTGATAGCCAATCCCAAGCACAGTTTCTGGTTGCTGAAGGGGTATGCCACCCTGGTCGGGTGCTGGCGCCATGCGATGGGTCGCTAAGTGGTGTCAATGTCCACCGCTTCTCTGCAGATCCGCTCCGCCGTGAGCGAGTTCGCCAAGCTTTGGGAATTGCTGAGGATATTCCCGTATTTTTGTTCTTGGGGCGTTTGCAGCGCGAAAAGGGTGTTTTGGTTTTGGTAGAAGCCTTTCGCCGTATGGCCCTTAAGCACGATTCTGCGCAGTTGTTGTGGGTTGGGCCAGACGAGGATCACCTGGCTGAGCAAGCGGCGAGTGCCGCTCCTAGTCGTTCACACGTGCTAGGCTTGACACAGACGCCCGAGGACTACATAGACGCCGCAGATGTGTTGGTATTGCCTAGCTTTCGTGAGGGGTTTGGCACTGTCGTGATTGAGGCAGCTGCAATGGGCCGCCCGGCGGTGGCATCGCGCATCTATGGACTGACTGATGCGGTGATTCATGAGGAAACGGGTTTGCTGGTCCCCCCCGCCGATGCCGAAGAACTGTACCGAGCGATGGAGCGCATGCTCGAGATCAAAGAGCGTGAGCGTCTTGGTATCAACGCACGCACCAGGGCCATTATACATTTTAGTGCTGACCGTTTAACCCGATATTGGGTTTCGCATTACGCAAGAAAACTGGGCAAAAAAGTCTAACAAGCTGTCGATTGATCTATGACAACATTGGTAACGGGGGCAAACGGTTTCGTGGGTTCCTCCCTTTGTGCAAGACTGCTCCGAGACGGTATGTCTGTACGTGTTGCCATGAGAGTACTGAACCCACAGCCACATGATGCTGAGGCTGTGGCGATTGGTAACCTGTGTTCAGAAACAGACTGGACCGTAGCCCTGAGAAACGTGGAGCAGGTCGTGCACTTGGCCGCGCGTGTTCACGTGATGACTGACAAGAACCCGGACCCATTGGTGGAGTTTCGTCGCGTAAATGTCGAAGGCACTGCTGCTCTTGCACGCCAGGCGGCCGCCGCAGGGGTTAGGCGCTTCGTCTATCTAAGCTCAGTCAAGGTGAACGGGGAATTCACGAAACCGGGGCATCCGTTCACTGCCGATGATCTTCCTGCACCAGAAGATCCCTACGGCGTGTCCAAGTACGAGGCAGAGCAGTTGCTCCGACAGATTGCCGATGAAATAGGTATGGAGGTGGTGATCATTCGACCACCCTTGGTGTATGGGCCAGGGGTCAAAGCCAACTTCGAGTCCATGATGCGTTGGCTGGCGCGCGGAGTCCCGCTGCCACTGGCTGCTGTGACACGCAACCGCCGCAGCCTGGTCGCTCTGGACAACCTGGTGGACTTGATTGTGACGTGCTTGAACCACCCAGCAGCAGCCAACCAGACATTCCTGGTGAGTGACGGCGAAGACCTTTCAACGGCACAACTGCTCAAGCGCATGGGCGCTGCCATGGGGCATCCGGCGCGACTGTTTTACGTACCGCCAGCGTTGTTGAAGCTGGGGGCGACGGTATTGAACAAGCCAGGCATCTATCAGCGCCTGTGTGGTTCATTGCAGTTGGACATTGCCAAAACCAGACAACTGCTGGGGTGGACCCCACCGGTGTCGGTGGATGAAGGGCTGCGGCGCGCAGCTGAAGGGTTTTGCCCATGAAGCGTTTGTTTGACTTGGCGGTGGCGCTGGTGGCGGCTGTGTTTCTTGCGCTGCCGATCGTGATGACGGCGCTGGCCGTTCGTCTGACTTCGCCAGGGCCCGCCCTTTACTGGAGCAACCGTGTGGGCCGCCACAACCGCATTTTCAAAATGCCCAAGTTCCGCAGCATGCGCATCGACACCCCAGCGGTGGCCACACACTTGCTGCAGAACCCTGAACAATGGCTTACACCTATCGGTTCATTTCTTCGCAAATCCAGCTTGGACGAATTACCCCAGTTGTGGAGCATCCTGAAAGGCGATATGAGCTTCGTAGGCCCACGACCAGCACTGTTCAATCAGGCTGATTTGATTGCCTTGCGCACAGAAGATGGTGTACACGAACTGGTCCCTGGCCTGACCGGATGGGCACAGGTGAACGGCAGGGATGAGTTACCGATGCCTCAAAAGGTAAAACTGGATGCGGAGTATTTGCAACGACGCTCGTTGTTGTTTGATTTGAAGATCTTGTGGATAACGGCGCTAAAAGTTTTGGCAAGAGACGGTGTGTCACATTGAAGAATGGCTCGAATTCTCTTGATGGTTCAGGGAGCTATACGCTATGAAGCCATTTATTTTTAGCTTGGTCAACCCTGTTCTCGCCCTGCCGCGCGCAGCCAAGCGCATGGTCGCGCTGACTGCGGACCTTAGTCTGTGCGTGCTCACCGTCTGGCTGGCGTATTACCTGCGTCTGGGCGAGTTCATCAGCTTCAGCCAGCACAGCGTGTGGGGTGGTGGCGCCAGTTGGGCCGCTGTGGCCTCCGTGGCGCTGGCCCTGCCCATCTTCATCGTCTCCGGTCTGTACCGCGCCATCTTCCGTTACAGCGGCTGGCCGGCCTTGCTGGCGGTGGCGCGGGCGGTGGGCGTCTACGGGCTGCTGTACGCCTCCATCTTCACGGCCATTGGGGTGGCGGGGGTGCCGCGCACGGTGGGGTTGATCCAG
>Ga0172373_10003353_pt1 | contig 23469 bp, 18 predicted proteins | sample Lak10m_2_FD_114546 | JGI IMG/M metagenome (GOLD analysis project Ga0172373, IMG submission 114546) | Freshwater microbial communities from Kabuno Bay, South-Kivu, Congo - kab_092012_10m | ecosystem: Environmental > Aquatic > Freshwater > Lake | place: Democratic Republic of the Congo...
ATACACGATTGTGATAAATCGAAGATTTATCGCAATCTTAAGACAGAAAATCTTTGATTTTCTGTCGTTCTAAATAAATTTTATAAAATGAATATGGTAAAATAGGGATAAAAAATATTTATCTTCGATAAATATTTTTTTATTTTTTATGAAATTTTTGATAATTTTTATAAAAATAGGTGTATGTTTAATTAATATTATTTTATCCAATTATTTATAAATTTATCAAATGATATTATATTATATTTTACATATTCGGAAACATATTCAGTATTACATATTAATATTACGGTTGAAACAATTGGTTTAACTATAGTTTTTTTATAATTTCTATTATATCTAATATAAGGAAATTTATCTTTTGATAATATTTTATTATAATTTAAATATTTTTGAAAATATGAAGGATTCAAACCATTATTTTGAAAATATGTATGAGGAATAATAAATAAAAATAATAATGGTAATTTATTATCATTAGCTTTATTTAAAAACCGTAAACAATTAGAAAATATATTATTAATCATACATGTATCAAATGGTGGGTTTATTTCATAATATCCTTTGATAATATCCATATTAAAAAAATTACCAATACTACCGAAAAAATGATCAGTATCATAAAAATATGAACCAAAAGTGGAATTACTAGTATTTAAGGGTGATCCAAATAATTCTATTTTTATATTTAATTTTTCTTTAATTATTTTTTTAAAAGATGGAAGAATACTAGCTTGATTATTTCCATTTGATAATGTTAAATATCTAGTAAACAAAATATATATATTTAATATAATATTATCATTAATAATAATATCATTATCATCAAATTTATTAAAATTTTTAATATTATAATTTTTAACTAAATGATTAAAAACATGAATAGGAAACGATAATTTATTATCATATTTAATATTAGGTAAATTATTTTCATTTAATTTAAAAGTAATAACTACATTATTCATATTATATTTATAATTTATATTATATAATTCGTATATATTATTTATTTTTATATTACATAATTTATTATAATAATGTATATATTTATTTGATAATTTTGGATAAATTTTTATTATAGATTTAATAATATTTGAATCTATAGTTCTTAAACATTTATTAGAATTAAAATATTCATTTAATTTTTCTTTATCGAAAGGTGATATATCATTAAATAGAGGATCTTTTTTATTATCCATATTCATAATTATAATACTTAACAAATCATAAGATAATATTTGTGATATATATATATGTTTATCATTAATATTAATATTTGGATTTTTATTTAATTTTTTTTTTAAATGTTTTTCTCTAATTTTATCTAAATATTTTTTTAATTTTTCATATAAATATTTTCTATATAATTCAATAATAATATTATTATTATTATAATATTGTGTTTTATAATTAATCAAAAAATTATTAGTACTATATATTTGATTAATATTATTCATATTTATAAATATAATGAAAATATTTATTTATTTTAAATAAATATTAATATCTATATTTTTATAATCTAAATTATCTAAATTATTTTTTTTATTATTTGCTATTATAATAATAGGTGATATTATATTATTATGACTAATATTATTAAAATAATTATCATATATATTATCATTATTTATATCATTATTCCATTTATCAGTAATATTAATATTTGGTGGGATGTTTTTAATAAAATTAATAATATCTTTTAATTTAGGTGCATTATTATATTTATAATAAGTTAAATTATCATTATGATATGATGACATATTTCCAAATTGTGTAATAATAAAATGATATATTTTTTTTAAATAATCATTACAATTACAAGATATATTATTATCTAATATATTTAAATGATAATTAATATCATAATAATCATATAAAATCGGATATGTTTTACTTAAATTATTAAATACTTTGTCAGATATATAATTATATAAATCTTGATATTTATCATTACAAATATTTATTGATTTTGAATATAATATTAAACCATTAAAATTATATTCATAATAATCGATATTATCTTTTAATAAGTTCATAAAATTTTTTAATAATATAGTATTATTTTCTGTTAAATTAAATATAGAAATATCTTTATATTTATTTATTTCATTTTCAGGTATATTATTTATAAAAATTTTTCTTAGATCTGTAATATCTAATTTATTAAAATCTTCAATATTCATATTTAATCCATCAAATATAATAAAATTTTTTAAAAACACTAACAATTCCTTAAAATTTAAATTAAACTTATCTACAAATAATGTGACTAATTGTGAATTTATTCTAAAATATCTATTTAATATAATTTTAGTAATATTATTATCATTAATGGTATATAATTTTTCTAAATATATTAATAAATTATTAATATTCATAACTATATTTTTTTTTTTGATATCAATAATATTATCGTTATTTAATGATTCATAATGAATTTTTATAAAATATTCTAAACCTAATTCTGGCCCAATTTCTAAAGATGATGGTAAATGATCATTTCCAAATAAATAAAAAAATAAACATAAATCCCATATTAATTTATAATTATTACTTTTTGTATTATTTATATTATTATATAATTCTAAAATAGTTTTAATTATTATATTTCCATCTAAATATTGAACATATTTAATTGTGTTATTGTTATTATTATTACTACAATATCTAATTACATTAATATTTATATCTTTATCAATTATTTTATAATATGTTTGTTGTATAAGCATAAGATGAATTAAATCTGAATCAGTTGTATGTATAGAATAATCATTATATACATTATTAGATGCAATATATTTAAATATTTTCATATCTGATTCACCATTTATTTGTGAACTATTAATTGTTATTTTTATTTTGGGTAAAAATTGTTTTAATTTAATTTCTAAATATATTTCTAAATTATTAACAAAAATTGAACCAGGACCTATAGATTTATCAATACTAAATCTATATTTAATCCATTTAAAATAATCAAAAACCAAGTTATCTATATTAATATTTTTAAATATATTAGTATTATTTAAACTATATATTAATTTTTTATTATTATTATCAAGACACCCGAAATATTTTTTAAATAATAATTTTTTTTCATTAGATTCAATATAGTTTTTCAATCTTCTTCTTCTTTGTTCTATTATTTTAGATAATGATGGAATACCATCAAAAAATATAGAAATATTATTAATCAATGTAATATCATGTAAATTATCAATATAATTTATTATAGTGTGTATAATTTTTTCATATATTATTAATTCAATATATGATATTTTATTAATATTAAAATCACTTAAATTAATATATGTAGATAAAAAATTTATAAAATTAATAATTATATCATCTTCAGTATTTCCATCTAAAATATTATGTATATTATTATTATATAATTGCCAATGAGGTAAATTTAATATATTATTAATTAATATTTCTATTATACTATAATTTGAAAATGGTAATGTTAATATTATTTTAATAATATCATTCACTTCATTTTCAATATCTATTATAATTTGATATATTAAAAAATTTAAATCAAATAATATATTATTTGATACTATTTTTCTAATATTATTTTCAATATATAATTCTTCTAATCCATCCATATTAATATATTTTGATATAAAATTACAAAATCTATCTAATCCCATATTAAATAATATATATAATCTATTGTTTAAAGATATAAAAAAAATTGTTAAAATATATATATAGGAATAATTTCTATGTATAAATAATGTACGAACCATTTATATATAAATTGGACATTGGTAATTCTGATATATTAGAACAAAATATTAAAGATAATTTAATACAATCAACTAATATTAATTTACCTTTAATTAGTCTTGGGTTTCAAAATTTTTTACATAGAACAAAAAATGGTATGAATATTACAAAAAATTTAGATACTAAAAATGATTTTTATTATGTAGTAAATCCATTCGAACATATTGTATCAAATTATGATGATTCATTATATAATTTATCATTAATATATTTTAATGTTAAGAATGATATAGCTAATATCACATCAAGAACATTTTATAAAATATGGGAAATTTTATTTTTATTTGATTTAACTAATGATAATATTATAAATTGTGCTTGCATTTCAGAAAATACTGAACCACTTATACAAGCAGTTATTAATTATAGACAAAAATTAGAAATAGGAATATCTAATGATACATTATATAGTGTATCTATATATCCAGATAAAACAGAAAATATTGAAATGTCTAAACAATTTTTAGGATTTTATAATAAATCTGTTTTAAATATTGTTAATATTAATAATAACATTAAAAAACTTCAAAAAATTACACACATTAAAAATATAAATACATTTAAAAAAAATATTGATAAATCAAAAGAATATGCAAATTTAGTTATAGCAGATAGTAATTTAATATGGGATGATGAAATATATCAAGAACAGGAAGCTTATGAATTAATTTTAGGAGAAATAATTGCTATTATTAAAGTACAAAATAAATCAGGTAATAGTATTCTTAAAATATTTGAATCTTTTACTATACCAACTGTAAAAATGATATATTTATTATCAAGCTTTTATAAAGATGTTTTCATATATAAACCATATTTTTCAAGACCATCTTGTTCAGAAAAATATTTAATATGTAAAGATTTTATATATGATCAAAATAAAGATAAAATTATATTAGAAAAAAAAATAAAATCATTGGAAAATATTTTAGTAAATATTGATAAAAATAAATATATATATGATATTTATCCAGAATTAAATATACCAAATGAATTTATTAATAAAATTAAATTTATTAATATAAAATTTGCAAATATTCAACAAATTATTATAAATGAAATAATTAAATATATTAAAGATAATAATTATTTTGGAGATAAATATCATATGTATAGAGATAAACAAATTGAAGCTACGAAATGGTGGACAACTCACTTTTTTCCACCTATTACAAATTTATTTCAAAAAATGAAAAATGAATTACATGATAATATTAATACTTGTCTAAATAAAAATAATGCAGAAATGCAAAATTTTATAAATAATATTGTTTATTAAATTATTAATATCGCTTGAATGATTATATTATTATTTTTTTTTATTAATAAAAAATTATTATTTTTATCTATTTCAAATATATAGTCATTAGATATATTCATTAAATTATATCTAATGAATTTTTTAACATTTTCGTATTTTATAATTTTTGGTATATTTTTATTAATAAATTTTCATAATATTGATCTAATGTATAATCTGTTTTAAAATTACATTTTTCTATATATCTTGACACAGCTGAACATTGAATACTTATCATATCTTTCACATTTTCACATATTATTTCTGTATTTGAAATCGAATAATAAACTTTTCTTATTCCTATAGTTTTCATCATATTTAAACAATTATAACAGGGCCTACTATTACATAAATCACCATTTTTATTTATTCTTATAACTATTAAATCTAATTTTGTTCTTTTATAATCATCGCCATAATAAACTTTATTATATGCATGATTATAATAAAAAGATTTACCAAAATATGTTATAATTGCATTAACTTCTGCATGAATACTCCCTACTGTATTTCCATAACAAGAATTTTTGGGTAAATTACAGCAAGGTTTTGTTAACATTTTATTACCTTTTATTATTACTGCGCCTAATTTATGTTCTACTAAACTATCATTCGCTTTCATTTTCAATTGATTTAATAATTTATATTTCGATTCATACATTATTATATAGTACAAAAAATGAGATATATTTTAATTCAATTTTTATTAATTACTAAATTTAAAATATATTATATTCACTTATAAATGTATTTTCATATATATATGACCAATTACATTTAATATTATATTTTATTATAAATTCATATAATGCATGATAATCACCATCTACTATATTATAAATATCATTTACAATAATTATAAAATAATTATTAATATAAGGTCTAATTATTTCTAATAATTTTAAACTAATTATATAATTATTATTATTTAAAATTATTAATGATACTTTTTTTTTTTCTAAAAATAAATATTGATTTATATTATTTATTAACATATTATTTATACAATTTATTATTTTACCATCTACAAATTCTAATTTTATTATATTTGTATGATCTTCTAATACATTTAATGAATTATATTTAGAACTACAATTTTTATTATTATAATTTATATTAATATTATTATTAGAATTTATATTAGTTAATAATAAATTAAATTGAGTTATATCTATCCTATCTGTATGTAATGAATTACTTAATATATAAAAATAACTGGAATTAATATCATGTAAATGTAATAATGATAATTTATCTATCTTTCTTGGTAAATAATAATTATTATCATATCTATCTACTATTTTATGTTTAATATTAATTAACTTTTCATACAAATAATGTTCAGGTGAATTTAAATAATTGTGCCAATAATTAAATATATTATGGTTTAATTTATTAGGTTTAAATATAAAAAAATCAAATGCATACATATTAATTTGTTTTAAAGATAATGTTACTAAAAAAATATTATCCGTATACAATTCATCTTCCAGTAATTTAATAATTTTTGATTCATTAGTAATAAAAACATCCGGATGTGTATGAATAATATAATCATATTCTGAACTTAATAAATTATGATTATCAATAATGTCACATAATGCTTCTATAGCACCTAATTTAAATCCATTATTTTTATTTGTGATTATAAGTTTCTTATTAGATTTAATAAATTCTACATTTTTATAAATATTATTAGTAATACAATTGTTGTGTAATATAAAATCAAACTTTAAAATATTTTTGCAATTATTTAGAAACATTCCATATAATTTATATTCTTCATTATGTTTATGACCAGTTATTATAATTAATACTTTCATTAATTAAATAATATTAATTTAATTTTAAATAATATTATTTAAAAAAAATTGAATAATATAATATTTGAATGTTCCTTACTTATAAAACCATTACCGTAGCCATTTTGGCTCAAGCGCTCTCGGCTTTCACAGCTCAGGACGTCCCGCAATCTTCCAGCGACTTTGCACTCGGCACCATGCCCAGCGCATCGAAGTTCGGTTCCCCGCTCATCGCGAATGAGGCTATGCGTGAAAACAACCTACGCAACATGCCGCCTCGCAAGCTCGAGCGCAGCCGCCCCATTCTTCAAGGCGCTGACGCTGAGGGCGACGATGCACAGCTTCATCAAGCCAATGTCTCGGAGGGTCCGTATTCTGGCGTTGGTGCAGAGCAAGACCCCCTCCCAGGCGCCGGCGCAGAGGCACCCAATTCACATGAGATCGTCCATCGTCTTCAGCAAGGCGATCACTCGGACGGTGAACACTCTGAGGGAGATGCAGGCCATGTACCTTCGCTCCCAGACAGCGGCTCGGAAGATCAGGTAAAGGAGTATTATGATAGGAAGGATCTTCTCGAGAAAGAGCCCCTCCTCGCGAAGTTGTCTGCACTGGAACTCTTTCACCCTGAGCTCAAAAGAGCCAACGCGTTTCTGAGTATGTGCGAGACCAACTCAGGGGAAATCACTTCCGCCGATCTGATCTGGCGCGAGAGACAGGCCATCCACCTCAGCACCCATAACCTCCTCAACAACAAGTACTACTCCTTGTGCAAAGACAAGACTCGCTGTCGCAACATCGAGTGCATGAGGGTTCACCATCCCATTGTACAGAATGCACTCGAGGAGATTTACAAGCAGATGAGGAAGGAGTACGTACGGGCCACGCTCTCGTCAGAGCCGCACAGGAACAACTTTACTGTGCAATGCCGCCATCCCTACTGCAGGCTCGTCTCGTGCAACTTTCAGCATCTGGGTGATGAGCTTCCCGGAGGAATGCAAATGCGATCCACCGGACTTTCCACCCAGGAGCGTCGAAGGGCCTACATCGCCCAGCAGACTAGCAACCCTGCTTTCCGGAGGGCTCTATGCACCTATGGTGTCAAATGCACTCGCTTTCCTGAGTGCCCTTTCGATCACCAAGGTGATGAGAACCTGGCCCAGGTAGCTCAGGGAATGGCATGGACTGCTACCCAGCGCGAGGCCCGCAAGTCTTTCCTGCAGAACAGAGCCACTAGCCAGAGATTTTGCACTGAGAAGTGCAAGTATCAGACAAAGTGCATACGATACACCGAGTGCACTTTCGTCCACGATGGCGACGAGGATCTGTTCTGCCACAGGCAAGATGTAGCCCAGGATTCTAACAAGCGCGAGGCCCGAAAGGCTTTCATTGATGCTAACCAGCACATCCGGACTTTCCGCAGTCAAAAGTGCCGGCATCAGGAGAACTGCCCCTGTTTCCCCAACTGCGGCTTTGATCACGAAGGTGATGAAGAGCTGCTGGAGTCGTCCCACTCTGGAGAAGCAGCCGCTGCCGCCGTCGCTGTTGATGCTGATCCATCCTTGAGAAGGGCTCGACTGATGTACATTAAGGGATCAGCTGATCTCGATGCGCCCTTCTTGGCTGCCTGCAAGCATGGCGGAAAGTGCAAGAGGTTTCCTCTCTGCACCTTCTGGCACGACAATGACGAAGAGTTTAAGGACGACATCGAGATCTTGCAGCGAATGGCCTATGTGCGCAAGCACAGGAACAATCGCATCTGTTTCACCAAGCCCTGCGCCGATGAGTCTTCCTGCCAGCACTACCCACACTGCTCTTTCGTGCATGAGGCCGATAGATTTGTTTCCAGGTACATGTAAGTTCATCGCATCTGGGACCCTGGGAGGAGGACTCTGACCAGCTCGGGCATACGGAAGCCCGTGCGCTCAATTCGTACACGCACCTACCTAGGCAGTTGGCACCTGACTACAGTTAAATCCCTATCTGGCAGTCCAAAGGAAAGCCTAGACACATTAGACCTAGGACTGTCGGCAGCAGGGTGTGTAAATATCGTAGCATAGCATTCGACAGGATGCAGTGACTTGGTCAATTCTGATCGATGTGTGAACATTTGTCAGAATGTGACATTTGGCCCGGCATGGAACATGTACAGAGCTTTGTTCTATGATACCGACGGTTACCGATTGTTCGAAGAAGGCAACACTTCCGAAAAACGCAAAATAAATTTTTATTTTGTTAGTTTATAAAGGTGTGATCATATTATTCTCTAATATTTATTCACTAATTTTTTTATTAATTTTTAATAATTTTTTCAAATAAAAATTAATTAATAACTGGAAATTTTTTCATTTATTAATTAATATGTCTTATAAAATAAAATTGAATTATAAATTTATTGCTATATGATGGATTATTTATTACCATAAATAATCCATTATATCACACGATTAAAAACAATCAACTCTAATATGATGTCTGAATTAAATAATATAGAGATAATTTATCCTGAAATTGATCAGAAAGATATAAATGAATTATCGATAACTGATCAAGATAAAGACAATTTACATAAAACCTTAAATATTTTAAGAGAGAAAAAAGTACTTAAATATTGTAATAATGGTAAAACTTGTAGGAATATACATTGTACTTTTTTACATTATCCAGATAATAATGATGATAAATCATTAATTAATTTTATAATTAGTGTATATACTAAATATCGTAATATATTTATTAATGAGGTTATTAATAAATCTGAATTTTCTAATAAATTTAGAAAACATTGTAATTATAAATCTCAATGTTTAAAAATCGAGTGTCCGTTTATTCATAATGGTGAAGAACAATTAGCATTTCGTCAAAATATTCAGATTCAAATATCCGAAGATGATATTATAAAACGATATATTTATGTATATTCTAACTTGGATGTTCAAAATATGTTTCGTAGTAAGTGTAAATATGGAAATTCGTGTAATAATTATATTTGTTGTCCTTTCACACATAATGAAAATGAAAATATTCTTATAAGAAGAAATGTAATGATTAATATTGGAGTACTTTCTAACTTGGTTAATATAGATAGAATTAAATTTGTTATTGAAAATTTACATCAAACATCTTATTTTGTACGTCCTTGTAATCCTATGTTATGTATAGGGAATGAATGTAAATTTATTCATTCATATAAAGAATGTTCTATTAGAAATATAGTAAGACAAATGCTTCATAACATTCCACAAGATATGTTATCAAATTCTAATTATAAATATAATATTAATTCTAATGGACAATATAATATGCGATCCATATACGGCAAACCATAAAAATTAATATATTTATATATATTTAATTTTAAAAAAAATTGTTAATTTATGTCTTTGTAATATTTTGTATTATATTTACCATATCTAAACATTTGTCACTATATATATAAAATGAATGCAAATTATTTGGAAGATATATTAATATCTACTGCATTAAAAAGTAATATGACAAGTAAATATGCATGTGTTATTTTATATCGTAATAAAATAATATCTACTGGATATAATACTTTTAAACCTCATTCGAATAATTATATTCATGAAAAATATGAGGCAAACAAACATAGTATTCATGCTGAGAGAAATGCTATAAGACAAGTTAAAGATAAACATATTTTAAAATATTGTAGAATATATATAATAAAAATGAAAAATAATGAGATAGAAAATGGTTTACCTTGTAAAATGTGTAATGACTTATTAAAAAAGTACAATATAACACGTATTTGTGATATTAGTAAAAATATATATTATAAATAAAATAATTTATGATATATAGTATATTATGAATGATATAATTAAACCAAAACTTGATAATCGGCAATATAAGGGAGGTATACTTGATAATAATATTAAATATATACTAATTTCTGATAATGATTTAGATAAATCATATATTTCTGTATGTGTTCGAACAGGATCATATAATAATCCACCTAAATATGATGGTTTAGCACATTATTTAGAACATTTATTATTTATGGGAAGTAAAAAATATCCAGATGTAAATTATTTTTTAGATAAAATAAAAACATTTGGCGGTAATAGTAATGCGTATACAGAACTATTTAATACTACATATTATCTGGATATTTTTACTTATGGATTAGAAGAAATTATTGATATATTTTCACAATTTTTTATAGATCCTTTATTTGATATTTCTTATTTAAAAAAAGAATTGTCAGCAGTAAATAGTGAACATATAAAAAATATAAACAATGATGACTGGAAAATATTTCAATTAATGTATTATTTAACAAATAGTAATTCTAAATTAAATAATTTTTTTACAGGTTCTTCTAAATCTTTAGATAAACATGATATTAGAAATAAAATAATAGAATTTTATAATGAATATTATGTATCTAGCAATATATCTGTATGTATAGCATCATCAAAATCTATAGATGAAATATATAAAATATTATATAATTGTTTTGGTAAAATAAAAAAAAAGAATTCAATTAAATTTAAAATAGAAAAACCTTTCTATTCATCAAATATAAATAAATCATTTTATTTAAAATCATTAACTAATATATATAAGGTATATTATATATGGGAAATACCTACATTTGATGATTTTAATATTAGTAAAGATTATAATATATTAAAATTTATATTAATGACTAATAAAAAAGATTCTTTTATATATCATTTAAAATATTTAGGTTATTTAGAATCTATAAATTGTGAGATAAAATATGAAGGCATATTTATAATTTCTCTTGCATTAACAAAGGAAGGATTTAATAATTTGGAATATGTTGAAAATATATTATTAAATACATTATCATTTATTAATACATTGGATATTAAATATTATGCTGAATATTATAAAACTTTATTATCAATTAGATTTAATAATAATATAATAAATATAACAGATTTATATATTTTATTATCAGAAAATCATCATATATATGATACACAAAATATAATGAATGGATTATTTACAATTAATAAAATTAAAGATACAATAGAATATGTTAATGAATATAAAAAATATATAAATACCAATAATTTTATAAAAATAATTAATGCACAATCATATAATTATCTAACAAAAGGAGAAGATATAGAAATGTATGAGTATGATAGTAAATATTTTGAAATTAATAATATTAAATATGATTTAAATATTACATATGATATTAAATTTGATTTGATAAGTGATTATTTGAATGTTGATAGTATTATTATTCCAAACTTGAATAATGAAATACCAATTATGTATTCCAATAGACAATGGTATGGAGGTGTTTCTAAATTTAATGATCCATCAGTATATATATATTTAAATTTTAATAATAATGATTATGTAAATAGTCCTAGGAATTATATATTAACAAAAATTTGTTGTATATTAATGAATACATTAGTATCTATGGATATGTATGAATTATTATTATTACCTTTTGATATTTATTTTAATTTTAATATTTTATTATCATCTTTAGATATAATAATAGAAGGTATCAATGATAATGTAAAATTAAAAACATTAATTGATATGTTATATAATTTTATGTTAAATTTAAATGATCAATTTAATAAATTATCAATTATATATGTAAATAATTTAATAACAATAATAAAAAATAAATATGATAATATTAATTATTATAATTCTTGGGATTTATCAGATAATATAATAACATCAAAATATTCATTGTGTACTTTAATTGATACTATAGAAACTATTGAATATGAAGATATTCAAAATTATTTTATAAATATTTTTGATAAATCAGCATTAACAACATGTACATATGGAAATATTAAATTAGATACAATTAGAAATTTATTTAATAATTTTGAAAAATATTTAAATTTTAATACGTATAAATTTATGAATATTAATAAAATAAATAATAAATTAATATTACATCCTAATATTAATGAAAAAGCCAATTGTATAAATTATTATTATAATATTGGTTTTTTTTGTCCAAAAATATATATATTATTAAAATTATTTATTAATATGACATCACAAGATTTTTTTGATTATATTAGAACGGAAAATGAATTAGGATATTTAGTAATAATGACGGATATAAATTTTAGAAATAATTTTTATATATTACAGAAAATACAATCTTCTACATCTATAGAAAATATAGAAAATTATATTGAAAAATTTAATAAAAAAATATTAGAATATGTAAGATTAGATAAATTTAATATTTATGTAGAAAGTTTAAAAAATGAGTTATTAGAAAGAAAAACTAATATACATGAATTATTTCAAAAATATATTTTTGAAATAAAATTTAGAGAATATTTTTTTAATAGAAATGATATATTATTAAATATATTAAATACTATTAATTATAATGATTTACTTAATTTTATAACTAAATATTTTAACAAAAATAATTGTAAAATATTAATTGTACATACACACAATTCTAATTAATACTTGTGACATTTTAATTTTATTTTGTCATCTGAGTATGAATTTCTATTATAAAATAGTTCACAATCAAAAGCAGACTCTTTTAATATTTTTTCAAATTGTTGAATTAATATATGTTTTTTCTTTGCTAGTGACCATATATATTGATCTATTGTTTTATCTTTATCAGAAGTTGCCAAATATATATACACATTTACATATCGTCTATCTTTAGGTAAATCTTTATGTGAACAAAATCTAATCGCCCTTCCCATTATTTGAAGCATTCTAGACATATTCCAATAAGGTTCTAAAATATGAACCTGTTCAACTCTTAATAAACTAACACCTTCTTTTATACTAGGACTTCCTAATATAATTTTTATTAACGATCCGTCATAATTTTTTTTATCATTAAATACACATTTAATATTTTCTTTTAATTGTAACGATTCATCGCCACTCCATATTGCAAATCTTTTTGTGCCTTTATTATGATATGCAAAATTTTTCCATCCATGATATTCTAATACTTTAACTATAGATTTAATACCTCCAATATCTTTAAAGTTAGAATAAATAAATACAGGGCCGTATGATTGATTTATTTTATTAATTATTTTATAAAATTTACTAGAATAATTAATAATATTTTTAAATTGTAAATGTTCTTTTGTAAATGATTTAAAACCAGTATCCCCTATAGATTTATTTGGAAATGCTATATTAGAAATTATTCTTGGACCTAAAAAAAAATTACGTGGCATATTTAATATATCAATACTTTTAAATGCACCTTTCAAATAATTATTTTCAGTACTTAAACTATTTAAATAACTTTTATATTGAAAATCATTCATTTTACATTTAATAGTTTTTATTTTATATTCAGGATAAGCTTGTGGTGGTGCACCTCGATAATAAGATATTAAATTTTTAATATTATTTCTAAAATCTTTAATATTAATTATTTTATAATTACCTTTATTTACTTCTAAATAAGTTTGATTAAATTTATTAATTGAAAATTTATTTTTTATTTTTAATAAATTCAAAGTTAAAGCAATTTCAATAGGTTTATCAAATATAGGCGTAGCACTTAATAATAATATTTTAAGTGTATTATTAGATGCGTCAATAACTTTATTTAATGAATTATAAAATGTTCCATTTAATGATATCATATTTTGTATTTCATCAATTATTAATAAAGTATTGTTTAAAATTTTAATTTTATTATTTTGAATTAATTGTACAAATTTATGATATGAATAAATTGTATAATATTGATTAATACGCATATTTATTAATTTAATAATTTTAACATATTCAGGATTATCATAATTTAAATTTTTTAATTTATTTCTTTCTTTTTTAGTAACATACTGATTTTCTGTACATTCAGATCTTAATTCACAATAATAATTACCAATTAAAGAAGCTGGTAATACAACAATAATTTTCATATATTTTTTAAATTTTTCTGCAATATTTATTGATGTACATGTTTTACCTGCACCTATTTGATGATATAATAATATTCCTCTAACATCATCCATCCAAGGACTATATTTACTCGATAATATTTCAGGTAATAATATTTGTTGTGGTTGTAATTTAAATTTTTTTGGTAAACAAAAATGTTCCATAGATTCATGTGTTTTAGGTATTTTATATTTGATAAATTGTTTTGTTAAATTATTGGTCATTATAATATTTATGAGAATTTATAATAAAAATATTAATTAGATAATATTTAAAAAATATTATCTAATTAATATTATGCATAATACAAGAATTATTAAAAATGAAAATATTTTAATCAATTATAAATATTATACTGACAATACAAAATATAATCAATATAATATATCATTACAACTTGAAATTTCACGATATAAAATAATACAAAAATTAACAAATATATTTAAAAGTCATATAATTAAATTTAAAAAATCAATAAATATTCAAAAATTATTAACTCATAATAAATTAAATGAATATATTCAAAGATGGTGCTGGTTACAATATGATAATAATACATTAAAAGATATTGTAATACCATATGTTAAGAATGAACAATATAATTTTCAAGATCTAGTTGAGTTTATTAATTATAATTTAAAATCAAATATTTCAATTGATAATCCTATTATTATAAATTTAATTAAAAATGTTAAATTATATCTTAAAAATTCATATGAAAATTTATATAACAATAATGATACATATAGAGTATTCAAATTTGAAAATAATAATTATATTATTTTAATTATATCTAATAATTTAAATAATGCTAATGAAATTAAAAAAAATGATTCTGATAAAAAATTTTCTCAATATAAAATAACTATACATGTTGATGTATATAATAGATTAGTTCAAAAATTTTATATGATTAATAAAAATTATAATATGGTTGACAATTATATTTTTTGTCTTATTTATAGATATTCTTATATCGATTCTGGTAATCAACAATTAGCTATTCATAAAAAAATTAAGGAATTATTTAAAATACATGGTGTCGATTTTGAATTATATGGATCAGCAATTAATGCACTAAGTAACCATTATTGTTCTTTATTTTATGATATTGAAAAATATTTTGGATCACATGGTAATTTTTTTGATATTAATATTAAAAATGGAATATATTGGTGTAACCCACCATATGATGATACTATTATGACTAATACTGCTAAAAAAATATTAAATATTTTAACAACAAATATAAATATATGTTTTATTGTAACAATTCCAATATGGGATATGAAAACACAAAATTCAATGTCTAATATTAAATATGTTACAAAAGATTATAATATAAATAGCAATCCTATTGATCATAATGATTATAAAATATATGCATTACTTAAACCTTATATTAAAAGTGAATTAATTATTCCAAAGTTCAGAATTCCATATTTTAATTTTAGATTAAATAAACCAATATATGCTGTTGATACATATATGTTATTAATTTATCATAATACTAAAAGTAAATACACTAATAAATTACATTTTACATTTGATAAAATAATTGAAATGGATAAAAATAACTATTTTGTATTATAATAAATCAAATAAATTTAGATTATTAATAATTTTCTTAAAATATACTCATTTTTAAGAAAATTATTATTAAGAGAAATGTTAAATACATATGTTTTATTAGATATATTGATTTAAACATTCCTAATAAAAAAATTGAAATATTATTATATTAATATACAAAAAATTAATACTTTCACCGCAAACAATTATTTATAGGTAGAAGATTTTGTTAATCATTCTTCCATCAATTACAACATAATGTTTCAAGACAAGTCTGAAGAAGGTATAGAACAAGATTTTATTCGTGTTAGGGAGAGAGACCGGAAACGTTCTTATATTACCATACTACATTATAAAGGTCAAGACTTACCGACATGCAACAAATTCTTACATTTTCTTAAGGAAGATATATCAAAATTCAATTATTCAACTGTATGTCCTTGTAACAATAACAATTTACATCCTAACATATGCTATTTTTATATGAGAAATAAATGTAGACATGGGGATAATTGTAAAAACATTCATCCAGACGAGTATCGTCAATCGAATGTTCCTAATTTAATCCATGAACGCTTGAATCCCTCTAATAATAACTGTGAAATAATTACAGTTAATGGGATTCGTAGACGTGTATGTAAGGGATTTATTGCCATTTGCAAAGCAAATGGTAATGTACATACACGGGGAACAATCACGAGATGCCCAATCAATCATGGTAGAAATGATGATAGGTATCCTCATCCTTTTGATATAAACTTGTGTGGATATATGCTTAATGGTTCTTGTAATAAATCTAATTGTACATTTATTCATGTTCCAGAATATGATAAAAATTATGGTATAAAACTTCCTCCCAAGTTAAAAACTGCATTATGTCCTATTTTTATGGCAAATTATTATAATAATAATTTATCTTTATGTAATAAATATCATTGTAATTATGCGCATCACCCGTCACAACTAAATGGAAGCGGATATAAAAGTGATTTATTAACTTATTTAAATTCGGATAATATAGATACTTCAAAATTAGATTTATATGATATTTATAATAAATTATGTAAAATTATTAAAAATAATTTATCACTAATTAATAATTATAAATTATTATCTAATAATACACGTTTTGAATGTTCTTCCTATTTACCTAGAGATTTTGTTAATATGTTAAATATTTGGTTGTTTGCAATTAAATATGTTAAAAAAAATAATTTACCAAATATATTTAAATTATATGATTCTGATGAAAAAGAAAGATTAGTAATTGGATTAGCATCATGTATTGATTTTTGTCAACAAGATTTAGATTGTGAAATTAGAAAATTATTAAATGGTATATCAGGAATATATCCTATTAATAAAGATGATGTATGTATTCATGGGTCAATTAATTGTATTAATGGTACACATGTTTCTCATATTAATGAATTAGCACAAACTAATCTTATTTGTTTTGAAGAATTATATGGTCAATGTTGTTGTAGTAATGTTAATATCGTGTTGGAAAGACGTAAAACATATAAAAATGAAATTGATGCATTAATTATAAAACATAAAAAATTATCATGTAATGAAAGTAATCCATTATATAAAAAATCATTAAACAATCTAAAACTTGTAGCAGATAAATATTTAAAATCTGTAAATAAAATTCATCTTTCACAAAAAGGATTTTTATTTTTACAAAAACCTCAAATTGATATTGAAAAAATTAATTTTATTAAATTAGAATTTAATGGTATTATTAATGATTATTCTTCTCTACGTGAATCAAGAATTAATCAAGATAAATACATATATCAAGCTAAAAAATCAATTATGAAAATTATTAATCATTATAAACTATATAAATTTTATAATTTATTAAAAACTGCTAATGATTATGTAACTAAAATATATATTATTACTGGCGCCTATAATTATATATCATTATTACTATTTATTAATGATTTTAAATCTTCAAAAATATTTTTAAATTGGTATAAAAATCCGTTAGGATGTACCTATTCAGTTTTTAATGAGGATGTATCTTATAAATTAACTGAATGGAATAGTATGGATCAATCTATAGATAATTTGGTAATAAACTCTGATAAAGATAATTATATTGATTTTTGGTCTTGGTATTATAAAATACCATTAGAGAAAGATGTTAAAGTTGTAGGTAATGCAAGTGATATTGCTATTTTAGTTCCTACCTTATTTCAAGAATATTTATATGATGTTAAACCATATTTTAGATATAAATTTGATATATGGTTAAATAATAATAATTATACTGAAATCATTGATTTGTATAGAAAAAATTTACAGTTTACTTTTAGTATGGCTACTGATTATGTCAAGTTAAAGGTTAAACATACAGGAATGACGATTGATGAATTTTCAAAATATAATTATGATGATATATCTTCTTGGATAAAAATTAATAATGATAGACAACAATTAATAGAAAAATTAAATTATAAATTAGATTTAACTAGTGATCAAATAAAGAAAAAAAATTCTATTTCTAATTATCTTATAAATTATATTACTATTGATGATTTCATGGAAAATAAAGAATTATTTGTAGAATTTTTTCTTCAAAATCAATGGATATATTATAATTGTGATTTTGATGAATATAAATTATATAAAATAAATGGCTGGACACATGTAAATGCTGAATATAGTATTCGTATATCTGATTCTGATGATATTAAAAATAAATATCTTGAAAAACAAAGAATAAAAGATGAACAAAACAAATCATATAATGATGAATTGTCATTATATATATCTAAAAATATTGATGATAATAAATTTAAAGTTCTTAAGAAAGGATGGTTGAAAAAACAAGAAAAAGAAAAGAAAGAAGCAAATGATAAAATACAACGCGATCTACTTAATAATATTATGGAAAATAATAAAAATAAAGTATTAAAATCATTAAATTCATCCAGTTCTTCCAGTTCATCTAGTTCATCTAGTTCATCTGGTTCGTCTAGTTCATCAAGTTCTTCCAGTTCTTCCAGTTCATCTAGTAGTTCTTCAGAATGGGGTTCTGGTGGGTCTGATACTGATGATGAACCATCTATTAATATTGCATCAGAAGATATATTTAGTAATATTAAATTAGAAAGAAAAATGAATTGTAATACAAGATATTATTTTTATAAAGGTGACGATAATGAAAAACATTTAGAAAATTGGGTATTTGTTGGTCCATTCTCAAGAGAAGATATTGCTAAATGGTTTCATGAATCATTACGTGATTATAACAAAAAATATCGTTCATCTGGTATGAGCTCTAAAATTATAAAAACACCTGAGAAAAAATATGGTTATCAAGTTATATATCAAGATACATATCATGTTGTTTATAATGCGTCTTTATCTAAAAATAAAGAAAAAAAAGCACTAAATAAGAATAATATTTTCGGAAGAAATGGTATAAATGGATGGATAATTGATTTTGTTGAAAAGTTGGCACCTCATTACAAGTTAGATGAGTTTTCTAATAATTTGCCTTTTATGCCTACATGTTTAGATGACGATAATAATAAATGTTCATCAGTAAAATACCAAAAATTAACTAAATGTAACACATCATCGACATGTGCTACACCATCTACATGTGCTACACCTACATCATGTACTTATAAAAAATTATCTAAAGATGAAATATTAGATCGTATTAATATTAGAAAATATAATAAAAGTAAACAATTAGAAGGAAATAATGATAAAAAGATTAAAGATAATAAACCTTCTAATAATATTAGAATAACTAGAGATGAATATAAGAAAAAACAACAAGAATTTATACAATCTATTAAATCTGAAAAAGAAAAAATTAAACAAGATAACTTGAACAAAATTAAAGATCAACAAAATTTAATTGATACACAAAAAGAAAAAAATCATAAAATGAAATTAAATGCTAGTAATTTATCATTTATAAAAATTTATGATATTGATTATGATAATGATTACTATTAATATAATAATAATTATATTAATATAATATAATTATTATTTTATAAAAATATATTTTAAAAATAATTATTTTAAATTTTTAGATTGATTATAAGGAGGTAATCTAGGATTAAATTGTCTGTTATTAATAGTATTTTTAATCTCGAATTTTAATAAATTAACTTTCTTTTCTTTATGAATATTTTTAGGTGTTTTTTCTTTTATTTGTTTATTAGGTGTTTCCAATATTGTTTCTTTTGTAGAAGATTTTTGAATTAATTTATAACTTTCTTCATCTAAATCTAATTCATCTTCATTCTCATCCTCTGATATATTAATATCTAAATACATTATTTAAATATATATTATATTTTTATATATTTATTTAAAAATTATTTAAAACATAAATTATATTTATTTATAATGTTTGGTAAAAAAAATATTGATATTTTAAGTGATAATGAATATGCTGATGGATGGATGGTTAAATTACCTAAAAGAAAAAAATCAAGCGAAATCAAAACTTTAGATATATCTTTAAATGAACTACCATTACATCTTTTTCCAAAAATAGATATATATAATTTAAACGAAAAAGTTATAATTAAAGATCATATCTATACATATGTAATTAATAAATCCGATCATGATAATATAATATACCAATTATATGAAGAATTATTTATTAAAAAATCAAATAATATTACTGATTTATTAAAATATTGTAATGATAATAATATTAATGGATCTTTAATTAAATATGCTGAAAAATATTCAGATTAACTTTTCAATAATACTATAATTTTATAAAAATTATTTATCACATTTATTTTAAAATAATATTTAATTAATTTATATACTCATTTTCAAAAAACCTATCAATTTTTTTGAAAATGATTAAATATTTCATAAAAAATATTATTTTTATATTTTATAAATACGAAAAATATATTATTATTTAATGAATAAACAAATTTCAGAAAGTATATATGATGAAGAATTTAATAATTATCATCATAAAAGAATATATCTACCATTATATGCATTTATTCATGAGTGTTAATGGTTATTCTTATAAAAACTATTTATAAATTTGATATTAAATTAAGTAAATGTCAAATTATTTATAATTTTTATAATTCAGAAATGTTTCGCCAAGAAATAAATATTTGATTTATTTCTCATTGTTTCTATAAATTATATTTAATCTATGTTTCGCCGAGAATTAAATCTTTGATTTATTTCAATTAGATATTAATATTTTTAAACTAATTATTTTAAATAATTAAAAAAATATTAAGAGATCTCATAGATTATTAAAATATCAACAAAAATATATAGATAATTTTCATAAAAATGAGTGTAAAGACTTTTTATAAAAATTGAAATAAAAATATTAAAGAATATTGTAACCATTATTTACCATAAAATATTACAAAAATGAACTACATTTTTGATCGGAACAAAAATTTATATACTGCATCATATATATTTACAATAGAAAGATATTCTGGACAAGTATATTATGGATTTGTCAGAAAAGTATTTCGTAATGGAAGGAAAGGAAATAAAGGTGCTGCTGGTACTAATCCAAAATATTATGGAAAATGGACTTCCATAGGGGGATCACAAAAAGGTAACCATATTTTATTACATGCTGCAATTAAAGAATTAAATGATGAAGCTAATATAAACCCACCTTTGAATCATAGAAATGTTATTTTGAATAATCAAAATATAAATATGAATAATCCATTAAAATGCCATAATGTTTATAAAAATAATAATACAATCATATTTATTTTTGAAATGGAAGAAAATATGTTTTTCCAAATATTTCCTAAAAATGGTTATACTAGTCCATCTTATATTTATTCAAGTTATGGTGAAATAGATGCAGCATGCTCATTTAATACTAATGATATTTTATATTATCAAAACTTTGAATTAAATAATTATAATAATAATTATTATACAAGTTATTGTATTGAATCTTTCAATAATTATATTATTCCATTTATGACTAATTATTATAATTTTTATAATAAAAGATGGTTTAATTGTAAAATTCCTTATTGTAATGATATAATAGATCGATATGTTCATGAACTATATCATTATCCATATTAGAAAAATTGAATTATATTATTATTAATTAATATTGCAAATATGTTACCATAAATATTTTTTATAAATGAAGTTTTTCATCTACATGAAAAATGTTGAAAATTGTGAATCTGAATGGTTCCCTGGTTGGGACTATTAATTTAAATAAAGATAATATATTAGAATATTCGAATTTAATATATCTAATTAATAAATTATATAAATCTAACCAAATATCATTATTTATTAATAATAATAAAATAATAGGTACAAATTATGAATATAATAATTTTAATATATTTAAAACTTTTTATTATTTCCAACAAAAAAATAGAATTAAATTAGAAACAGATATTATAACCATTGTAAATATAAATTTTTCTGAAAAAGATATTTTTGATTTTAATAAATATCCAAAAGATTATATAGATAATAAATTTTTATTATATTTCAGATTAGATATAATAAATGAATTAAATTATACAAAAAAAGATTTACAAAGTATATATAATAATATACAAAATCAACAGATGATAAATGAAATGATTGATTATGATATATATTATAATATATATATTTGTAAAAGTGTAAACGTTAATGATAAAACTCATTAACGTTCACACTTAGTTTTTACACATTATTGAATTGTTACATCAGTTCAATCGTATCATCTTCTTCATTTGGGTCATCCAATTGTACTATAGAAAAATATTGCCTATTTTGGCAATAATTGGATTGTTTAAATTATCCAATTTGTATCATAGAAAAAGATTGCCCATTTTGGCAATAATTGGATTGTTTAAACAATCCAATTTGTATCATAGACACAGGTTGCCCATTTTGGCAATAATTGGATTGTTTAAACAATCCAATTTGTATCATAGACACAGATTGCCCATTTTGGCAATAATTGGATTATTTAAATTATCCAATTTGTATCATAGACACAGATTGCCCATTTTGGCAATAATTGGATTGGTTAAACAACCAAAT
>Ga0172373_10003354_pt1 | contig 23468 bp, 24 predicted proteins | sample Lak10m_2_FD_114546 | JGI IMG/M metagenome (GOLD analysis project Ga0172373, IMG submission 114546) | Freshwater microbial communities from Kabuno Bay, South-Kivu, Congo - kab_092012_10m | ecosystem: Environmental > Aquatic > Freshwater > Lake | place: Democratic Republic of the Congo...
TAGATTCAAATACCCTTGAATATACATTAGAAGGCGGTTTGATAGGACATTTGCCTTTAGGCTTTGAAATGGTGTCAGATAAGATTAACCAGATAGACGGTTTTCCAAAAGATTTGGCATCTTACGTGCGACATATAATATTGAGCCATCACGGAGAATACGAACAGCAGTCGCCCGTACTGCCGAAGACGCTTGAGGCAACAATAATATACCATGCAGATGAGCTTGTGTCCCAGGCAAATGCCGTTAAGGAGATTATCCAGAGTCAATCAGACAATATTAGGGAATGGTCAAATTTTGTTTCAATAAAAAATCGTAAATATTTGCTAAAGAAGAATAATAACGTTTAGTTCATAGCTCCTAAGCTCATAGTAAAAGAAAAAGATTTTTTATTTTTTACTATCAGCTATGAGCTAGGAGCTAAACAAGCTAACCGGAGGGAAGAGTGAAAATCGCATCGATCGGTTTACCGGATTTTCCAATGGGCAAAAAAAGCCTTATTGATGAAAGATTGAATGTGCTTGAAGAGATTATGAAGCCCTCAAAAACGACTTTTATATCAATGGAATTATTGGATTCATCAAGCCTTAAAGACGCCGAAGCCATAATATGCGAAAAAGAGTCTAAGCTTGATCTGATTATAAGTGACTTAGAAGCAGTTGAAAATCGCCTCCTAAGGGTGACAGAAGAGCCGGAAATAAAGCTTTTTAACCGCCTTAAAGAGATTTTAGAAAAAAATATCTGTTTATGCGAAGAAACTTTTACTGAAGATGAGAGAAAAATTTTGCTTAACTCAAACCTTATAAGCATTAAGCCGATTTATTTTGTTGATAAAAATGAAAATAAGCCTCCGCAGGAGATAATTTTCCAGGCATACTATGCGGCAGGCATGATTTGTTTTATTACCGGGGCAAAGGACAAGGAACTGCGTTCATGGGCAATAAAAAAAGGCACAACAGCCTTGGATGCAGCCGGGGCTATACACTCAGATATAAAAAGAGGATTTATCAAGGTTGAAATAATCTCTTATGATGATTTAGTAAAAGCGGGCTCAGTGATCGGGGCAAAGCGCTTTATGCATCTTGAAGGGAAAGAATATATAATGCAGGATGCGGACACGGTGAATTTCAGGTTTAACGTATAAAACCTTGATTTTGTATGGCATTAATGATATTATAATTTAATAAAGAAGAAGTCCCTCGTCACTAATCGTGATAGCTGGTGACTCGGGACGATTTTTCCAGAAAAAATATTCTAATAGAAAAATCGGAGGCTGACAATGGCCAAGAAGACAAAGGCTGAAATTTTAAAGTTAGTTAAGGAACACAAAGTTAAGTTTATTCGCTTGTGGTTTACGGATGTTTTAGGGTTTTTTAAGGGGTTTGCTATTACAGCCGATGAATTAGAAGGCGCTATTGATGAGGGTATGGGTTTTGATGGTTCTTCAATAGAAGGTTTTGCCCGCATAGAAGAATCAGATATGATAGCAAAACCGGACATTGACACATTTGCGATAATACCATGGCGTTCAGACGAAGATTACAGTGTTGCCAGGATGTTCTGCGATATATATGAGCCTAGCGGTAAACCTTATGCAGGCGATCCAAGATTTGTTTTGAAAAAAATGCTCGAGAAAGCCAAGGAAAAGGGTTTTACATATAATGTAGGCCCGGAATTAGAATATTTTTATTTTAAGGATTCTGTTATCCCGCAGCCATTGGATCAGGGCGGGTATTTTGATTTAGTCCCTCTTGATGTGGCCCAGGATTTAAGAAGAGATACAATATTGACTTTGCAGGCATTAGGTATAGCCGTTGAATATAGCCATCATGAAGTTGCAGCCAGCCAGCATGAGATAGACCTGCGTTATAATGATGCGCTTACAATGGCAGATAATGTTATGACGTATCGCTTGGTTGTTAAAGAGACTGCGCGCAAACACGGTGTTTATGCGACCTTTATGCCCAAGCCGATTTTTGGCATAAACGGTTCAGGCATGCATGTGCATCAATCCTTATTTAAAGGCGATAAAAATGCGTTTTTTGATGCAAAAGAAAAATATCATCTTTCAGAAATAGGCAAGGCCTATACAGCGGGTTTATTAAAACACGCGCAAGAAATCACCTCTATTACAAGCCAATGGGTTAATTCCTATAAACGCCTTGTCCCTGGTTATGAAGCGCCTGTTTACATATGCTGGGCGCAAATGAATCGTTCCGCGCTTATAAGGGTGCCTATGTATAAGCCCGGAAAAGAAAAAGCTACCAGGGTTGAATATCGTTCACCTGATCCTGCTTGTAACCCGTATTTGGCATTTGCTGTAATGCTTGCAGCCGGGTTAGAGGGCATTGATAAGAAATATAAGTTGGCTGATCCTGCCAATGATAATATTTATCATATGGCTGAAGAAGAGAGGGTTAATGCAGGCATAAAATCATTGCCTGAAGATTTGCTTGAAGCAATTAAAATTACGGAAAACAGCAAGTTGATTAAGGAGTGCCTGGGCGACAAGGTTTTTGAATATTTTATCCGCAATAAGAAGGTTGAATGGGATGAATACAAGGCGCAGGTAACTAAATACGAAATAGACAAATACCTGCCTATTTTATAGCAAATAAGTAGGTATATAGTAATATTTAATTGACAAAAAACATATTTTTGGTATAATTTTCATGTTTGGACAAAGACGTCCACTATGCTCAAAATCTATTTCAAGGGCATGGTGTGCGTCTTTTTTATTTATAGGCATATTTTAAAGGTTAAATATGAGAATAATAAGTAAAAAAATTCTGGCGGATATCCAGGGTACAAAAATAACAAGTATAAAGATTGAGGCGCCTTCTATTGCCAAAAAGGCAAAGCCCGGGCAGTTTGTAGTGCTTATGGTAACTGAGCAGGGCGAAAGAATACCTTTAACAGTGGTTGATGCCGATATAAATTCCGGCGTTATTACCTTGATTTTTCAGGAAGCCGGTTTTACTACAAAGATTTTAGGTAAATTAAAAGAAGGCGATAGCCTGTTTGCCTTGGCAGGCCCTTTAGGGCATCCTACTGAAATTAAAAAATATGGGAAAGTGGTTTTGGTTGGCGGCGGTGTTGGCATAGCTGAGATTTATCCCGTAGCTAAGGCATTAAAACTGGCCGGCAACAATGTTATAACTATATTGGGCGCTCGTACAAAAGATTTATTGATACTTGAGAATGAGCTAAAGAATGCTTCTAGTCAGATATATATTGCAACAGACGACGGTTCTTATGGCCGGAAGGCTTTTACTACTGATATATTAAAGGAAGAGCTGGGAAAAGGCGGCGTTGATTTAGTTTATGCAGTAGGGCCTATACCTATGATGAAAAGGGTTTCTCAGGTCACAGCTGGTTTTAATGTTAAGACATTAGTTTCTTTAAATGCCCTGATGGTTGATGCTACAGGCATGTGTGGCTGCTGCAGGGTTACAGTTTCAGGTCAGACCAAGTTCAGTTGTGTTGATGGCCCGGAATTTGACGCTCATGGAGTAGACTGGGCCGAACTTGAAAAAAGAAACAAGGTTTATCTAGACAAAGAAAAACATATCTGCAATCTCAACAAAATATAATGAAAAAAGAACCTGTAAAAGTAAAAGAAAAAGAAGCAGCCTTAAGGTCCAAGAATTTTGACGAAGTGGTTTTGGGGTATACAGAACAAGAAGCGCTTTTTGAGGCATCAAGGTGCATACAGTGTAAAAATCCAGCGTGCAGTTCTGGCTGCCCTGTAGGTATTGATATTAAAAAATTTATTTTTCACATAACCCAAAAAGATTATAAGTCTGCCTATTTTACAATAAAAGAAAAAAATGATTTCCCGTCTATATGCGGAAGGGTTTGTCCTGCCGAATATCAGTGCAGAAAGGCCTGCGTATTTACTAAAAAGGGCTCGCCATTTGCTTCAGATAATGCAATTAACATACATTTTCTTGAAAGATTTGTCGGAGATTATGGAATAAAAAACAAGCTTGAAGCGCCCCTGGAAAAAGAAGGCAAGTTTTCCAAATTTAAGGTTGCCGTAGTGGGTTCCGGACCTGCAGGTTTATGCTGTGCCGGTGAGTTGGCCAGGCGCGGCATAAAAGTTTATATGTTTGAGAGTCTTCATGACTTAGGAGGCGTATTAAGATATGGAATTCCTCCCTTTAGGCTGCCGAGAAATATTTTGAACTTTGAAATAGATTATCTTAAAAATTTAGGCGTGGAAAGCACCCCAAATTTTATAGTAGGAAAAACAAAGACGCTGGATGAGCTTTTTTTTGAAGGGTACTCAAGTATATTCCTCGGTTTAGGCGCAGGCGTGCCATCGTTTTTGGGTATAAATAATGAAAATTTATGTAATATATATTCAGCGAATGAATTTTTAACCAGGGTTAATCTTATGTCCGGGTTTAAGTTTCCCGAATATCATACCCCGGTAAATATAGGGAAGCATATTTTAATTATTGGCGGTGGAAATACAGCCATGGATGCTGCAAGGGCGGCTTTAAGGCTGCAAAAAATGAATAATATAGCCCCCAGCACAACAATTATTTACAGGCGCACAAAGGTTGAAATGCCCGCCAGGAGGCTTGAAATTGAACACGCTAAACAGGAAGGCGTAGATTTCCAGTTTCTTATTCAGCCAAAAGAGTTTATAAGCGATGAGGCTGGTTTTGTTAAAAAGCTGGTATGTATAAAATGCCAGCTTGGAGAACCTGATAGCTCCGGCAGAAAAAGGCCTGTGCCTATTCAGGGAAGTGATTTTGAAATAGATTGTGATGTAGCAGTAATAGCAGTCGGATTAAAAGCAAATCAGATTTTAATCAATGTAACACCTCAACTAAAAGTAGATAAATATTCTGACGTAGTGGTTGATGCTGGTACAATGGAGACATCTATAAATGGCGTTTTTGCCGGCGGGGATATAGTTGGGGGAGAAGGTACGGTTATAGAGGCTATGGGTATGGCAAAGAGGGCTTCTAAATCGATTATTGAATACCTTGGGACAATGTAAGTCCCTCGTCCCAAGTCGCCAGCACGTAAAAATGATGCGGCGAGGGACTCGGGACAAATTTTTCAAAGTTAGAAAAATTTGGAGGAGATATGTTGAAAAAAGTAGAAGATTTTATGTCTAAGGTCATCGCAAAAAATCCCGGCGAGCCTGAATTTCACCAAGCAGTACGGGAAGTAGTTGAATCTGTAATGCCCTTCGTAGAAGCAAATCCAAAATACAAAGAAGCAAAAATATTAGAAAGAATAGTGGAGCCCGAAAGAGTGATAATGTTTCGCGTCTCGTGGGTAGATGATAAAGGGCAGATTCAGGTAAACAAAGGCTATCGTATACAGATGAATAGCGCCATTGGTCCTTATAAAGGCGGGATACGTTTACATCCAAGCGTAAATTTAGGCGTTTTGAAATTTTTAGCTTTTGAGCAGGTGTTTAAAAATAGTTTAACTACTTTGCCTATGGGTGGCGCAAAAGGCGGTTCTGATTTTGACCCGAAAGGGAAGTCAGATAATGAAGTAATGAAATTCTGCCAGAGTTTTATGACAGAACTTTCAAAACATATAGGCTCTAACACAGATGTTCCCGCAGGCGATATAGGAACAGGCGGCCGTGAAATAGGTTATATGTTTGGCCAGTATAAAAGATTGCGTAACGAATTTACAGGTGTTTTAACAGGCAAGGGTTTAAATTGGGGCGGCAGCCTTATAAGGCCAGAGGCAACAGGTTATGGCTGCGTATATTTTGTACAGGAGATGTTGAAGACCCGCGGTGAATCGTTTAAGGGTAAGATTTGCGCGGTTTCCGGTTCAGGAAACGTTGCGCAATATACAGTAGAAAAAGTTCTTCAGTTAGGCGGTAAGTGTGTTACTGTGTCAGATTCTAACGGTTATGTGTATGATCCTGATGGCATAAGCCAGCAGAAGTTAGAGTTCATAAAAGAATTGAAAAACGTAAAACGCGGCCGCATAAAAGAATATGCTGATAAATATAACTGTAAATATGTTGATGGCAAAAGGCCATGGGAAGTAAAATGCGACATAGCTTTTCCTTCTGCAACACAGAATGAAATAGATGAATCAGATGCCAAGAAACTTGTTAAAAATGGCTGCATATGTGTGGGCGAGGGCGCTAATATGCCTTCTACCCCAGAGGCAGTTGAGGTATTTTTAGAGGCAAAGATACTTTATGCCCCGGGCAAGGCATCTAATGCAGGCGGCGTAGCAACAAGCGGCCTTGAAATGTCACAGAATAGCCAAAGGTTTTCCTGGTCAAAAGAAGAAGTTGATGAAAAATTGCATCAGATCATGATTAGTATTCATGAGGCATGCGTTAAATACGGCAAAGAAGGCAAATATGTTAATTATGTAAAAGGCGCTAACATTGCCGGATTTGTAAAAGTAGCCGATGCCATGATAGATCAGGGAGTGGTTTAATTATAAAATTATCACGCTAATAAAATAAAACACTTGACAAAGTTATAAATATAATGTATATTTGATATTGGAAACCATTTTCGTTAAGGAGATATAAATGCCAAGAGGTAATTGTCAAGGACAGGGATGGTGGCATGGGAAGCTTAGAGGGTGTGGATACAGACTTACTGTTGGCAGGGAGGCCATTCTCGATGTCTTATCTAAATCAGAAGGCCATTTAAGCGCTGAAGATATATATATGAAAGTTCATTCCAGGTATCCTAATGTTGGGTTTACCACTATTTATAGGACGCTTGATGTATTATCAAACCTCGGCATGATCTCTAAGCTTGATTTCGGGGATGGCAGGGCGCGCTACGAGTTAGCTGAAGGGCCTAAAGGCACGCATCATCACCATCATTTAGTTTGCACCGATTGTAACGATGTAGTTGACTATACGGATTTTATTGATGAAGAGGTTGAGCTTTTAAGGGAAACCGAAAAGGGCTTAGGCGCTAAATACAATTTTAAGATTACCAATCACGTTATTCAATTTTACGGTTTATGTAAAAAGTGTAGAGGGAAAAAATAACCGCTATATTTTTTTCTCTATTAATGGAAATGGTTTTCACTAACAAGAGGGAGGTGTGATATGCCCGGTTTTGATGGAACAGGCCCTAAGGGGCAAGGTGCAATGACAGGAGGCGGTAGAGGATACTGCGCAGTCGCATTAAATGGCGCAGGAGTTATGCCAGTTAATAACAGAGGTTTTTATGGAAGAGGTGGCGGCCGCGGTTTTAGGAATTGTTTTTATGCGACAGGGCTTCCAGGTTGGATGAGGGCTCAAAGATCCAGGCAGGCATTTGGCGGTTTTGGCTATACAGTATCAAAAGACGATGAATTGGCTATGCTTAAAGAGCAGGCCAGTTATCTTAAAGACGAGTTTGATGCTGTGCAGGCGCGTGTTCAGGATTTAGAGCGTAAACAGGAAGCGGAAAAATAGTTGTCCCAAAGATTCGTTAAGGAAGGAGATTTAAATATGAGAGTTGGAGTTGTGTTGGAAGATGAGAATGGCGTTCATGGTAATGTCTGCGCGCATTTCGGGCAATGTAAATATTTCTTTTTAGCGGATATTGATAAGGATAAGAAAAAGATTATAGGTACTCGTATTGTGCCGAATACAGCTTCACATGGCGGTGGTGGGTGTGTCGCAGTGGATGAGATATTAAAGTATAAAGTTACACATATAATATCCGGAGGCATGGGTATGGGCGCCCAGCAGAAATTCGCTCAGGCAGGCGTTCAGGTGTTTGGTTATTCTGGCAATGTGCAAAAAGCGCTTGATGATTTTATGAATAATGCATTGGGTGGTTTAGATGCTTGCAAAGATCATAAGGATTATGGCGGAAGCATAGAGTGTTGTTAAGAAAGAGGGTTTAGAATATGAAAATATGTATTACTTCAGAAGGTAAAACTTTGGATTCCAAGGTTGATTCACGCTTTGGCCGGTGCCAGAATTTAATTTTTTTTGATACCGATACCGGTAATTTTGAAGTGCATGAAAATGCTAACTCTCAACTTCAGGGGGGAGCTGGTATTCAGTCAGGACAACTTGTGGTATCCAAAGGAGCTAAAGTGGTGCTTACAGGAAACGTTGGGCCTAACGCGCATCAGGTATTATCAGCCGCAGAGATTAGTATATTTACTGGATTTTCTGGAACTGTAAGAGAGGCAATAAGTACTTATAAAAATGGGAAATATGAACCTGCAGGCGGCCCAAGTGTAGATTCGAAATTCGGCATGCCGAATAAGTAAGGCAGGCTATTTTGGATAGTGAGATATTAGAGAACCATAAAAAATATTTAGAACGAAAAGCCCTGTATAAGAGTTTCGGCTATAATATTGAACAAGAGCGGGATTTTATATTAGATAAGTCTCATCCTGTTTATGGTGATATATTGGAGGCTGGGACCGGCAAGGGGTATTTTGCGCTCACTTTAGCAAAGGCAGGATATAGTTTTATCACTTTTGATATTTCTGAAACAGAGCAGGCATTTGCAAAATTAAACCTTAAATACTTTGGTTTGGATAATCAGGTTGATTTTCGCATAGAAAACGGCGAACATTTAAGTTTTAAAGATGCAAGTTTTGATATAATATTTTCAGTCAATACCCTGCATCATCTTGTTAATCCTTATGAGGTTATTGATGAATTTATCCGCGTGCTTTCTTTTGAAGGAAAAATCATTATAGCTGATTTTACTAAAGAAGGCTTAAAAATAATAGATAAAATACATGCTTTTGAAGGAAGAACCCATGGGGCAGGAAAAATCACATTATCTGATATTGAAAATTATTTAGTAAATAAAGGATTTAGGATCCAAAAACATAAAAGCAATTTTCAGGAAATTTTAATTGCATATCATCAATTAATATGATTATTTCAGTTGCAAGCGGAAAAGGCGGGACAGGAAAAACAACAGTAGCAATTAATCTGGCATTATCCATAGATAATGTGCAGTTTCTTGACTGCGATGTGGAAGAGCCCAATGCGCATATTTTTCTTAAGCCGCAAATCAAAGAACAGAAGAAAACATATATTCCTGTTCCAGAAATCAATGAATCTAAATGCGTTTATTGCGGCAAATGCGCCAAGGTTTGTGTTTATAACGCTATAGCGGTGCTGCCGGGGCAAGATGGGAAAAAGGGAACCATGTTGGTTTTTGCGCATCTCTGCCACGGATGCGGCGCTTGCAGCGCTCTATGCCCTCAAAGTGCGATAGAAGAAATAAATAGAGAAATTGGTGTTGTGGAGTTGGGTAATTGTGGAAAAATAGAATTTGTCCACGGTAAGCTCAATATTGGCGAAGCAATGTCTCCGCCTCTTATCCGGCAGGTTAAAGGGCGCATTAATTCTAAAAAAACCGTTATTATTGACGCCCCGCCGGGTACATCTTGTCCTGTAGTTACTTCAGTTAAGGGCAGTGATTTTTGCGTGTTAGTTACTGAACCCACGCCTTTTGGTTTAAATGATTTGATTTTAGCGGTTGAGGTTTTAAAAAAGCTTAAGACTCCTTTTGGCGTAGTAATCAACCGATCTGATTTAGGAAATACTAAAACCGAGGAATATTGCAAGAAAGAAACTGTTCCCATATTAATGAGAATACCGTTTAAAAAAGAAATAGCTATGGCTTATTCCAAGGGAGAGCCTATGGTTAAGGTATTCCCGGAATATAAAAAAGATTTTCATGGCCTTTTTAATGCAATCAAAAATATGAAATTTCGCTAAAACGGAGATCTTATGAATAAAAAAATAGATATACTTGTTGTTGGCGCCGGGCCTGCGGGGATGGTAAGCGCTGTAACAGCTAGAAGATATTATCCGGATAAGAATGTTGCGGTTATAAAGAATGTAGTAAATGGTTGCATTCCCTGCGGTATTCCTTACATGTTCTCAAGTTTAAAAAATCCCCATGATAATATTTTAGGAATGGATAGCTTAGCAAAAAATAATATTGAAACAGTAATAGATGATGCGGCAAAGATTGATAGGCACAAAAAAAGCGTAAAAACAAAAAAATCCGACGAATATTTTTATGAGAAATTAATTTTAGCTACAGGTTCTTCGCCTGTTATCCCGAAAATCTCCGGCATTGATAAAAAAGGCGTATATCCTATATATAAGGATATGGATTATCTTAAAGCCTGCATTGGAGAGATCAAAAAGGCAAGGAATATGTTGATAGTCGGAGGCGGATTTATAGGCGTGGAATTTGCGGATGAAGTTTCAAAGATACAAGGTATTAATGTGTATTTAGTAGAAACTTTCCCCCGTCTTTTAGCAAATTCTTTTGATGAAGATTTTTCATTGCTGGTTGAAGAAAAGCTTAAAAATAAAGGAATCAAAATTTTTCTTAATACGAAAGTTGTAGAAATTTTAGGTAAAGAAAAAGTTGAAAAAGTCCGATTTAAAAACGGTGAAGAATTAAAAGTAGACGGCATCATTTTAGGAATAGGGGCAGTCCCTAATGTAGAACTTGCAACTGATGCAGGTTTAGACTTGGGCAGAGGTAAAGGGATATGGGTAGATGAATATATGCGTACTTCTGATTCTGATATTTTTGCGGTTGGGGATTGCGCGGGCAAAAGAGATTTTTATACGCGTAGGGATACAACAGTTATGCTTGCTTCAACTGCTACTGCAGAAGCAAGAGTCGCAGGCGCAAATATTTATCAGCTAAAAGTTGTCCGCGAAAATAAAGGGACAATTGCAATTTACTCTACCTATGTGGACGGACTGGTTTTAGGTTCAGCAGGGCTTACAGAGATGAGTGCCAGAAGAGAAGGTTTTGAAATTGTTGTAGGCAATGCAGAGGGCATAGATAAACATCCGAAAAGCTTACCCGGAGCAAATAAGATAAAGATAAAATTGATCTTTTCTAAGGCTTCAGGGATTCTTATGGGCGGCCAGGTTTCTGGCGGTATGTCAGCCGGAGAAATGATTAACGTAATAGGTATGGCTATACAGCAAAGGGTTTCATTAACCGAATTAGAAACATTACAAATGGCAACTCATCCGTATTTGACCAGCGCTCCTACTATGTATCCAATAGTATTGGCTGCCCAGGATGTGCATGGCAAGATATAAACACGATGAGGTCACATGATTAAAATAGAAGAAATTACCCGCTATATGACAACAAATGATTTTGTCAATGAAGTTGCTATTGAGGAAGCATTAGTCAATAATCAAAATTTTGATTCGTGCAGAATAAAAGATATTCTACAAAAATCTTTAGCCGTAGAGACTCTTGATCTGGACGAAACGGCAGCTTTATTAAATGTAAAAGATGAGAATTTATGGGAAGAAATATTTTTAGCGGCGGCAGAGGTAAAAAAGAAAGTATATGATAACCGTATTGTGACTTTTGCCCCGCTTTATTGCAGTAATTATTGTGTTAATAATTGCGCGTATTGCGGATTTAAAAGCAGCAATGCTGTAGATAGAAAAAAGCTTTCAAAAGATGAGATACGTGAAGAAGTAAAAGTTTTGGCAGGCGAAATAGGCCATAAGCGTCTCGTAACGGTTTATGGGGAGCACCCCTGTTCGGATGTTAATTATATTGCCAGCACTCTTGAAACAATTTATTCGGTAAAAGTAAAGACTAAAAATGGATTTGGGCAAATTCGCAGGGTTAACATAAACTGCGCCCCTCTTTCAATAACTGATCTTAAAACATTGAAACAATCCGGTATAGGTACGTATCAGGTATTTCAGGAGACATATCATCATAAGACGTATCAAGATTTCCATCCGGTTTCCACGATAAAAGGGAATTATTATTGGCGGCTTTATTGTATGCATAGAGCTTTAGATGCAGGTATTGATGATGTGGGGATTGGTGTTTTGTTTGGTTTATACGATTGGAAATTTGAAGTCATGGGTTTAGTATCCCATGCTCGTGATTTGGAGAAATGTTTTAATGGCATAGGCCCGCATACAGTTTCCATTCCGCGACTTGAGCATGCGATGAACGCGTCGTGCGTTTCTAATACAAAATATAAAGTTTCAGATAGGGATTTCAAGCGCCTTGCCGCGGTTATCAGGCTTTCTATTCCGTATGCCGGCATGATACTTACCGCGCGCGAAAATCCGAAAATTAGACAGGAGGTTATTCCGATTGGTTGCACGCAAACGGATGCTTCTACGCGCATAGGCATTGGCGTATATAGTAAAAAATATCTTAATCAGGAAGAACACAAGCAGCAGTTTTTATTGGGGGATACGCGTTCGCTTGATGAAGTTGTCGCTGACCTGGCGCGAATGGGTTATATAACTTCTTTTTGCACTGCCGGATATCGTTGCGGACGCACAGGTGATCGCATCATGGAACTTTTGCGTTCCGGGAAAGAAGGCGAATTCTGTAAATTAAACGCGATACTTACTTTCAGGGAATGGCTTGATGATTTTGCTACTCCACAAACAAAAATAATTGGAGAGAAGTTGATTATGAAAGAAATAAAAGAAGTGAAAAAACATTTGCCGTTATTTTATCCAAAATTAATTGAATATTATAAAAAAATTGAAAGCGGGCAGAGAGACATCTATTTTTAAAGGATAAGAAAAGTGAAGCAGATTGTGGTTATCAGTGGAAAAGGCGGTACAGGTAAGACTGTAATTACGGGGGCATTTGCCGCTTTAGCAAAAAATCATGTTATGGCTGACTGCGATGTTGACGCGGCTGACCTGTATCTATTGTTACAGCCGAAGATAAAAGAACGCCATGACTTTAGAAGCGGTTTAAGCGCTTCAATTGATAAAAAAATATGCCAGCAATGCGGAAAATGTATCGCGGCCTGCAGATTTAACGCTATAAATGATAGTTTTGTGATTGATCATGTGTCTTGTGAGGGTTGTGGTTTTTGCAGCCATATCTGTCCGGTAAACGCTATTAAGATGGATGAAAATCTTGCAGGAGAGTGGTTTATTTCTGAGACGCGTTTTGGCCCAATGGTACATGCCAAGCTTGGCATTGCTGAAGAGAATTCAGGTAAGCTTGTGTCTTTAGTGAGAAAACAGGCAAAAGATTTGGCAGAGAAGGGGAATTACGATTGGATAATCATTGACGGCGCTCCCGGTATAGGCTGTCCAGTTATTGCTTCGCTTTCCGGTATAGATTGCGCGGTAGTTGTGACTGAACCTACTCTATCCGGCTTACATGATGCGTTAAGAGTTATCGAAGTAACTAAACATTTTAACGTGCCATCAAGGTTGGTAATTAATAAATATGATTTAAACCTTGATATGTCAAAGGCAATAGAGGATCATTGCGCGAGAAATGGGATTTCATTAATTGGAAAAGTCAGATTTGATAAGACGGTAGTAGAAGCGATGGTTGAGGGTAAGACAATTATGGAATATAAAGATACGGAAGTTAAAAATGAGATTATTAGAATTTGGGAGAAGCTGCAGGAAAAAATTTAAATAAAAGGAGATAGAATGGAAAGAAGATTTTCGGAAAAATTTGGCAGTCAATGGGTAAAAATAAAATTTTATGAAAAAGAACCTCATTTAAATGGTGTAACTAAACCTAAAAGCGTTAAATTTTGTGAGGCGGTAAAGCTAGCTATTATTCAGCCTGTTGTTTTAAGCAGAGAAAATCTTTCTTGCGCAAGCGCACAATATGTATTTGGCTGGAGAGAAAAGTTTGATAAACAACTTTTAGGCGATTGTCAGGATAAAAGTAAGGTTAGCGGCAATGTTCTGCAGTCATTATTATCAGGCGTCACTCGGTTTAAGAGGCCTTTTAGTCATATTGGTTTAAATACTGATGAGAAACCTGATTTGGTAATGTCTTGTATTGCCCCAGAAGAGATGATGAAAATAATAAAGGTTTATAATAATCATAACGGAAAAAACGTGGAAGTTTCTTTAAGTAGCATGATGGGGCTTTGCGGTAATATTGCAAGCAAGTCTTTTTTAGAAGAAAAGATTAGTATTTCTTTTGGTTGTTTAGATTCAAGAAAATTTGCGGAAATTGGCCGCGATAGGCTTGCCGTAGGTATTCCTCGGAAGTTATTCAAGGTGTTTATCTGATGTGAAAAAGATTTAGAAATTACTTCTAATATGCCGCTTATGTTAAAAGTTTATGCGGTGATAAAATGGAGAAAATATGGAATCTAAAGAAACGGAGTATTTAGAGCAGGAAAAACGCATTAAGGAGAAAATGATAAAGATTAAACATACGCTTGTTGTAATGAGCGGAAAAGGCGGGGTTGGCAAGACAACAGTAGCTGTTAACCTCGCATTTCTTTTGTCTATTACCGGTAGGTCGGTTGGTATTTTAGATATTGATCTTCATGGGCCTAATGTTGCTAAGATGCTTGGGATAGAGAGCCAATCAATATTTGCGCTTGAATCTGGCATAGAGCCAGTTGAAGTTAGTAAAAATCTTAAAGCAGTTAGTATTGCCCTTTCAGGGTATAATCCGGATCAACCGATAATTTGGCGTGGGCCTGCTAAAGCCGCGGTTATAAGACAATTTTTAGGCGATGTGAATTGGGGTGATTTGGATTATTTAGTTATTGATTCTCCTCCCGGAACAGGAGATGAGCCTTTAAGCGCCTGCCAGTTAATTCCTAATGTAAGCGGAATTGTTATTGTAACTACACCGCAGGATGTTGCTATACTTGACGCGCGCAAAAGTATTTTATTTGCCAAAGAAATTAAAATACCAGTAGTAGGTATAATTGAAAATATGAGCGGGTTTATTTGCCCGCATTGCCAAAGTGAAGTGAATATTTTTAAAAAGGGCGGCGGCGAAAAAGCTGCGCAAGAATTAAAAGTTCCTTTTCTAGGAAGCGTGCCATTTGAGCCGGAGTTTGTCGAGCTTGGCGATAAGGGGATGCCGTTCGTTTCTTCTAAGCATAAATCAAGGTCTGCTGAAGCTTTTGCAGGGATTGTGAGTAAAATAAAAGAATTTGTTGGGGATAAGAAATGAAAACCGGATTTAAATATATTTATGGCCCAGTGCCTTCCTGGAGATTGGGTAGCTCTTTGGGTATAGATTTACTTTCGCAGAAAGAAAAAATATGTAATTTTGATTGTGTTTATTGCCAGCTTGGTCTAACCAAAAAACACACAGTTGAAAGAAAGATCTATGTCCCTGTTGAAAAAGTTATCGAAGAATTAAAAATGTTGCCAGACATAAATATAGATTATATTACTTTTTCCGGAAGAGGAGAACCTTCTCTGGCGGCCAATTTAGGCGAGGCGATAAGAGCAGTTAAGCTGATCCGTAAAGAGCCAATAGCAGTTTTAACTAATGGTTCTTTAATAGGTTTAGATGAAGTAAGAAAAAATTTTGTCTTGGCAGATTTTGTTGTTGTTAAATTAGATGCTTATTCTCCAAAATCTTTACAGGAAATTAACAGGCCTGCTAATGGGGTGGAATTTGGGGATATCTTAGAAGGGATAAAAAAGTTTAAGAAAGTTTATAAGGGAAAACTGGCGCTGCAGATGATGTTTATTGAAAACAATAAAGAGTATATTGATAAGTATATTTATTTAGCAAATTATATTAAACCGGATGAAATCCAAGTTAATACGCCGTTAAGGCCTTGTAATGTTAACCCATTGATAAAGAAAGAGATTTTGAAGTTAAAAAATTATTTTATTTCTTTTTGTGAGGGAATCAATATAGTTTCCATTTATGATGAAAGAGAATTTAGGGATATTATGTCTATTAGCGATGAGGATACATTAAAAAGAAGAGGAAAGGTAAATCATATTTAAAAAATGCGGATAAAAGTAATTTTTGATAAAAGCGCTTTGAATAAAAATCTCCATATCGGCTGGGGTGTTTCTTTTTTGATTGACGATAAAATATTGTTTGATACCGGTGAAAAAGGGGAATGGCTTATTGAAAATCTGCGCCTTTTAGGAGTTGATATAAACAAAATTGAAGCGGTAGTAATTTCTCATGATCACTGGGATCATGTCGGAGGCCTATGGAAAATACTAAATGAAAGAATAGGGCTTAAGATATATTCGTGTCCCAGCTTTAGTAAGGAGTTTAAAAATAAAGCTAAAGAAGCCGGTGTAAATCTAATTGAAACAGAAAGGTTCGCAGAGGTTTCACAAAATATATTTGTCACAGGAGAAATGCCCGGCGCCTATCACGGCAAATATATGCCTGAACAGGCAGTTGTATTAAAAACAAAAAATGGGCTTACTATAATTACTGGATGCGCCCATCCAGGAATACTAAAAATAGTAGAGAAGGCAAAATCAAAGTTTCCGGACGAGCCTATTTATTTTGTATTAGGCGGGTTTCATTTGATGGAGTCGGATAAACGGGGGATAGAAATTGTGGCAGAAAAATTTAAAAAAATAGGCGTAATAAAAACCGGGCCTACGCATTGTTCGGGAGAGGCGGCGGAAGATATTTTTAAAAAATACTACGAAGGAAATTTTATGGCTATTAAAACAGGGCAAGATATGGAGGTTTAATAAAATGGCAGGGAAGATTTTAAAAGAATTAAAAGATCATATTCCATTTACCATATTCGGGACGATTACGGGAATAGCTGTTATGGTATTTTTTTTGAAATTACCCTATAAGGTTTCATATAATATTTTTTATATACTTCATCCTTTGCATGTTTTTTTAAGCGCGTTAGTTACCGCGGCAATGTATAAACTTCATACATGCCCCAGCATAGGCGTTAATTGTATAAAAGGAAAATGTAATTTCTGGGCCTTAACCATAATAGGCTATATTGGTTCTGTGGGCATTGCGACTATTAGTGATTCTCTTATTCCTTACATGGCTGAATCCTTACTTGGCATGCCTAATAGGGGAATACATCTTGGCTTCATTGAGAAATGGTGGTTGGTTAATCCTTTGGCTATTTTAGGCATAGTTATTGCCTATGTAAAACCAAGGACAAAATTTCCTCATGCCGGGCATGTTTTATTAAGCACCTGGGCGTCTTTATTTCATATGGTTATGGCAAAAATCGAAATCGTGAGTTGGTTTTCATATGTTGCTATTTTTACATTTCTATTTTTGGCGGTTTGGCTTCCTTGTTGTGTAAGTGATATAGTTTTTCCGTTGTTGTTTGTAAAAAAACAATAAGAGGAACACAAAAATGGAAATTAAAATATTAGTAGATGAAATTGTAAATACGTTTTCTACAGAGTCTAGGGATGAACTATATTTTTGACAGGCATTATAAGAAATATGACGCGTGGTATGATAAACATAAATTTGCATTTTTATCAGAACTTGCGGCAATAAAAAAGGTTCTACCGCGAAATAAAAAAGGCTTGGAAATAGGCGTAGGCACAGGCAGGTTTGCTGCGGTATTAAAAACAGATATAGGCATAGAGCCTTCAAATAGTATGCTTGAAATTGCCCGTAGAAGGGGCGTTGACGCGCGATGGGGTTATGGCGAAAGGCTCCCATTTTTTAACGAAACTTTCGGATATGTTTCTATCATTATCTCTTTATGTTTTATGAGTAGCCCCCTGAGAGTGTTAAAAGAAGCGCGTCGGGTTTTAAAGAAAAATGGCAGGATAATAATCGGTATTGTTGATAAAAAGAGTTTTCTCGGTGAATTTTATAGAAGCAAAAAAAGCGTATTTTATAAGCAGGCAAGATTTTTTGGCGTAAAAGAAGCGACGGATTTACTTAAGAAATCCGGTTTTGCCGCATTTCGTTATTATCAGACGATATCTGTTTTGCCTGATAAGATGAATTCTGTTGAAGAGCCCAAAAAAGGTTTTGGTGAAGGTGGGTTTGTAGTGATATCCGCAAAAAACAAAAAAAGGGGGATGTATGTTTAAAGTAGTTTTAAGAGGTATCGTTTTTTCAATAGGTATGTATCTATTTTTATACTGCAGCGTTTCGTTTGCCGAAGAAAAATCTGTCAGAGAAGAGCTTAGTCAACTAAAAGAACGCATACAAGCGTTTGAGGATAGATTGACCAAACAGGATATGTGTATAAACGACCAAAAACAATGTATTTTAGACCAGCAGAAAAAGATTTCAGAATATGAATTAAGGCTTTCTCAGTTTGATTCTGATTTACACCGTCAGACCGGAGTCCCCATACAGATTGCCGAAGGCCTTGAGATAGGCGTAGGCGGCACAATGATTGTGCAGGGCGCCAACAATGTAAATAACGCAACGTCTGATGTCCAGAGGAAGGTTTCCAGGACGGACGCCTCTTATTCAACAGATATTGCTATAAGCAAGGAATTTAAAAAAGTCGCAGGCAAGGTGTTTTTGCATCTTGAAAACGGACAGGGCTCAGGCCTTGAGGATGATTTAACTCTTTATTCTAATGTCAATCGTGACGCAGATAACGATATAAATGTTCGACTTACAGAATTTTGGTATGAACAAGGCCTTTTTAATAATAAAGCAGTTATAACCTTTGGCAAGCTTTGTCCTACAGCGTATTTTGATAATAATGATATAGCTGATGATGAGACAACTCAATTTTTAAGTAGAATATTTCGTAACTCGCCCACAATTGAATTCGCTGATAATTCAGCTGGTATACGCCTTGCTTATATGTTTGATGAATGGATTGAATTTGGTTATGGTATTTTTGATGCTGACAGCGATTGGGAAAAAATAGGCGATAATTTATTTAATATAAGCCAGGTAACTTTTAAGACAAACTTTTTTGAATTGCCGGGCAATTACCGTTTCTATGGATGGGATAATAATGTATATCATACTAAGTGGGATGATGCGCAGAAAACAAAAGAGGATAGTTATGGTTTTGGTTTAAGTTTTGATCAAAAAGCCAATGATATTGTAACTTTATTTGCCCGTTACGGTTGGCAGGACCCGGAGGTATATAATCCTAATATAACAGCTACAGGCGGCTTTGCATTTTCTCTTGAGCAGTCATGGAGCGCCGGCCTTCAAATTGACGGAGACCCGTGGGGCAGAAAACAGGATGCGTTCGCTTTTGCCATAGGCCAGATATTTCCTTCGGATGATTACAAAACCGCTGAAGGCTGTCTTGCTGAAACAGAAGGCCATATTGAGACATATTACAGAATACACGCTAATGATCACTTATCAATAAGCCCGGACTTCCAATATATATGGAATCCTTTTGGTAAGGATGTTACTGATGATGCCAAGGGTATTTTCGTAGCTGGTATGCGGGCGCAATTAGACTTTTAGGAAGGAGGCAAGAAATGTGGCTAGCAACAACTTCTATTGCGGCAGCGGGCGCAACTTTAACTAAGTTTGTTTTGCCCAAGGATTACAAATTAGGTTTTTTAGCTTCAATGCTATGGGGAGCAGTAATAATGATTCTTATCGACCATATATTAGGATATGAAGGCGGCAAGTTTTTGGAGAAGACAACAGATGGTATGATTAAAAATGGTGTTACATTAGGGATCGTAATGTTAATACCTGTTTTCATAATCTGGGGCATTTCACTTTTAATATCAAATTTAAAAAGGAGGTAGAAAATGGCTTGTTTTCTTGTCCCTACCGCTGTGGCAATAGTAACAACTGCGGTAAATAAAAAGGTTCCCGAGAAATACCATATCAATTGGTTAAATTCAATGTTGTGGGGTGGAGTGGCAATGTTAGCAATCGAACATATCTCCCACAGAGAAATTGTTCTTTATCCGCCTTTTCTAACCGCTGGCCTTTCTGAAGTTTTACCAGAAATGGTGAGGGTTGGCATTCCTATGACACTAGCTATTTTTCTAATATGGGGAATAATGGTAATAGTGGGCGCAATAATGAGTAAAAATGTAAAGTATACAGAGGCGTGATAGGAAACTGCGTTAGAATGGTCAAGCAAGATTATTAAAAATAATCTTGCTTGACAAAACGTAGGTTTGTGGTATACTTATTACAGAATTACAATGTTGTAATGAAACAGTGACGTTCGCAAAGCCAAAGAAGTAGGCAGCGAACGTTTTTTTATTCTATATAATCCCTCGCGACACTGCGAAAAATACCAGTCGCTCGGGATGAAATTTCTGCAGAGAAGAATGCGGGAAATTTCAGGATAAAGGCGTCCTTTATTGCATTGAAGCTAAAATTATTTATGCAATGGGGCGCTTTTCTTTTTTGTGGCGGATAAGGATAAATAGTAAAAACGGGAGATATTAAAATGTCAAAAAAAAATGTAAAACAAACAACAGAAGTAAAAACTAAAAATCCTCTTACCAATGGATCTTTTGATGAAAAAGCGGCGAGAGATGTAATGAAATTAGTCAAGGAAAAGAATATACAGATTGTTGATTTAAAATTTAATGATCTGCCTGGTTTATGGCAGCATTTTTCAATACCGGCATCCGAGCTTTTGGAAATGGAAGATATTACCCGTTCCATCTGGGTAGACGGTATTGGTTTTGATGGTTCATCCATACGCGGTTTTCAAAAAATCCAGGAATCGGATATGATTATGATACCTGATCCTTCCACTGCCATAGTTGATCCGGTTTGTGAAGTTCCGACTCTAAGTATTATATGCGATATCTATGACCCGCTTACAAGAAAACCGTATTCTCGCGATCCAAGATATGTGGCAAAAAAAGCCGAAAAATATCTTAAAGATTCGGGGATAGCTGACAATGTTTATTTTGGCCCGGAAGCAGAATTTTTCATTTTTAATGATGTGCGTTTTGATCAGACTGAAAATTCTGGATATTATTTTATAGATTCTGACGAGGGCGATTGGAATACCGGAAGAGCAGAAAATCCAAATCTTGGCTACAAGATACGTTTTAAGGAAGGTTATTTTCCTGTTCCCCCTCATGATTCGCTTCAGGATATAAGAAGTGAAATGATATTAAAGATGCGGGAGGTCGGCGTTAAAGCAGAAGTCCATCACCATGAAGTTGCTACTGCAGGCCAGTGTGAAATAGACATTAAGTTTGACAAGCTTACTAAAATGGCTGATAGCTTGCTGCTTTACAAGTACATTATTAAAAATATTGCAAAAAAACATAACATGGTTGCAACGTTTATGCCTAAACCTTTATTTGCAGACAATGGTTCGGGCATGCATTGCCATCAGAGTTTGTGGAAAAACGGTGTAAATCTTTTTTATGATAAAAACGGATACGCCCTTTTAAGCCAGACGGCTAAATATTATATCGGAGGCCTTTTAAAGCATGCAAACAGTTTAATGGCATTTTGTGCGCCAACAACCAATTCATATAAAAGGCTTGTTCCAGGATATGAGGCGCCTGTTAATCTGGTTTATTCAGCAAGAAACAGGTCTGCCGCAGTGCGTATTCCAATGTATTCAGACAGCCCAAAATCAAAAAGAATAGAATTCCGTCCGCCTGATCCTGCAGCCAACGGTTATATAGCGTTCAGCGCAATGCTTATGGCAGGCCTTGACGGCATAATTAACAAAATAGATCCTGGCCATCCAACTGATAAGGATTTATTTGAGCTTAACCAAGAGGAATTGTCAAAAATACCCACAGTTCCGTCATCTTTGAAACGCGCCATAGATGCGCTTGAAAAGGATCATGAATATTTGTTAAGAGGTGGAGTGTTTACTAAAGATGTTATTGATGTATGGATAGAATACAAAAGAAAAAGAGAGATAGATTCAGTCAGGATGCGTCCGCATCCATACGAATTTTATCTTTATTTTGATATTTAATAAATAAACGGTAAAAATATGAATGAACGAGAAAAATTACAAAAATATGGCCTTTATGATCCGCGTTTTGAACATGATTCCTGCGGTGTTGGTTTCGTTTGTAATGCTAAAGGGAAAAAATCAAACGAAATTATTAAACAGGGGTTAGGTGTATTGAGGCGGCTTAGCCATCGTGGCGCAACAGGCGCAGATCCTAAGACAGGCGACGGCGCGGGTATTTTGATTCAGATGCCGCATGACTTTTTTGCCAAGGCATGCAGAGAACAGGGTATTATTTTGCCTGCTTATGGAGAATATGCATCAGGCCTTATATTTTTGCCTCAAGATAAAAAAGAAAGAGATTTCTGCAAGAATGCTTTTGGAAAAATTGTTAAAAAAGAAGGCCAAACATTACTCGGCTGGCGCGAGGTTCCCGTTGATAGTAATTGCATAGGCGAAACCGCTAAAAAAACCCAGCCTGTAATTGAGCAGGTTTTTATAGCCAGAGATATATCAATAAAAGACCAGCTTGAGTTTGAAAGAAGGCTTTATATTATCAGGAGAAAAATAGAGAATGATATCCGTCAGGATAACCTTAAAGAAAAGTCATTTTTTTATATAACAAATTTATCCAGCCGCACGTTTTCCTATAAGGGCCTTTTGATGCCTGAACAAGTAGGTGATTTTTTTCTTGATTTAAAAGATAGGGATTTAAAAAGCGCTTTGTGCCTGGTGCATTCGCGGTATAGCACCAATACATTTCCTACGTGGGATTTGTCGCAGCCATTCAGGTTTTTGGCGCACAATGGCGAGATAAATACGCTGCGGGGAAATATAAACTGGATGAAGGCCAGAGAAGGTTTATTAAAGAGCGAATTTTTTGGAAAAGATTTGAAAGAAATTATGCCAATAATTTTGCCTGGAGGCAGTGATTCCGCTGCGCTTGATAATGTTTTTGAGCTTTTGATTCTTTCCGGAAGGCCCCTGGCTCATGCGATGATGATGCTTATACCTGTTGCCTGGCAGCAGGATAATTTGATGGATAATAAGCTTAAGGATTTTTATAAATATCATGCGTGTTTTATGGAGCCGTGGGATGGGCCGGCGGCAATTGCTTTTACCGACGGCACCAGAATAGGCGCCGTATTGGATAGAAACGGTTTACGCCCGGCGCGCTATATTATGACAAAAAATGATTTGATTATTATGGCTTCAGAAGCTGGGGTTTTGGATATTGACCCTAAGGACATATTGGTTTCGGGCCGTCTTGAGCCTGGCAAAATTTTCTTTATAAATACCGAAGCAGGCAGGATCATACATGATGCAGATCTTAAAGAAATAATGGCTAATAAAAAACCATATGGCATTTGGCTCAAAGAAAATATGGTGGAGTTCTCGTCATTGCGAGGGAGCGAAGCGACCGAAGCAATCTCCGCGCGGAGATTGCTTCGCCCCTTCGGGGCTCGCAATGACGTGTTAACTCAACTAAAGGCATTTGGATATACAAAAGAAGATTTAAAATCAATCGTAAAACCTATGGCTGAAACTGCGCAAGAACCCGTTGGGTCCATGGGTAATGATATTCCGCACGCAGTGCTTTCCCTTAAGCCGCAACTTATCTATGCATATTTTAAACAATTATTTGCCCAGGTTACAAATCCAGCTATTGATCCCATAAGAGAAGAATTGGTTATGAGCCTTGAGAGTTATCTTGGGCCTGAAAAAAATATCCTTGATGAAACACCTATACACTGCCATAAACTAAGGGTCAAAACGCCTATCCTAACGGATGATGAATTAACCAGGATAAAAAATATAAAAAAGAATAGTTTTAAAACTAAAACAATTTCATTACTTTTTAAGGCGTCAGATGGAAAAGATTTTATCAAGATATTAGA
>Ga0172373_10003355_pt1 | contig 23468 bp, 19 predicted proteins | sample Lak10m_2_FD_114546 | JGI IMG/M metagenome (GOLD analysis project Ga0172373, IMG submission 114546) | Freshwater microbial communities from Kabuno Bay, South-Kivu, Congo - kab_092012_10m | ecosystem: Environmental > Aquatic > Freshwater > Lake | place: Democratic Republic of the Congo...
AGTTCGGAACTGGTGAGGTATTCCGAAGTGCCTATATATTTGTCCCTAACGTAGCCTTGCGGCTGATTCGGGTAAGCATTGGGCTGTTAAAAGCCCCCACCTTTAGGTGCGGGGTTGCTTACGAGTATTGTGTCTCAGGTGCTTTACTCAACTGACGGCGTGCGCGATTGCCACCAAATCTGCGGCAACCGGCGAATTTTGCCCCACGAACTTACACTGGAACGTCCGGCGAACACGTTCATCTGACGTGCTTCGATGGTATCGAGGATGGCACGATAGAGTTCAGCGGCGGCGGCAATGGCAAAGCGACCATCGGCGCTGAGCATGGCGATGCCGGGGCGCGAGTCGGCATACAGTTGCCGGTTGCGGTCAATCTGGAAGCGCATGAATGCCTGCCAGCGTTCATCATTGATTCCGCTGCCTACATCAGCATCGGTCAGGCCAAATTGTGCCAGTTCATCCTGCGGCAGATAGACGCGACCTGCCCGCCAATCTTCGGCTACATCACGGAGGATGTTGGTCATTTGAAGGGCAACGCCCAGTTTAACGGCGTAGGGTACGGCGTCTTCGGTGCGGAAGCCGATGATGTGCATTGCCATCAGGCCAACGGTAGAAGCGACACCGTAGGAATACTCCGCCAGATCGCTGAAGGTGGCGTAGCGTTTTTGCTTGACATCACGGGCTACGCCGTCAATGAGTTGCTCGGCGTAACCCGGTGGGATGTGAAAGCGGGAACGGGCATCCGCCCACGCCAGCGCGACGGGGTTATAGGCGCTGGCATGGGGGTCGGCGATTTGTGAACGCCATGCTGTGAGCAGGTCAAGCGGATTTACGCCGGGAGGACAGTCGTCCACCAGATTATCGGTGATGCGGCAGAAGGCGTAAAGCGCCCGTGTCGCTCGCCGCTTCTGAAGCGGGAGCAAACCGGAGGCGAGGAAGAAGGTGCGGCTGTGAAAGCGCGTCAAATCCTCGCAGTAACGGTATGCTGCGTCCAGCAGGCGGTCGTCAGTTTCTACCTGACGGTGACTTGCTAGTGATTGGAGTGGCTCTTGCGCCCACGCCAGCAGTTGATATTCCCAGCTTTGAAGCGGCGCATCGAGTGTCATGTGTATGCCCCTTGCATGACTGACTGAGTGACCGGATGTTGTACTGCATCTCCGATGAGGTTTTCGACAATGATGGAGGACGATAGCACGCCCGGCAGACCTGCGCCGGGGTGTGTGCCTGCGCCCACAAAGTAGAGATTGTCGAAATCTTCGGAGCGATTGTGCGGACGGAACCATGCCGATTGTGTGAGCAGGGGTTGCACGGAGAAGGCCGCGCCGAGATGACTGTTCAGGTTGTTCTTGAAGTGCAGCGGGTCAATGTGGTGTTCGGCGATGATGTTGGCTTGCAGGTCAGGTAGGTAGTTGTCCTCCAAGAACTGCATGATGGTATCACGGTAGGGTTTGGCGGCTTTCGTCCAGTCAATGCCTGAGCCGAGGTGCGGAACTGGCGAGAGGACGTAGAAGTTCTCGCAGCCGGGGGGGGCGATGGACGGATCGGTGAGCGTGGGCATGTGCAGGTAGAGCGAGAAATCTTCAGAAAGTTGTTTCTTGTTGAAGATGTCGCTCAACAGCCCCTTATAGCGTTCGCTCAGAATGATGTTGTGGTGCGCCAAGCCTTGATCGCGGTACAGGCGTTTGGTGCCAAAGTAGATGACGAACAGCGACATGCTGTACTTCATACTGTCTACTTTGCGGTTGGTGTATTTGCGGCGGGCTTCTTCGCGGATGAGGTTGCGATAGGTGAAGGCGACATCGGCGTTCGATACGATTTGGTCGGCTTGCAGCACGGTGCCATCGCCCAACCGCACGCCGGTGACTGTGCGCCCACTGGTGAGAATTTCTTTCACTTCGGTATTCAGGCGTATTTTGCCGCCGATTTCTTCAAAGAGGCGAGCCATGCCCTGCACCACTGATCCGGTTCCACCAACGGCGTAATGGATGCCCCATTCGCGTTCTAGGTAGTGGATCATGGCATAGATGGATGGCGAGTCGAAGGGATTGCCACCGATGAGCAGCGGGTGGAACGAAAAGACGCGGCGCAGGAAATCGTCTTTGACGTACTGCGACACGTAGCTATACACGCTCATATAGGATTGCAAACGGATCAGGTCGGGCGCGACTTTGAGCATATCCGTGAACTTGAGGAATGGCTTATCGGCTAGTTCCACAAAGCCCTTCTGGAAGATGTCTTTGGTTGTCTTCATGAACGCCTGATAGCCTTCACGGTCGGCGGGATTCCATTTTTCGATCTGGTCGAGAATGAAATTCTCGTCGCCGTTATAGCTGAAGGCGCGGCGATCTTTGTCAAAAATGCGATAGAACGGTTCGCAGGGTGTGAACTGGATATAGTCTTCACGTTTGCGGCCAGCCGCCGCGAACAGGTCATCGAACATGAAGGGTGCGGTGATGACAGTGGGGCCACCATCGAATTTGAACCCGTTTTGTTCAAAGGTATAGGCGCGGCCACCGAGTTTGTCGAGCTTCTCGATGATTTCGACCTGATGACCGCGTGCCGCTAAGCGAATGGCAGCCCCCAGACCGCCAAAGCCGCTGCCGATCACGATTATCTTAGACATGGTGCTTCCCCTTGCAGACGAAGTGGTGGACAAAAATTGTCCCATTTTCAATTTGATTGTCACGAATGTAACAGATGCGGATTAATTGGCAAGTAGCTCTAAATTAACGCTGGTTAAGCCAGAAGACGCGCTTTGTATAAACAGGGAATGAGATTTCTTGCTCAGGGCATCAAAATTTTCATTCCGTCGCTCATGTGAAGTTCAGATTGCAGCGTTATACTGACTTTTTTTGAGGCGAATTTTGTACTGCTCGATAGGCCAATAGTGATGAATATGATTCCGAATCCTGATCCTCAAGTATCGTTGCGGGCGCTGGGGGCGATGCTGCGCGAACAAAGCGTGCTGGCAGCGATTGAAGTGTTTGCGCGAGAAGTGGGAAATGTGTTCCAGATGCGGTTGCCGGGATTTCGCGCTGTGATGCTGGTTGGGCCGGAAGCGGCGCGGTTTGTGCTGGTTTCGGGGCGTGAGGATTTTCGCTGGCGGAGCGAAGGTGACCCGGTTACGGCGCTGTTGCGGCAAGGGGTGCTGGTGCAGGACGGCGAGGCGCATGACCGGCTGCGGCGGGCGATGAACCCGGCGCTGCATAAGCGGATGCTGGAAGCATACATCGGAGGCATGGTACGGGGTACCGATCAGGTGATGCGCGGTTGGGCTGAGGGGCAACCGGTGGATATGCTGGTGGAAATGCGGCGGGCGGCGCTGCTGATTTTGCTGGAAACTTTATTCAAGGTGGATTTCAGCCCGGATATGGAATCGTTGTGGAAGGCGATCCTCAAGACGTTGGACTATATCTCGCCCGGATTGTGGATGTTCTGGCGGGGGATTCCCCGGCCTCAGTATCAGGATGCGCTGCGGCAGATGGACGCCTATTTATACCGTATTATCGCGGCGCGGCGGGCGCAGGTGGGGGAGGCTTCGGATTTGCTGGGGCTGCTGGTGAGCGATGACAGCATGGATGATGGGCTGATCCGCGACCAACTGCTGACGATGTTAATTGCGGGACATGACACCAGTACCGCGCTGTTGAGTTGGGCGCTGTATTTGCTGGGCAAGCACCCCGAAACACTGGCACGGGCGCAGGCGGAAGTGGACGCGGTGGTGGGGCGCGATGTGCCGCAGATGGCGCATGTGAACCAGTTGACGTATCTGGATCAGGTGATTAATGAAACTTTGCGGCTGTACCCGCCGATTCATCTGGGATCGCGCACGGCGGCGGTTGACCTGACGTTTGAAGGGTATTCTATTCCGGCTGGCACGCGGGTGATGTATTCGGTCTACCTTACCCAGCGGATGCCGCAGTATTGGCCGGATGCGGCACAGTTTAAGCCGGAACGATGGGAAGCCAGCCAAGCACAGCCGCAGCCCTATACCTATTTGCCATTCGGCGGCGGGCCGCGTAACTGCATCGGTGCGTTGTATGCGCAGGTGGAAGCGAAGATTGTGCTGGCGAGCCTGCTTCAACGGCGGGAACTCCGGTTGTTGCCGCGTCGTGTATATGCGCACATGGGGGCGACGCTGGAACCGCGTCCGGGCGTGTGGATGGAAACCCGCCTGCGCCGCGTTTAGGGTGTGAGCAGGTTCATGGCGGCGGTGATGTAATCGGGGAAGGCGGCCTGTACCCGCGCTGAAAGTTGTTCGCTGAAGGCGAAGGTTTCTGCGCCGATAGAGATGAGGTAGCCCTCCGGTGCTGTTCCGTATAGCTGCCGCGCACCGAGTAGCAGGGCGGCAGGGCTGATCTGATGGCTGAATGCGCCTGCGGGGTCGTCCAGCGGGTGTATTTGCCGGGTGACGATTTGCCCTGCTTCCTGCCGAACATCGGCATCCAGAAATATGACCCGATCAGCACGACTGATCGGCTCTACCAGTTCCGGCGTGAGTTGGTGGACTCCCAATACTTCCATATCGGTGTGGGGCAGGCAGTTGGCAAGTTCATACGCTGCCGCCTGTCCCACGCCATCATCGCCCCGCAAGGGACTGCCGATGCCGATAACGAGGATCATCCCCGCTGTACTTCACTCAAGACTTCGCCACCCGGAGCCAATACCTGCACCCGCATCGCCATGTGGCCGGCGGCGTGGGTGGAACAGCTCAAGCACGGGTCGTAGGTGCGGATGACGGCTTCGACACGGTTGAGCATGCCATCGGTGATTTGATCGCCCTTGATGAAGCGTTTGGCAACCTGCGCGACACCGCGATCCATCGCCAAGCTGTTGTGACCGGTGGCGATGATGAGGTTGGCACGTTTCATTAAGCCGTTGCGGTCAATTTCGTAGTGGTGGATGAGCGTGCCACGCGGTGCTTCGCTAATGCCGACGCCTTCCTCGTTGTTGGGGGAGGCGAAAGCGCGAACGTGATCGCTGAGGATGTCGGGTTCATTGAGCAGCAGCTCGATTTTTTCCCATGCGTACAGGAGTTCAATCAGGCGGGCATAGTGATTGTGGAAGGAACTACCGCGATCTACTTCGCGGAAGGCGACCAGAACTTCATCTGCCAGCGGTGTGCCGCATTTTTCGACCAAATTCAGCCGCGCTAACGGGCCAACACGGTAGATACCATCGGGATAGCCCATCGAGCGATAGAAAGGTGATTTGAGGTAGGAGTGCGGTTCTACCGCTTCAGCGATGTACTCCTGATAGTCGGCATGTTTCAGGCCGTCAGCGACGATGGCACGGTCACGATCCACGAAACGGATGGGGCCGTCATAGTGTTCGAGGGTGTTGCCTTTGCCGACCAAGCCCATAAACAGGGTGGGGAAATTGGCAAACGAATCGATTTCGGGCTGGAAGTTTCCGAGTACGCTGGTGAACCAGCTGATCGTGCGCCGCGTGATGGTGATGGCTTCGGGGATCATCGCCAGCATTTGATCGCGTTTTTCGGCGGTGAGAGGGGAGCTTACCCCACCCGGCACCGGCCAATTGGGATGGATGCGTTTGCCGCCGAGCAGTTCGATGATCTTCTGGCCTGTTTGACGGAGTTTGACTCCATCCCGCGCCATTTCGGGGTTGGCAGCCGCGATTCCGAAGATGTTGCGCTGACCGGGTTCGGCATCCATACCCAAGAGCAAGTCCGGCGCGGACAGGTAGAAGAAACTGAGCGCGTGGGACTGCGCGATCTGCGCAAGATTCATGATTTTACGCAGATGCACACCGGTGGCGGGAACACGTACCGCCAGCAGCGCATCGCAGGCTTTGGCTCCGGCGATGAGATGGCTGACGGGGCAGATTCCGCAGGTGCGCGCCATGAGCGAGGGCATCTCGTGGAAGGGCCGGCCTTCGCAGAATTTCTCGAATCCCCGGTACTGGGTTACGTGAAAGTGGGCATCCTGTACCTGTCCAGCGTCATCCAACTGGATCGTGATTTTGGCATGACCTTCGATTCGGGTCACAGGGTCAATGGTGATTTGTCGACTCATGTTATCTCTCTCCCTAAGCGCCGAACCGCGTCATACTGTTCAAGTCCGGTTTGCGGCCTGCCAGCAATTCGCTGAGCAGGTAGTAAATCGTATCTGCCGAAGGGGGGCATCCCGGTACAAAGACATCAATCTTGACGGCAGTATGCAACGGTCGCGCAAAAGGCAGCAGCGGGGGGATCACGACGTTGGGAATCTGCGGGTTGGTCAGAGAAGGGTCGAGATAGGCGCGTTCCAGCACCGCTTTTGTGCCGAACGAATTGCGCATGGAAGGCACGTTACCGGTTACGGCACAGTCGCCCAGCGAAACTAGAATCTTGGTGCGCTGACGCACACGTTTGATTTTTTCGAGGTCTTCTTCGTTGCTGACCGCACCCTCAACGAGGGTGACATCTACGCCATGCGGGAATTCTTTGTAGTCCACCAGCGGGCTATAGACCAGATCAATGTGGGGTGCCAGCTCAAGCAACCGTTCGTCAATGTCAAGGAAGGACATATGGCAACCGGAACAGCCATCCATCCAAACGGTTGCCAGTTTGATTTTGCTCATTTCAGACCCTCCCGCATGGAGGTGAGGTAGGCTAAGAAGCCCTTACGTTTGGTCATTTCAGAAACCGCTTTACCTTTCTCGAAAAGTGCGCCGGTCGGACAGACCTGCACACATTTACTACAACTGGTGCAGGTTTCGGATTCGCCCCATGGTTGGTGCATATCGGTGATCACACGCGATTCGACGCCGCGCCCCATCACATCCCACGTATGTGCGCCTTCGATTTCGTCACAGACGCGGACGCAGCGTGTACAGAGTATGCAACGATTGTAGTCCAGCGCGAAGCGTTCGTGCGAGGCGTCCACTGTGCGATTGTCGTAGCGGTATTCAAGGCGGACATGATCCATGCCGAGTTTTTGCGCCACCCGCTGTAGTTCGCAGCGCCCGTTCGAGACGCAAGCGGAACAGATGTGATTGCCTTCGGCAAACAGCATTTCGAGGATGGTGCGGCGGTATTTCTGCAAGCGTTCGGTATCGGTGTAGACTTCCATGCCTTCCTGTACTTTGGCAACGCAGGCGGGCAGGAGCTTGTTCATGCCTTTGATTTCGACCAGACACAGGCGGCACGCGCCGATGTTGCTCAAGCCTTCGAGATGGCAAAGCGTCGGGATAGGAATCTTGTTCTCACGGGCGAGTTCCAGAATGGTTTCATCATCACGCCCGCTGACATCTTGATCGTTGATCTTGAGGGTTACAACGTTGGTCATCGCGCCACCTCCGCGTGTTTCATCTTACAGACCCCGGCGGGGCATCGTTTGTCTACAATATGTGCCATGTACTCATCCCGGAAGAACTTAAGCGTGCTTTTGACGGGATTGGGCGCGGCCTGTCCCAGACCACATAAGCTGGTGCTGGAAACCATATCGCATAGTTCTTCGAGCAGAGCGAGATCATCAATGGTTGCATCTCCATCGGTGATCTTCTCAAGGAGACGGTGCATCTGCGAAGTTCCCACGCGGCAGGGAACGCATTTGCCGCAGGATTCCGACATGCAGAATTCCATGAAATACTTAGCAACGTCCACCATGCAGGAGGTGTCGTCCATGACGATCATGCCGCCTGATCCCATGATGGAACCGGCTTTCGCCAGCGACTCATAATCTACGGGCATATCCAGATATTCTTCGGGGATGCAGCCACCCGAAGGCCCACCGGTTTGCACCGCTTTGAAGCTGCGCCCGCCGGGGATGCCGCCGCCGATGTCGTAGATGATTTCACGCAGCGACATACCCATCGGAACTTCGATCAGGCCGGTATAGGTGATGCGTCCGGTGAGGGCGAAAACCTTTGTGCCTTTGCTCTTTTCAGTGCCGATGTTGGCAAACCATTCCGCGCCGTTATTAATGATGACCGGGATGTTGGCGACGGTTTCAACATTGTTGATTAGCGTCGGTTTGCCCCACAGACCGGATGAGGCCGGGTAGGGCGGGCGTGGGCGCGGGCTGCCGCGTTTGCCTTCGATGGAGGCGATGAGGGCTGTTTCTTCACCACAGACGAACGCACCAGCACCCAGACGAATATCCAGTTTGAAACTGAAGGTGGTGCCTGCGATGTTGTCGCCTAGCAAATTCTGTTTGCTGGCCTGTTTGATCGCAGATTGCAGGCGCTGGATTGCCAGCGGGTATTCGGCGCGGACATATAGATAGCCCTGATTGGCCCCGACTGCATAAGCCGCGATTGCCATGCCTTCGATGATGGCGTGGGGATTGGATTCCATCAAGCTGCGATCCATGAATGCGCCGGGATCGCCTTCGTCACCATTGCAGATGACATATTTAGGCGAACCTATGGCTTTGGCGACCGTACCCCATTTTAGGCCAGTGGGGTAGCCCGCGCCGCCGCGCCCGCGCAGACCGCTTTTGGTGATGGTTTCGACTACCTGCGCGGGGGTCAATTCGTTGAGCGCGGTGAGCAGGCCGTTGTAACCGCCGATTGCCAGATAATCTTCAAGGCGTTCGGGGTCAATATCTTCCAGATGATTCAAGACGACTTTGGTCTGTCGTGCAAAGAACGGGTCATTGGGATTGCAGAGCAGGCGTTCAATCGGCTTGTTTTCTAGGCTCTGAAGGATTTCAGGGACATCGGCGGGGGTGACCCCTTGATACCATGTGCTGCCGGGTTCGACCAAGACCATCGGGCCAGCCGCACACAACCCGTTACAACCGCCACCTGTGATTTTGCAAATGTGTTCCAGCCCGTGCGCTTTGACTTCCTGCTCGAAAGCCTGCCGGAGTTGATCGCTGTGCGTGGATAGACAGGCTGTGCCTGTGCAAACACGGATGCGGTTTTTTAGGGTGCTGCGGGCTTCTAGTTCTTGTTCAGCTAGTTTGTGGATTTCTTCAACGAACATGACTTAATCCCACTTTCGCAGCTTTTCGATCATTTCAGAAGGGGTAATCTTGCCAGCGACTTCACCATCCAGCACCGCAGCCGGCGCTAGACCGCATACACCGAAGCAGCGGGCGACCAGCAAGGAGGTGTTTTTGTCGGGTGTAGTTTCTCCCGGCTTAATCCCTTTTTCATGCTGAATGGCTTCGATAAGCTCCGCCGCCCCTTTGATATAGCAGGCGGTGCCGAGGCAGACCACACAGGTGTGCTTACCTTGCGGTTTCATGGTGAAGAAGTTGTAGAAGGTTGCTACGCCATAGACGCGGCTGAGGGGGACGTTCAAGGTTTTGGCGACAAAATGCAGTGATACGCTGTCGAGATATCCAAATGCCTCTTGTACGGTGTGCAGTGTTTCAATGAGTGCATCAGATGAATACCCATGTCGGCGCATAGTGGCATTCACGATTCGCCATCGCTTGTCGTCCGAAGGAAGAACTATTTTGTCGTTCGCCATCTGGGGACTCCCAATGTTCTGCTGTGAAGAGCCAAGTTGCATTTCAAGAATAGCTTTCTTGATAAGCATACGTCATGGCTGAATATCAGGTGTATTTGTGAATAATGTCACGAATTGACGAAAGCCGACAAATGCTACCCCATACGGATTACAGACATCACTGGTAGAAGAAGGTTAACGGGCGCATGATGAACAAGATATTTGTACCGGTCAATTCGATGAGGTGGGCACGCTGTGTTGTGCAGTGGCCTGCTTTGCAATCTTTGTAGCTGTATGGTGATTTGGAGCATCTGGGTGAACTGGGAGAAACTTCAACATGACCGAACGTGAATTTATTACCCTAGACGCGAACGAGGCTGTCGCCCGTGTCGCGTATAAACTGGCGGAGGTGATCGCCATCTACCCGATCACTCCTTCTTCAGCGATGGGCGAGTGGGCGGATGAATGGGCTTCGCAACAGCAACCGAACTTGTGGGGAACTGTTCCGCAGGTTGTCGAGATGCAGAGCGAAGGTGGTGCGGCAGGCGCGATTCATGGTGCGCTGCAAACCGGCTCTCTGGCGACGACTTTTACGGCGTCGCAGGGTTTGCTGCTGATGATTCCGAATATGTATAAAATCGCAGGTGAGCTAACCGCAACCGTGTTTCATATTGCGGCGCGATCACTGGCAGCGCAGGCTCTTTCAATCTATGGCGATCACAGCGATGTGATGGCGGCGCGTTCGACGGGGTGGGCAATGCTGTCCTCGGCTTCGGTGCAGGAAGCGCACGATTTTGCGCTGATCGCACAGGCGGCCACTCTGGAATCCCGTGTGCCGTTTGTGCATTTCTTTGATGGCTTCCGCACTTCGCACGAAGTCCTCAAGATTGAACCGCTGGTGGATTCTGATCTGCTCGCCATGATTGACTACGATAAAGTGCTGGCGCACCGCAGCCGCGCTCTTTCGCCGGATCATCCGGTGCTGCGCGGCACGGCTCATAACCCCGATACGTATTTCCAAGCGCGTGAGACTGTCAACCCGTTCTACGAGGTCTGCCCAGACATTGTGCAGAACGCGATGGATCAGTTTGCAAAGATCGTGGGTCGCCAGTATCAACTGTTTGAATATCATGGTGCGCCGGATGCGGAGCGCGTGGTGATTCTGATGGGGTCGGGCTGCGAGGCGGCACATGAGACAGTGGACTACCTGATCGGGCAAGGCGAAAAGGTTGGCGTGCTGAAGGTGCGGCTGTTCCGTCCGCTGGATATGCGGCGGTTGGTGGCGGCGCTGCCGGCAAGCGTGAAGACTATCGCAGTGCTGGATCGCACGAAGGAACCGGGTAGCCCCGGCGAGCCGCTGTATCTTGATGTGATTACGGCGCTGCACGAAGAATGGACGGAAGGCCCGATGCCGAGAGTGGTCGGCGGACGGTATGGTTTGTCGTCGAAGGATTTCACCCCGGCGATGATTAAGGCTGTTTTCGATAATCTGTCGTTGGCGAAGCCGAAGAATCATTTCACGGTGGGTATCAATGATGATGTGTCCCATACCAGCCTCGACTATGATCCTGCGTTCTCGGTTGAACCGGATTCAGTCGTGCGCGCTGTGTTCTATGGACTGGGCGCAGATGGCACGGTGGGCGCGAACAAGAACTCGATCAAGATCATTGGCGAAAACACGCCGAACTACGCACAAGGTTACTTTGTCTACGACTCGAAGAAATCGGGTTCGATGACGGTTTCCCATTTGCGGTTTGGCCCGCAGCCGATCCGGTCGAACTATCTGGTCACGAAAGCGAATTTTGTGGCCTGCCATCAACCGGGCTTCCTCGAGCGGTATGACATGCTGAGCGATGCTGTTCCGGGCGGCGTGTTCCTTCTGAACTCTCCGATTCCCGCAGAACTGCTGTGGGATCGGCTGCCGCGTCCGGTGCAGGCGCAGTTGATTGAGAAGAAGCTGAAGTTCTACACGATTGATGCCTACCGGGTGGCGCGTGAAAGTGGCATGACGGGGCGCATCAACACTGTGATGCAGGTGTGTTTCTTCGCCATTTCGGGCGTACTGCCCCGCGAAGAAGCGATTGCGGAAATCAAGCACTCGATTGAAAAGACCTACGGCAAGAAGGGCGAAGAAATCGTTCAGATGAACCTGAACGCGGTGGATCAGACGGTTTCAAACCTGTTTGAAGTGCCTATTCCGGCGGCTGTTACCAGCACGGTTGAATTCCTCGAACCTGTGAGCGAAGGTGCGACGGAATTTGTTCATGATGTGCTGGGCATGATGATCGCCCGCAAAGGTGACTTACTGCCGGTGAGCGCGATGCCCAATGACGGCACGTACCCGACAGGGACGGCGCAGTACGAGAAGCGCAATCTGGCGCAGGAAATTCCGGTATGGGACGCGAATGTGTGCATCCAGTGCGGCAAGTGCGCGATGGTTTGCCCGCACGCCGTCATTCGTATCAAGACGTTCGCCCCGGAATATGCGGATGGCGCACCGGAGACGTTTAAGACGACTGAAGCGCGAGATACCGAGTGGGCGGGTCTGAAGTACAGCATTCAGGTGGCACCGGAGGACTGCACGGGTTGCAGCCTGTGCGTGGATGTGTGCCCTGCGAAGAACAAGTCGGCGGCAAACTTGAAGGCGATCAACATGCGCCCGCAGCCGCCTATCCGTGAGCAGGAGAAGGCCAACTGGGATTACTTCCTGACCATTCCAGAAATGGATCGGCGCAATATCAAGAACAGCAGTATCCGGCAGCAGCAGATACAGCAACCGTTGTTTGAGTTCAGCGGGGCATGTTCTGGTTGCGGCGAAACACCGTACATCAAGCTGCTGACACAGTTGTTCGGCGACCGGATGGTAGTGGCAAACGCGACGGGTTGTTCCTCGATCTACGGCGGCAACCTGCCGACTACACCGTGGTCGAAGAACAACGAAGGGCGTGGGCCGGCGTGGTCGAATTCGCTGTTTGAGGACAACGCGGAATTCGGTCTTGGGATGCGCGTGTCGCTGGACAAGCAGGCGGAAATGGCGCGTGAATTGCTGATGGGGTTGACTGCTGAAGTGGGCGAAACGCTGGTTGAAGCGTTGCTGCACGCTGACCAGAAGGACGAGTCGGGCATTCATGACCAGCGCGAGCGCGTGGTGCTGCTGAAGGAAAAACTGGCAAATGTGAACAGTGACGAGGCCAAACGCCTGCTGCCGCTGGCGGATATGCTGGTGAAGAAAGATGTGTGGATCATCGGCGGTGATGGTTGGGCGTATGACATCGGCTTTGGCGGCCTCGATCATGTGCTTTCGACCGGAAGAAATGTGAACATTATGGTGATGGATACCGAAGTGTATTCCAACACAGGCGGTCAGATGTCGAAGGCGACCCCGCGTGCGGCAGTGGCGAAGTTTGCGGCGGGCGGTAAGCCGGCTGGCAAGAAAGACCTCGGTTTGATGGCAATTAGCTACGGGAATGTGTACGTGGCGCGAATTGCGATGGGCGCGAAAGATGAGCAGACGTTGCGTGCGCTGCTGGAAGCAGAAGCCTATGATGGGCCTTCGCTGGTGATCGCTTACAGCCACTGCATCGCGCATGGTATTGATATGGGCAAGGCGATGCGGAACCAGAAGGCGGCTGTGGACTCCGGTCAGTGGTTGATGTACCGCTACAACCCGGAACGCGCCTCGCATGGTGAGAACCCGATGACACTGGACTCGCGGCCTCCGAAGATGCCTGTGAAGGATTACCTGCGTATGGAGAACCGCTTCAAGATGCTGGAACTGAGCAAACCGGAAGTGGCGAAGGTGCTGTTTGAGAAGGCACAGCAGGATGTGAATGAACATTGGGCGCTGTATGAATATCTGGCAGCGCGGCCAGTTGTCGGGACGAACGGGCAAAGCGAACACTAGAGGCTACAGGAGTTCAAATCATGGTGAACATCACGACACAATATATGGGAATGACGCTCCGTTCGCCGCTGGTGGCCTCTGCTTCGCCCTTGTCGGAGAAATTGGACAACATCAAGCGCATTGAAGATGCGGGCGCGGGCGCGGTGGTCATGTTCTCGCTGTTCGAGGAGCAAATCCGGCGCGAACGCGAGACGCTATTTCATCATCTGGTATATGGGACGGATAGTTTTGCGGAAGCGCTGACGTACTTCCCTGAGCCGGAGCAGTATCATGCGGGGCCAGATCAATATCTCGACCTGATTCGCAAAGCGAAAGAGGCTGTAGATATTCCGGTTATCGCCAGTTTGAACGGCACATCTATCGGTGGGTGGACGAAGTTCGCCCACAAAATGCAGGAAGCCGGGGCGGACGCGCTGGAACTGAACGTGTACTACATCCCCACCGATATGAATGTGACCAGCGCACAGGTGGAGCAAACCTACCTCGATATTCTGTATGCCGTGAAGCAGACGGTCAGCATCCCGGTAGCGATGAAGATCAGCCCGTATTTCAGCAATATGGCACACATGGCGAAACTGCTGGACGATGGCGGCGCGAACGCGCTGGTATTGTTCAACCGGTTCTACCAGCCGGACATTGACCTTGAAACACTGGACGTGCGCCCGAATGTGTTGTTGAGTACACCGCAGGCAGCGCGCCTGCCGATGACGTGGATTGGTATTCTGTTCAAGAAGATCAAGGCTGATCTGGCGGCGACCAGCGGCGTTCATACATCGGAAGATGCGCTGAAGATGCTTCTTGTGGGCGCGAACGTCACTATGATGACGGCGGCGCTGCTGAAGAACGGAATTGACCATATTCGTGTGGTCGAAGCGGGACTTCGCCGCTGGATGGAAGAACACGAATACGAGTCGGTGGATCAGATGCGCGGCAGTGTGAGCCAAGTTCACGCCGAAGACCCCAGCGCCTTTGAACGGGCGCAGTATATGCGGGCGCTGACGATGTACCGACCAAACTGGTCAGCGGAATAAGCAGCGATACCCTATATAAGATCAGAAAACCGCCTCGGATACGAGGTGGTTTTCGTTGAAAGGGTTATACCTGTCATATCAAATCATGTGTAATGTCAGTATGAACGAACTCCCATTCGTGGGAGAATTTCCTGTATGAGTCATTCAATTGCATGGTCACGAGGAGTCTAGGCTATGGTCAGTGGCGCGAAAGCCAGTTCAAAAAAATCCGTGAGTGGGAACGCCGACCACAAGTGGGTGTATCTGTTTAACGAAGTCGAAGTGGCGGAAAAGAACGTTGGTGGATCGTGGGATAAGGTGCGGAGCTTGCTGGGTGGTAAGGGGTCGGGGCTGGGTGATATGACCCGCGCTGGCGTTCCTGTGCCTCCCGGTTTGACGATTACGACTGAAGCTTGCAATTACTATGTTGCAAACAACAAGCAGTTCCCGGATGGCATGTGGGATCAGGTTCTGGCTTCGCTGAAGGTCGTGGAAGAAAAAGCGGGCAAGAAGTTCGGTGATGCGGAAAACCCGTTGCTGGTGTCGGTGCGTTCGGGCGCGAAGTTCTCGATGCCCGGCATGATGGATACCGTGTTGAACCTCGGTATGACGGATGAAATCGCGGAGAGCATGGCGAAGCTGACCGGTGATGCGCGTTTTGTTTACGATTCGTACCGCCGTCTGGTTCAGATGTTTGGCTCGGTCGTGATGGGGATTGATGACGAAGCCTTTGAAGACTACCTAACGGATGTTAAGAAGGAAAAAGGCGTCAAGCAGGATGTTGATCTGAATGCTGATGACTGGAAGAAGATTACAGCGGAATTCAAGAAGGTGTACCTTACCCATGTGGGTGAGGAATTCCCGAAGGATCCGTACAAACAGCTCGACTATGCTATTCAGGCTGTTTTCAAGTCGTGGGACGGCAAGCGTGCGGTAGACTATCGTAACGCTGCCGGGATTGCCCATGATCTGGGGACGGCTGTGAACGTGCAGACGATGGTGTTTGGCAACATGGGCGAGAATTCCGGTACCGGCGTGGCGTTCACCCGCAATCCTTCAAACGGCGAACGCAAGCTGTTCGGTGACTTCCTGATGAACGCGCAGGGCGAAGATGTGGTGGCGGGTATTCGTACTCCGAATCCCATCGTTGACCTTGACCGCGAAAACCCGGAAGTGTATGCCCAGTTTGTGGACGTTGCCAGCAAGCTGGAAAAGCACTACCGCGAAATGCAGGATGTGGAGTTCACCATCGAGCGTGGTCGCCTGTGGATGCTTCAGACCCGCGATGGCAAGCGTACTGCCCGTTCGGCGGTTCGTATCGCTGTTGAAATGGTGGCTGAAGGCCTGATTTCAAAGCAGGAAGCCGTGCTGCGCGTTTCGACCCAGCATGTGCTGCAACTGCTGCACCCGCAGTTCGATCAGGATGCTAAGGTGGCTGCCGAGAAGTCGAATCGCATGATTGCGAAGGGCGTGAATGCCTCGCCCGGTGCAGCGGTTGGCGTGGTCGCTTTTGATGCTGATGTGGCTGAAAAGTGGGGCAAGGCCGGTAAAGCGGTCATCATGGTGCGCCCCGAAACCAAGCCGGATGATGTGCATGGTATGCTGGCCTCCAAAGGCATTCTGACCAGTCGTGGTGGCGCGACCAGCCATGCAGCCGTGGTGGCTCGTCAGTTCGGTGTGCCGTGCGTGTGCGGTGCCGAATCACTGGACATCAGCGTGAATGAACGCAAGATGGTTGTGGGCAATGTGATTGTTCGCGAAGGCGAAATGATCTCGATTGATGGTGGCACTGGTGAAGTGTTCGTGGGTGAGATTAGCCGCGTGGAACCCGATTTCGCCCGTGAAGCTCAACTGCGTAAGCTGCTGGGTTGGGCGGACGAATTCCGCCGCCTCGGTATCTATGCCAATGCGGATTACCCGAACGATGCCCGCCGCGCCCGTGAATATGGTGCGCAGGGTGTGGGTCTGTGCCGCACGGAGCATATGTTCTTCCAAGAGGAACGTCTGCCCATCGTGCAGGCGATGATCCTTTCCGAGCCGAACAGCGCAGATGAAGCAGAACATCTGGAGAAACTGCGCCAGTTCCAGCACGACGATTTCTACGGCATTTTTAAGGCGATGGACGGCTATCCGGTCATCGTCCGCCTGCTCGATCCGCCGCTGCATGAGTTTATGCCCGATCACGAACAACTGGCGCTGCGTGCTGCCGGTCTGCGGCTGATGGGCGACCGTCCGAAGGAACTCACCCGCGTGGAAGAACTGATGACGGCTGTGGAAGGTCTGCGCGAATTCAACCCGATGCTGGGTCTGCGTGGTTGCCGTCTGGGCATTATGCGCCCGGCGATCAGCGAGATGCAGGTGCGGGCGCTGTTTGAAGCCGCCTGCCAGCTTCAGCAAGAAGGCGTAGAAGTTCACGCTGAGATTATGGTGGCTGTGACCAACCATGCGAATGAAGTGAAGTTCATGCGCGAATTGATCGAGCGCGTGGGCGACGAAGTGATGACCGGCATGGGCGTCAGAGTAAATTATAAGATCGGCACGATGATCGAACTGCCGCGTGCTGCGATCACCGCTGACCAGATGGCTGTGTACTCGGAATTCTTCTCGTTCGGCACGAACGACCTGACCCAAACCACGTTTGGTATCAGCCGTGACGATGCGGAAGGCAAATTCCTGCTCCAGTACGTCGAAACCGGTCTGCTGCCGGAGAACCCGTTCCAGGTTCTGGACGAGGACGGCGTAGGCTACCTGATTCGTCTGGCAGTCGAGAAGGGTCGTAAGACTCGTGCTGATCTGGAAGTCGGTATCTGCGGTGAGCATGGTGGCGATCCTAAGAGCATCGCGTTCTGCCATAAGGCTGGCCTGAACTACGTGAGTTGCTCGCCGTTCCGCGTACCGGTGGCTCGCTTGGCGGCTGCGCACTCGGCGCTGAAGGAAGCTGGCTTCAAGGCGAAGGACGACAAGTAAGCCGTTTGAACGCTTACGGCACTAAAGTCTAAGCATACGGGGGTGGTCGCAGAAGCGTCCGCCCCTGTATTGATTCTCGTGCAGTGGTTAAGGCGAGGGATTGAGTAGTTGTGCTGCTGGCGCGTCTACCATCCAGATTAGATGGCCTGAAACCGGATGTATCATCTGGGCGGGAAGGCGCTGCGGGTCGGACGCGCCATCCAATACCTCGTGCAGTCGCGCCGCTTTGGTTCTTCCGCTGATGAGGAATAGCACCGTGCTGGCGGCATTAATCACGGGGGCGGTCAAGGTGAGCCGTCCGTATGGTGCGACGGGTGCTTCGTTGGGGACGACCCATCGGGTTGTTTCGTGAAGGGCGGGGGTGTGCGGGAATAAGGATGCGGTGTGTCCGTCGTCGCCCATACCGAGCAGCACCAGATCGAAATGGGGTAGGCCGCCGAAAAAGGCGCGTAGTTCAGCCTCGTATGCCGATGCACCTTCGTGCGGGGGGCGTTCGCCGAACATGCGATGAATGTTTTCGGGTGGCAACGCAACGTGTGAAATGAGCGTTTCGGCGGCCATTCGGTAGTTGCTGTCGGGATGGTCGGGCGGGACGCAGCGTTCATCTCCCCAGAATAGATGGAACTGTGACCAATTTATATGAGTCGCAAACGGTGGGGATGCCAGCACATGGTACAGCGCACGGGGCGTTGAACCGCCGGATAAGGCGATGGAAAAGCGACGTTGACCGGAGGCTTGCTGAGCGATAAAAGCCGCTGCCCCCTGTGCGAGCGCGTCTGTATCTGAAAACAGGCGCAGATCGTTCATCCGCCGTTTGCCTTGCTCCACAGACGCCAGTAGTGATTGTCACGGGCGAGTAGCGTTTCGGCCTCGGTTGGCCCCCAACTTTCACGGGGATAGGTGGCAACGGGCGGTTGTCCGGTTTGTTCCCATCCATGAATGATCGGGTCTACGATGCCCCACAAGACTTCAATCTCGTCACTACGGGTAAAGAGGGAGGGATCGCCATGCAGCGCATCCAGCAGCAACCGTTCGTAGGCTTCGGGAATTTCGCCTTCACCAAAGGTTTGACTGTAGCTGAAATCCATTTGTACTGAGTGGGTTTCGTGGCTGGAGTCCGGTAATTTGGCCTCGAAGGTGAGATGAATGCCTTCGTCGGGCTGAATCTGGATAGTGAGTGTGTTGGGGGCGAAGGCTCCATCGGCGTTTTTGGGGAGGCCGAACATCATCTGTGGCGGACGGCGAAAACGGACGCGAATCTGGCTTGTTTTGGAAGCGAGTGCTTTTCCAGAACGCAGGAAGAAGGGAACGCCCTGCCAGCGCCAGTTATCAATCAGTAATTTGAACGCGGCGTAGGTCGGTGTTTGCGAGTCAGTCGCCACGCCTTCGGTTTGCCGGTAGCCTTCGTATTGGGCGCGTACCGTATCGGATAAGGGGATGGTGCGGACGGCACTGAGCACTTTTACTTTTTCGTTGCGCAGCGCAGTTGCGTTGAATGAGGCTGGCGGTTCCATCGTCACCAGCGCCAGCAGTTGCAGGATGTGATTCTGGAACATATCGCGCACGACACCGGCTTGATCGTAGTAGGCGGCACGATGCCCCACATCCACGCTCTCGGCTACCGTAATCTGAACGTTGTCCACGTAGTTGCGGTTCCAGACGGGTTCAAAGATGGTGTTGGCGAAGCGCAGGAACAGGATGTTCTGGGCTGTTTCTTTGCCGAGATAATGATCAATGCGGTAAATCTGGTCTTCGTTGAAGTGACGATGTACCCGCTGATTGAGCGCCTGCGCGGAGGTGAGGTCGATTCCGAAGGGTTTCTCGATAATCATGCGCCGCCATGCCCCATCTTCGGCGGTCATGCCCAACCCGTTGAGATTTTCGATGATGGGTTCGTACAGGGCGGGAGCCACCGAGAGATAGTACAACCGGTCTGTGTGCTGGTGTTCGCGGTCGTGCAGGAATGCGCCGATGCGGGCGAGGTCGTCGCGGTTGCTGGCGTCACCGGGAACGTACCAGATGTGTTCGGCAAAGACCGCCCATTGCGCATCGTTAAAACTGGCGGCGCTGAATTCCTGCGTTCCTTTGCGCATGAGCGCACGAAAATCGTCGTGGTTGTAGACGGTGCGGGAAGCGCCGACGATATTGAACTGCTCCGGTAGGCGATTTTTGCGGTACAGGTTGTAAAGTGCCGGAATGAGCTTGCGCTGGGTGAGGTCGCCAGAAGCGCCGAAGATGACGATGCTCACGCCGTCTGGATTATCAAGGTGCATGGCTGTTATTCCTTTTTGACGGCATGACCGCCGAATTGATTGCGCATGGCGGCCAGTAACTTCGCGCCGAAGCTGTCTTCCTGACGGCTGATGAAACGCATCATCAGGGAGAGTGTGATGGTGGGGGCGGGAACGTCCTGATCTATGGCTTCAAAGACTGTCCAACGACCTTCACCGGAGTCGGCTACCCAACCTTTGATGCCATCGAGATCGGGGTTTTCGCTGAGGGCATTGGCGGTCAGGTCGAGCAACCACGAACGCACCACGCTGCCATGCCGCCAGATTTCCGCGATCTGGTGGAGGTCGAGGGCAAATTCCTCTTTGGCGCGGAGAATCTCGAAGCCTTCCGCGTAGGCTTGCATCATGGCATATTCGATTCCGTTGTGAATCATTTTGGTGAAATGACCGGAGCCGACTGGCCCAACATGCCCCCAACCACGATTTGACGTAGGGGCGAGTGTTTGGAAGATGGGGGTGAGGCGTTCTACTGCGGACGGTTCGCCGCCGATCATCATGCTGTAGCCTTCCTGCAACCCCCACACGCCGCCGCTGGTTCCCACGTCTACGAAATGGATGCCTCTGGTTGCCAACGCCGCGCCGCGCCGCACGCTGTCCTTGTAGTTACTGTTGCCGCCGTCAATCAGGATGTCACCGGGGGCGAGGTGATCGGCGAGCGTGTTGAGCGTGGATTCGGTGGGGTCGCCGGAAGGAACCATGACCCAGATGGCGCGGGGGGCGGTCAGTTTGCTCACAACATCTTCCAGCGATGTGCTGGCGAGAGCGCCATGACTGGCAGCCTGTTGAACCGTTTCGGCAGTCCGGTCGTAAGCCACGACGGTGTGACCGCCATTGACAAGGCGCTGCGTCATGTTACCACCCATGCGCCCTAACCCAACCATCCCTATTTCCATTGTGTTTCTCCTATAAATGCGACAAACCGCTTCCGTATTAGAAGCGGTCTGGCTGAGACGATCTTACATTGTGTCGTTTATCCAGATGAGCGAATGGGTGCCTAGAACGGCTGACCGCGTTTGATTTGGCGGATGCCATCGGTGTCGGCGACGATGAGTTCGTTGGCGATGCCGATGAACAGGCCGTGTTCGGCGATGCCAGTGCGCCGCTTCATTTTTTCCGCGAGTGATACCGGATCGTTGATGACCCCAAAGGCGCAATCCAGAATGATGTTGCCCTGATCGGTGTGGAATACTGTGCCATCTGCCCGGTGACGAACAACGGCGCGTGCGCCAAGTTCTTCGAGGTAGTGCTGCTGTGAGCCGTACCCAAACGGGATGACTTCGACAGGAACATGCCATTTCGTGCCGAGGATGGGGGACAGTTTGGAATGGTCTACCACGATGATTTCATAGGCGCTGGCTTGCGCGACGATTTTTTCGCGCATGAGCGCCCCGCCGCCGCCTTTAATCAGGTCAAGCTGCGGATCAACCTCATCGGCGCCATCAATGGTAATGTCCACATGGGGATGTTCTTCGAGCGTGGTGAGGGGGACGCTCAAGCGCCGTGCTTCGGCTTCGATCATGCTGGAACAGGGAATGCCGAGGATGTTGGTCAAACGTCCGTCTTGCAGCCTTTCGGCGATGAGGCGTGTGACCCAAATGGCGGTGCTGCCCGAACCGAGTCCAACGATCATGCCGGAGGAGACGGCTTCCAGCGCACGTTCTGCGGCGGCGCGTTTGAGGGTGTCTACGTTATTCATGAGGTTTGTTTCACTTTCGATGCACGGACTAGACGAGTTCACGGGCGGCCAATGCAGCGCCTACGATGCCCGCATCGTTCAGAAGCTGCGCCGGGACGATTTGTGCGCGGGTGTGGATTAAGGGGAGGAACTTCTCGTGCTTTTTGCTCACACCGCCGCCGATGATAAAGAGATCGGGCGAAAAGAGAAATTCCAGATAACGAAGGTATTCGTCTACTTTTTCCGCCCATTTCTCCCACGGCATACCTTTTTCCTGACGCGCCCGATCTGAAGCGCGGCTCTCGGCGTCTTTGCCGCGCACTTCGAGGTGTCCTAATTCGGTGTTGGGGAGAAGGATTCCATTCAGGAAGATGGCGCTGCCAATGCCCGTGCCGAGCGTAATCATAATTACGACTCCGGTATGGCCTTTGCCGGCCCCGTACTGCATTTCAGCGATTCCGGCGGCGTCGGCATCGTTGACCAGAAGGGTAGGGCAACTGGTTTCCTGCTGGATGAGCATTTGTCCATCTGTGCCGACCCAACCCTGATCTACATTGGCAGCGGTTTCGACTACGCCATTTTTCACGACTGCGGGGAAGGTGCAACCCATTGGCCCCTGCCAGTTGAAATGATGGGCGATTTCGGCGACGACACGGGCAACAGCCAGCGGGCGGGATGGCTGCGGGGTGGGTATGCGGAAACGTTCGGTCAGCATCGTCCCTGTCAGGGTGTCTACGGGTGCGCCCTTAATGCCGCTGCCGCCAATATCAATGCCCAAGATGTGCATGTTGGTTGTTCTCCTGCTGAGTATCGCTATATTGAATGAGCATACCCCGCAGCCGCATCACTGGCAATCATGATTGATTGAGAAGGTTATCTGGAATCAGGCCACGTTGCAGCCGCCAACTGCGCTGGCGCGGTGCTTGCCGGGGCAGGGCAGTTGGTTATGAACGCGCCATCGGTGCTATCTGGACTTCATCGCCCTGCACGCGCACATGGTAAGCGGGGACGTTTGCCAAAGCGGGGGCGCGAAGCACGTTGCCATTGGTGATGTCGAATTGTGCGCCATGACGCGGGCAGGCGATGACACATCCGGTTAATTCCCCTTCAGCAAGGGGGCCGTCGTCATGCGGACAAATGTCCTCGATGGCATACAAGCGCCCATCCACATTGAATAGGGCTACCCAATGCTGCCCCCATTCTACGACGATGCGTTGACCGGGGGGGAGTTCAGTGGTGGTGGCGACAGTGGTAAATTCAGGTGCATTGGGAGTCATTTTTGTTCTATTCTTCGTCTTCGACGGATTGCCATTCGGTCAAGCCGCGTGTGCCGATAATGAGCGTTTTGAGCGCCAGTAGAGCGCATTTGACGCGGTTAATCGTGAGGGGGATTCCGACCATCTCCAGAACTTCTTCTTTGCCGATGGCACGCACTTCATCCAGTGTTTTGCCGATGATTTCTTCGCTGAGCATAGAGGCGACAGCCTGACTGACGGCACAGCCTTCGCCATCCCACGCGAGATCGGCGATGCGGCCATCTTCCCCAAGCCGCAAGGTCAAATGCAGACGATCCCCGCACAGCGGATTGCGTTCTTCGTGATCCACATCAGCAGGGCTGATGACGCCCGAATAGCGGGGGTTGCGGGCATGATCGAGGATGATTTCGCGGTAGAGATCCATGTGACGCCTTTCTAAACGGCGAAAATCTGCTTGGCTTTATACAACGCCGCAACAAGCGCGTCAACCTCGGCGGGGGTGTTGTAGAGATAGAAGCTGGCGCGGGCTGTTGCGTTGATCTTGAGCGCGGTATGCAGAGGCATCGCACAGTGATGTCCAGCGCGGACGGCAATGCCTTCGTTATCGAGAATAGCCGCCAGATCGTGAGGGTGGATACCTTCGTAGGTGAACGCTGCGACTGCACCTTTTTGCGCAGCCTGCGGGCCGTAAACTGTGAGGCCGGGGATTTCGGACAGGCGATCCAGCGCGTATTCCGTCATGATCTGTTCGTGCAAGTGGATTTTATCCATGCCCATGCCGGCGAGATAGTCCACCGCGTAGCCGAGGCCGATCACTTCAGCAATGGGCGGCGTACCGGCTTCAAATTTGAAGGGAATATCGTTCCATGTGCTGCCCTCCAGATTGACGCTGGAAATCATGTCGCCACCGCCCATCCAAGGGGGCATGGCTTCGAGCAGATCACGCTTGCCGTAGAGGATAC
>Ga0172373_10003356_pt1 | contig 23455 bp, 20 predicted proteins | sample Lak10m_2_FD_114546 | JGI IMG/M metagenome (GOLD analysis project Ga0172373, IMG submission 114546) | Freshwater microbial communities from Kabuno Bay, South-Kivu, Congo - kab_092012_10m | ecosystem: Environmental > Aquatic > Freshwater > Lake | place: Democratic Republic of the Congo...
CCAACGATTATTCCTATGACGGCATCTTCGCCCGTCAGGTCGAGGCGCTGGCCCGGCCCGGCGACGTGCTGATCGGCATTTCCACCTCGGGCAAAAGCCCCAACGTGGTCAAGGCGCTGGAGGCCGGCAAGGCGATGGGCTGCGTCGCCGCCGGTTTCAGCGGCGGCGACGGCGGGGTGATGAGGACCTTGTGCGATCCGCTGCTGGTGGTGCCGTCGAAGATCGTCGGCCGCATCCAGGAAATGCACATCCTGATCGGCCATGCCCTGTGCGATCGCGTCGAGGTGCTGGCCGGCGGTCCCGGTACGCAGGCACATTGACCATGACGGTGCCGAGCCAAGCCCGAGCGGCGTCTGAGCCCACCCGGCCACGGGCGCGCCACGGGCAGAAATTTGCTCTGATCGACCGCGACGGCACCATCAATGTCGAGAAGCATTACCTGTCCGATCCCGACCAATTGGAGCTGTATCCCGGGGCGGCGGCAGCGATCCGCGCCTTGAATCTGGCCGGCTGGGGGGTGGCGGTGATCACCAACCAGTCAGGGATCGCGCGCGGCTATTTCGACCTGGCCCGGCTGGATTCCATCCATGCCCGCCTGAAGGATCTGCTGGCCGCCGAGGGCGCCCATGTCGATGGTATCTATCTGTGTCCGCACGGCCCCGACGACGATTGCGATTGCCGCAAGCCGCTGCCCGGCATGGTCGAACAGGCGGTGGCCGAACACGGCTTCGATCCCAAGCAGGCGGTGATGATCGGCGACAAGGAAGTCGACGTCGAACTGGGCCTGGCGGTGGGGGCCGAGACCTTCCTGGTGCGCACCGGGCATGGACACAAGCATGTCGCCGGCACCAAGGCCGATCACGTGGTCGACGATCTGGCTGCGGCGGTGGCGGTGATTCTGGGGGGATGACGTGTGGGGCCAAGCGGCGCTTGAACGGCACCTGGCCGCCCTCGGCCTGACGGCGGGGGACCATGTGCTGATGCGGGCATCGCTGCGGCGCCTGGGCGCCGTCGCCGGTAACCGCGCCGACATGCTGATCGACGCCACCTTGCGGGTGATCGGGCCGACCGGCACCCTGGCGGTGTTGGCCTTCCATCCGGTGGTGCCCTTTCCCGGCTTGCGGCGCGGCTTAGCGCCGATCGCGTCGGACGGTCCTCCGTCCAGTGGCGGCTTGGCCATAGCCGTGGCGGCGCGGCCCCAGGCACGGCGCAGCACCCATCCCGCCTGCGGCTGGGCCGCCATCGGCACCGGTGCGCAAGCGTTGCTGGACGGCCACGACGGGGATGCGGTCTGCTTTCATCCGATCGCCGCCTTGGCCGAGATGGGTGGCAAGCTGGTCAATGTCGGCAACGTCACCGACAGCCCGGGCTTTTCCACAATTCATTACCTCCAGGACCAGTTGGGCCTGTCGCGCCGCAACCTGCTGGCCGGGCGGGTCGGTCTGCGCACCGCGTCCGGGCTTTACCATCTGCAAGATTTCCCCGGTTGCAGCCAAGGGTTCGGGCGTCTGTACGGCGCCTATGTCGAGGCCGGCATCCTGCGGGCCGGGCCGGTCGGCGACGCTTATGCCATCGCCGCCCTCGCCCGCGACCTGATGGCGGTCGAGCGGCCGCTGCTGCAGGCCGACCCCACGGCGACCCTGTGTCGCAATTCGCGCTGTATGCATTGCCGGGGCCTGGTCACCTACAACAAGGGCGACTGGCCGCGCTTCTGGGCCAGCTGGGCCTGGCGCAAGTTGACGGGATGCCGATGACGCGCCAGGACCACCTCGACCGCGTGGTCGGCCTGTGGCTGGGCCTGCCGGCGGGGCAATTGCCACCCCGCCTGCCCGACGCGCTGGCGGCGCTGCTGCTGCGCGACGAGGAACGCGGCTTCGCCCATCGCGATCCGTCGGGCTGCTGGGAATATCCCTTTTCCGACAATTTCCATCGCGGCCGCCTGTTCGAGCCCGAGATCGATTCCTGGCTGGCCGACCAACGTCAGCGTCTGACCTCCGACGGGGTTCGGCTCGAGCCGCTTTGGCCTAGTGGGCACCCGTTCGTGATGGCGGTCAGCCACGATATCGATGAGTTGTCGCACCAGATGACGGCGCGGCAATGGTTGCGATCGGCACGCCTGCGACTGGCTGCAAGCGGCTGGCGCGGCAGGATGAAGGCGTTGTTGGCCGGATTGCCGGTCAGCCTGTGGCAGCTGCGCCATGTGCGGGCGGCCCCCGATCTGGCAGCGACGATCGAGCGCGCCCTGACCATCGAAGCCGAATTGGGCATTCGGGCCTCGTGGTTCTTCACGGTGTGGCCGTGCGGTCGGCCGCATCCGGTTGATTGCGTCTATTCCTTCGACGAGTCCTGTCGTTTCGAGGGGCGGGTTCAGCCGGTGCGGGACATGGTCCGCGCGGTCGCCGGGCGTGGTCACGAAGTCGGGGTGCACGGCAGCTTCGCCAGTGCCCTGGAACCGGAACTTCTGGTGGATGAGGCCGCGGTGACGGCGGCCGCCAGCGGCCGGCCGGTCCGTGCGACCCGGCAACACTGGTTGCATTGGCAAGTGGACCACACGCCAGCCCTGCAGGAACGGGCTGGCTTGGCCGTCGATGGGACGCTGGGCTTCAACAACTCCGCCGGGTTCCGGGCTGGGACCAGCCTGCCGTTTCCGCTGTGGGATGAGCGACAGGGGCGGGAACTGAATGTCCTCGCGGTGCCTTTGACCATGATGGACGTGGCGCTGTTCCGTCCCGGCGCCATGGGCTTGGACCTTTCTCTGGCCCTTTCTCTGGCCGATCGGCTGCTGAATTGCGTTGCCGACTTAGGCGGGCTGCTGTCGCTGCTGATCCATCCCAGCCATCTGCTCGATCCCCGGGTGGAGGCGTTGATGCGCCACGTTGCGGCGAAAGCCCTTGCACGCGGCGCCTGGACCGCCACCCACGGCGAAATTCGCGACCACTGGGACCGAAGGGCGGCGGTGCTGGGTTACTGACCGCCCAGGCGGCAGCGCTGCGGCCGGAAGCGCAAGGGGATGGTGCGGCCGGTTTCCGCCGCCTCGTAGATCGCGTTGATCAGTTCCAGCGAGCGTCGCCCCCCCAGGCCATCGACCAGCCCGGCCCGGCCTTCGCGCAGGGACGAAATGACACCCCGCAGGTACTGCTCCAGGTTCCAGGCCGGCAGGGCGGGGGTGGTGCCAAAACGGTCGAACACGGTGGCGTCGGCGGGTATTTCCGTGGCGAAGTTCCAGGTTTTCAATTCGTTCATGAAGAAGCCGCCGATTTCGACGGTGCCGTTTTCACCCAGCAGGCTCAGCGATCCTTCAAGGTCGCGGGGGCGGGCGCCGGTGGTGGCCTCGATCACCCCCAGGGCGCCCGAGGTGAAGCGCAAGACGGCGACGCCGGTATCCTCGGCCTCAATCTTGGCCAGTCGGGTCGTGGTCATCGCCTGCACCGATTCGACCTCGCCCATCATCCAGATCAGCATGTCGATATGGTGGGCCGCCTGATTGGTCAGGACGCCGCCATCCTGCGCCCAGGTGCCGCGCCATGGACGCTGATCGTAATAGGGTTGGTGGCGGGCCCAGCGCACCCGCACGGTGCCCATGACCATCTTGCCGAATCGCCCACTGTCCAGCGCTTGGCGGGTGGCGACGACGGGCGGGTTGTAGCGGTTCTGCTTGACCACGAAGATCTTGGCACCGGTGGCGTCACAGGCGGCGATCATGGCATCGGCGTCGTCTATTCTCAGCGCCATCGGCTTTTCGATGACGAAGTGGCGGCCGTACCGCGCCAGGTCCAGCACTTGGGCGGCGTGGTCGCCTGACGGCGTGAGAATCGTGAAGGCATCGAAGACGACCCTTGTCGCCATCTGGTGGACATCGGCGAAGAACGGCACCCCCAACTTCTCGCCCAGTCGGCGGGCGGTGTCGAGGTCGCGGTCGCAGACCGCCACGATCGAGGCGTCGGTGATGCGGCCGATGGCTTCGACATGTTTGCCAGCGATGGTGCCGCAGCCGACCAGGGTGAAACGGATAGTCATAGGCTCCCCCTAAAGAACGGCCTTCAGTTGTTCGCACACCCAGGCCACCTGTTCGGCAGAAATTTCCGGGAACATGGGAAGACTTAGCACCTCGTCCTGATATCGCGATGCCACCGGGAAATCCTCGGGGCGATGCCCCAGATGGCGGTAGGCTGTCAGGTTGGGCAGGGCCACCGGATAGTGAATGCCGGTGGAAATGCCGGCCTCGGCCAATCCCGCCTGTACCCTAGGGCGATCCTGGACTCGTATCACATAGAGATGATGGACATGGGTTCCACTGGGTGGGTCACTGGGCAGATCCAGGCCTGTACCGGCCAGCCCCCGGCCGTAACGGGCGGCGGCGGTGCGGCGGGCCTCGGTCCAGGAGGCGAGATGCCGCAATTTCACCGTCAGAACGGCGGCCTGCAGACCGTCCAGGCGGCTGTTGACGCCTTCGAACTCGTGGTCATACTTGGAAATGCGGCCGTGATTGGCCCATTTGCGGATGCGTTCTGCCAATTCGGGGTCTGTGGTGACAACCGCTCCGGCATCGCCATAGGCGCCCAGATTCTTACCGGGATAGAAGCTGAAACAGCCGGCATCGCCAAAAGTTCCGACCATACGACCGCCAAGGGTGGCGCCGTGAGCCTGGGCGCAATCCTCGATCACTTTGAGGTCGTGCTTTCTCGCGGTCTCCATGATCGGGCCCATGTCGGCGGGGCGCCCGTAGAGATGAACGGGCACGATGGCCTTTGTGCGTGACGAGACTGCTGCCTGCAGGCGGCGCGTGTCCAGGCAATAGGTGTCGGGGTCGCAGTCGACGAACACCACCCTGGCACCGGCGATGGTAATGGCTTCGGAACTGGCGATGAAGGAATTGGCCACCGTGATCACCTCGTCACCGGGTCCGATGCCAAGCCCCCGCAAGGCAAGTACGATCGCATCGGTTCCGTTTCCGCAGCTGACGCAGTGGCCGATGCCGAGATAGTCGGCGAAGGCCCGCTCGAATCCGGCGACCGCTGCCCCGCCGACAAAGGCCGAGGATTCGATGATCGTGGCGATGGCCGCGTCCAATTCGGGTTTGATAGCCCGGTATTGCAGGTTGAGATCAGCGAACGGAACCTTCATGTCGGCATCTTGTCCTTTTGGATGAGCCGTGCCACCGACTGGCCCAGTTGGCAAGTGACTTCGCGTGCATAGCGCGTCGCTTCGAGGTTGTCGATCAGTCATTGAATGGCAATCGAGATTCCACGCCATGCATCATGCTTTGGCGGTCTTCATGATTCGATGCCGAAGGCACGACCCCAGGCCGCGAAACTGATGACGCGCCACAGGGTGAAGTCGAACAATCGTCCGTCATCCAACAGATTGGCGGCGTGGCGACGTAACGGGTCGGGTCTAAACACAGCGGGGAAGCGATCAACGGCTTCCTCAAGCAACTGATCAACCATGGCGCGGGCGGGGCCGGCCAGCCAATTCCGCTCTGGAGTCGCGAAGCCGATCTTGTCCTGGCGATGGGTGATGGCTGGTGGCAGGGTCGGCTCCATGGCGCGCCGCAACAACCATTTGGTCTCACCCCCGACGATCTTGTGCTGGGCTCCCAATCCGACGACCAGCTCTACTAGCCGGTAATCCAGGAATGGCAATCGAGATTCCACGCCATGCGCCATGCTGTTGCGGTCTTCATAGTGCAACAACATCGGCAGGCTAGTTTCCAGCATCTGGCTTTCGATCAAACGTTCCAATGCGGCGGTGGCGGGCAACGGTACATGGTGGCCCGCCGCGAAGCCAGCCGACAGCCAACTCGGCCGTCCGATTCCCCTGATCCGCCGCAAGGCCTGCCGGCCTTTCTCGGGCAGCAAAGCACGGGCTAGTACCGCCATCTGCCATCGGGCCGATGTGTCATGGCGGCGGCGTTGTGCCGCCAGTTCCGAAACCAGGGTCGGCAGGCGGCCTCGGCGCAGCAGACCGGCGTGATGAGCGGTGAAGGCTGGATGGTAGCCGGCCAGTTGCTCGTCGGCGCCCTGACCGTCCAGCATGACCGGCACTCCTTCTCGCCTGGCCGTTTCGAACACGCGCCACTGGGCGAAGACGCTGGTGCTGCCAAACGGGCCGTCCTGGTGGAAGACCAGACGTTCCAGCAAACCGGGCAGGTCGGAGCCATCGGGGAATACCTGGACCGGCCGGGTGGTGGTGGCGGCATTGACCATGTCCATGAAGGGACGCTCGTCGATGGCGCGATCAGTGTAGCAGGCGCTGATCGTCACCAAAGGATGCGATAATTTGGGTGCCGCCAGGCAGACGATGGCGCTGGAATCCAACCCACCGGACAGGCACGACCCCACCGGGACGTCCGAGCGCAGACGGAGCGTTACGGAATCATCCAGCAGGATACGGAACCTCGCGACGGCGTCCTCGGCGGGCAGAAGCAGGCTGCCGGGGTGTGGCAGGCAATACCATCGACGAATTCGAGGAGTCGGGTCCCCGGAATCCAGACGGATGAGCGCATATTCACCGCCGCGCAATTGGCGCACGCCTTTGAACAGAGTCTGCGCGGAATGGTCGAATACACCCCAGGCCAGAAAGTCGTAGGCCGCATCCTGCTCAAGCTGCGCAGGGAAGCCGTTCACGGTGGCAAATTGTTTGATCTCGGACGCGAAGGCCACCCCGCCCCCGGGTGGCGACCACAGATAGAGCGGTTTGACTCCGAAGCGGTCGCGGGCGGCGAACAGCAGATTACGGGTTTGGTCCCACAGGACGAACGCGAACATGCCGTTAAAGCGGCCCAGGCAGTCCTCGCCCCATTCTGTCCACGCAGCTAGCAACACCTCTGTATCGGAGCGGGTGTGGAAGAAGTGGCACTTCCGCTCCAGTTCCTCACGGAGTTCAAGGTGGTTGAAGATTTCCCCGTTGTAGACCACCAGCACGCTGCCGTCCGCCGAAGACATGGGTTGGGCTCCGGCCGGGCTGGTGTCTATGACCGCCAGGCGGCGATGGCCTAGTTTGAGCGAACCGGCGGGGGTCAAGTGCTCTTCCCAGCTTTCTCCGTCGGGGCCGCGATGGGCAACCGCCGCGATGGCGGCACGCCCGGTATCGACACCCACTGATGCCCAAATGCCACACATCGCCTCAACCCTTCGCTCGCAGGCGTTCGAAGACGGCCAGCAACTTGTCGCTTTCGTGTTCCCACGACAGTTGCGCGGCCGCCTCCAACGCATTGCGCTTGCAGCGATCGATGCGGTCTCGATCAAGGGAATTGACGGCTTCGGCGATGGCCTCGGTTGTATCGGCCAGAATCACCTCGCCCAGCTCATAATGCCGCAGCAGGGCACTCATCTCGGCGGAATCGCTGATGCAAAGAGCCAGTCCGGCCATGGCGTATTCGAAGAACTTGTTGGGAAGGCAATAGCGGGTTTGATTGGAGTTCGGTGGAATGGGGTGAATGCCCAAGTCCGAGCCGTTGGCCGCCGTCACCATGTCCAGTGGACTGACCGGGGGGGAGAACGATATCCGCTCGGGCGCGACCTTGGCCGCCAACGCCTTCAGTCGCTCGACAACCACCGGTTCCCCCGGGCCGCGAAGACGCAGATGGAATTCACCTCGCCACGACGGCACGCTGCGAATCAAGGTTTCCAGACCACGGTCCGTTCTCAGTAAGCCCTGGTACAGAACCTCAATCACCGGGCCGCAGGGTCTGAAGGGTTGAACATTGATGGGGACCGCATTGCGGATCACCGCCGGTTCCGAGTTCAGCCCATGATCGCGACGCATCAATCGGGCGATACCGTCACCCACCGTCATCATGGCCGCGGCGCCATGAATGTGGCGTGCCTCGATGGCCTGGACGTAGGGTGATACCAGCAATCGCCAGGAATGGCGATCGGCGCCCTCCTCGGCGGCGTATTCGTGGCTGTCATAGACGTAGGGCACCCTGCGTTCGGCGGCGAGGCGGGCTGCGATCGGCAGGGTCAGCCAGTCATTGGCGACGAAGACGTCGGCGTTCAGGTCGAGGGCCGCCTGGTACATAGCTCGATGCAGCGGCTGGCTCCAAAAGATGCTGTCCGCTAGGCCGGGGAACCATCGGCACAGTGCCATGCGTCCGATCCGCCACGCGCGCAGGAGAGGCCGCGTCAAGCCTCCTTCCGGTGCTGGCAGGGTGATGCAGATCACCGGCCAACCAGGGGGGGTGGCACGGCCGCCGGGCAAGCCGATGGCGGTGACCTCGTGATCGGCAGCGGTCAGGGAATCGCCGTGGCGTCGCAACCGGGCGTCGTCCGGGATGGGAGAGAAGGAGAGCTGAACGATTTTCACGCTGCTACTATAGATATTTGCGTCGGAACAGCAACCTTGCTCCGATGGCGCGGACAACGACCAGCATCGCCAGCCCGGACAGGGTAAGAACCGACAGCTTGGCGTCCACCCTTACAGGAAGTTGCGCCAATGCGTCGTCGAGTCGTTTAAGGTTGGATTCCAGGCAACCACCCTTGGCGATCACCGTGGGGCCGGCGGCAGCGAGGCGGGCCCCGAGGGCTTTGTCGCGCAGCAGGCGGTCCAGGGTGGCCGCGAGGGCGGCGGGGGTGATGGCGGTCATCAGGGCAGAGATGTCGTTTTCGACCCATTCGCGGTAATGAGGCAGGTCGGACAGGATGGTCGGGGCACCGCATGCCAGGGCTTCCAGCAGCGATTGGGGAATGCCATCCGAAGGGGGAACCGAAACGACCGCTTCGGCCAGACTGTAGAAGTCCGCCATCTCGTCCGCGCCGATGGCGCCAACGAATCGCACCCGATCCATCAAGCCAAGACGTTCCACCCGATGGTGCAGGTCCGCCTGATAGTTGAGATCGGCCTGATGGCCGGTGATCACCAAGACGGCGTCGGGGTGATCGGTTGCCACGATGGCGAAGGCCTCGACGATCACATGGATGTTGTAGAACGGGCGGAGCGCGCGCGGACTCAGCACGACTCGCGCCATCGGAGGCAATTCCAAGCGGGACCGTAAGCTGGATTGGTCGCGTCGCTGGAACCGGCTGAGGTCAATTCCCCACACCAGGGGCAGAATCCTGTGGGGCTCGACTCCCATCCGGGTCAGGCGCTCGGTCAGATGGATGGACTTGGACGTCACCAAGTCGGCCCCGCGCAGCAGCCGGCGTGTAAGCCAGCACTCAAGCAGGTTTTGTGGGACCTGTTCCTCTGGCAGGATGTCGCCCCCCATGACGCTGACCACCAGAGGGGAACGGCCGCAGGCTCCCGCCAGCCAAGCGCCGTATCCGGCGGCGTAATGGACGTGGATGATTTCGGCCGGATGGCGGCGCAACGCTCCCCACAGACACCGCAAGGCTCCGATCGTTCCGGCCCCCGCGGGCGGTGAAACCTGATCGAATTCGGACCCCGGGGTTTCGGTCAGCAGATGAATCGTGTGGCCTCGCCGGACCATGCCACGAAGGCGGGCAACGACGTGGACACTTCGGCCATTGCCCACGGCCAAGATCCGCATATCAGGCGTCCCCCCAGCGTTCCAGCCATGCCTGTGCCATCAAGACACCCCAGATGGCGTCATAGGTCCGGCCATCGTCACCGGAAAGGAAACTTGCCCATTCGGCCCGTACCGTGCGGATGTCGAACAGGTTGCTGGCGCCCAGGCGGGCGGGAGCCAGAAGCTCCTCCGCCCACGGGCGGAGCGGTCCCTTCAGCCAGTGGGTCATCGGCATATGGAAACCCATCTTGGGTCGGTTGACCAGGGTCGGGGGAATCCGCTTGTCCAACACCAGCCGCAAGGGCCACTTGGCGGCATTTCCCCGTCGCCGCATGGAGGCGGGAATCCGGCAAGCCAGTTCGACAAGTCGATGATCCAGCAAGGGAACCCGGACCTCTAACCCGACCGCCATGCTGGCCCGATCAACCTTGACCAGCAGGTCGTCCGGCAAAACCGTTACGGCATCGGCAAATTGCATCCGGTCCAGCGGATCGGGGACCATACTTTCACTTAGTTCCGGCCACGCTTGGGGATGGCCCTGGGTAAACGGAAAAGACACCGGCGGATTGGGCCAGACGAATTGGCTGGTGGCATAAAATTCATCGATCACCGGAAGGCGCAACAACTGGCGGATGACGGGAAGGCTTCGCCTGGCGTCGGCCAACAGGCCCAATCGCCGGAGCGGGCCAGCCACGGCCCCCGGCGGCAGGCGGTCGAGCAGGGCGGCCAGCGGTCCCGACCAAGGCAGGGACTTGATCCGATTCCATTGTGCAGCGCGTTCCCAATAGCGATCATACCCACCGAACAACTCGTCGCCGCCATCGCCGGACAGAACGACAGTCACGTTCTGGCGTGCCAATTCCGATACAAGTATGGTCGGGACCTGGGATCCGTCAGCCAAAGGCTCATCATGGATCTCGGCCAGACGGGGGATCACCCGCAAGGCATCGCTCGCGTCCAGCCGCAATTCCTGGTGGTCGGTGTCCAGGTAGTGGGCCACCGTCGCCGCATGGTTGCTTTCGTCGAAGCCGGCGACGTCATAGCCGATCGAGAAGGTACGTGGTCGATTGGATCCGGCTGCTTTCATAAGGGCGACCACGGTCGAGGAATCTACGCCGCCCGACAAAAAAGCGCCCATGGACACATCGGATATGAGGTGTCCCCGCATGACCTCGGCCAGGGTAGTCTCCATGGCTTCGGCGATGACCCGGTCGTCGGCGGTTAGCGGATTGGTTCGTCCCGCCACGGTTGCCTCGGTGAGACTCCAATAGGATTGGATCCGATGTTCTCTACCGGAACGCCAGGTCAGCATGGTGCCAGGAGGAAGTTTGTGGACCCCGCGATAGATGCTCGATGGTCCTGGAGGGTAAAGGCGGGAGAAGAACGACGCGAACGTGTCGCGGTCGATCTCTGGTTGCCAGCCTGGGCAGGCCCGCAGCGCCTTCAGTTCCGACCCGAATATCAGCCGCCCGGAATCCAGGCGCCAGTAGAGTGGCTTGATTCCCATGCGGTCGCGGACCAGGGTCAGCATGCATTCCCGTGTGTCCCACAGGGCGAAGGCGAACATGCCGGCCAACCGGGTCAGCGTTCGTTTGGTTCCCCAAAGGCGGCAGGCCTCCAGCACCACCTCGGTATCGGAGTGGGTGCGGAACACCACCCCCTGCCCCGTCAACTCGGCCCGCAATTCGGGGGCATTGTAGATTTCACCGTTATAGACGATGACGAGGCGGCCATCCCGCGATTCCATGGGCTGCGAAGCGGCGGCGGACAAGTCCACCACGGCAAGTCGCCGGTGGGCCAGCGCTGCTCCGACAGCGGAGTCGACCCAGCAACCCTGGCCGTCGGGTCCTCGGTGAGCCAGGGTTGCAGACATGGCGTTGACGATGGCGGCCAGTTCTTTCGAGCCACCAGCCAGCCTCTGATCGACAACGCCGGCGATTCCGCACATGAACCGTCCTTATGAGCGAAAGAAACCGATGATGGTCTCGGCCACCTCGGTCAGTTGTCCGGATGTTAGTTCGGGATAGATCGGCATAGCCAGGGTTTCCCTGGCGGCCGCTTCCGCATGAGGCAGGGTGCCCGGTCCATAGCCGAGGTCGGCAAAGCAGGGCTGCAGGTGCAATGGGACAGGATAATAGACCTCGCAGCCGATGCCGGCCTTGCGCAGATGGCTCATCAAGTCGTCGCGCCGGCTGGTGCGGATGACATACTGGTTATAGATATGGCGCGGTTGCCGGATCGTCGGAAGCGTTAGTTGGTCAGGGGACAATTCTGACAATGCCTGATCGTAGAAGCTGGCGTTGCGCTGGCGCGCCTCGGTCCAGCCGTCCAGGTACGGCAGCTTGACCCGCAACACGGCAGCCTGCAGGGCATCAAGGCGGAAATTGCCGCCGATCACCGCATGATGGTACTTGGGCTTCGAGCCATGCACGCGCAATACACGAAGCCTTTCGGCCAGTGCATCGTCGTCGGTGACCACCATGCCGCCGTCACCAAAGCCCCCGAGATTCTTCGACGGAAAGAACGAAAAGCAGCCCATCCGCCCCAGTGCTCCGGCACGGTCGCCGGTGATATTCTCGGCGCCAATGGCTTGGGCGGCATCCTCGACCACCGGCAATTCGTGGTGCTCGGCGATCGCCGAGATGGACATCATGTCGGCACATTGTCCGAACAGATGGACCGGCAGGATCGCTTTGGTGGCCGGGGTGATGGCGGACGGGATCGACGCGGGGTCGATATTGTAGGTGAGAGGGTCGATATCAACGAAGGTTGGACGTGCTCCCAGCCGGACGATGGCTCCGGCGGTGGCGAAGAACGAGTAGGAGGTCGTCACCACTTCGTCTCCGGGTCCAATTCCCAGTGCCATCAGGGCTGCCAGCAGGGCGTCGGTACCGCTTGACACCCCGATACCTTGGCTAACGCCGCAATAGGCGGCGACCTCCCGCTCAAGGGCTTCCACCTCGGGTCCCATGATGAAGTGCTGGCTGGTCAGCACGCGATCGATGGCTGCGCGAGCCTCCGCTTCAAGGGTGACGAACTGTGCTTTCAAATCCAGCAACGGAACAGCCATACCTAATTCCCCTCGACCATGTGCTGGATGATCGTCCCAGCACGACGCTCAAAGGCGGCGCCGCAGGCCCGGCATTGGGTGCGGGTCCAGTCATCATCGGGAAGCCGGACCCCGCATGTGCAGACATGACCAATCACCCTGGCCGGGTTGCCGGCCACGATGGTGTGGTCCGGGACGTCGCGGGTTACGACGGCACCCGCACCCACGAAGGCGTAACGACCCACGGAATGGCCGCAGATGATGGTGGCGTTGGCACCAATCGTCGCGCCGCGCTTGACAAGGGTCGGTCGATATTCGGACTTCCGCTCGATCTCAGCGCGGGGATTGTGGACATTGGTGAAAACCATGGACGGGCCGCAAAACACTCCGTCTTCCAGGGTCACGCCGGGATAGACGCTTACATTGTTTTGGATCTTGCAGCGGTCGCCGATGCTGACGTCCGGGCCGATCACCACGTTCTGTCCGATATTGCAATCGTGGCCGATCCTGCTGTTTTTCAGGACGTGACTGAAATGCCATATCCGGGTTCCGTCGCCGATGGTCGCGGGCTTGTCGATCACGGCGGTTTCATGGGCAAAGTAAGAGGGGGATGGATCCGCTACGGCCATGATCACCGGCCGACGGGTCTCCATGGCCCGCTGGGCCGCATCGAGCACCCGCAACACCGCGAGGCCTTCCTGTCCATCGGTAATCGGCCGAGCACCGGTGGCGACGCAGTCGAGAAAATGGGAGCATTCGATGGCCAGGGGTTCTCCCGCTTCCACGGGAATGTCGATCGCGTCGGCCTTGGCCGGCTCGGGCATGCCGTTGTGCCATTCCACCTTATGCGGGAACAGTTTCAGCTTCCGGCCCCAGGGCTGGGTATCCTCGAACACCGCCATTCCGGAATCGCCGACCACGACCAGCCGTTGCTCCTTGAACGGGTTCAGCCAGGAGACGAAGATGTGGGCGGCTTGGCCGCCGGCGAAGGCAAGATGGGTGGTGGTGACATCGGCGATGGCTCGATGCAGGTAATTGTGGCCTAGCGCCGTCACTTCCTCCAGTCCCAGACCGAGCAGGGACAGGATCATGGAAATGTCGTGGGGCGCGAAACTCCAGAGCGTGTTCTCTTCGGTTCGGATCTTCCCGAGATTCAGCCGGTTAGAATAGATGTATTGGAGCCGTCCCAGTCGCCCTTCATCCAGGCACAGCCTTTTCAACGCTCGGAAGGCAGGATGATACTGCATGAGGTGGCCGACCATCAGTACCAAGCCGCGCTGTTCGGCCAGGGCCACCAAGGATTCGGCGTCCGATACCGCCAAGGCCAGCGGTTTCTCGACGAAGACGTGTTTGCCGGCCAGCAGGGCCTCACGCACCAGCGCCGCGTGGGTCTCGGCAGGAGTGGCGATGACCACCGCAGGGATACTTTCGTCGGACATGATCTCGGGAACCGAGCGGCTGGCCACGTCATGGCGCGCCGCCATCTCCGTCGCGATATGGCCGTCCCGGTCCGCAACGGCCGCCAACCCGCCCAGTTGTGCGAAATTGCGGACCAGATTCTTGCCCCAGTAACCACTGCCGATGACGGCAATGCGAGGCGAATGGACTGTTGCTGTCACCACGAGTTGTCACCACCAAGAAGTTTGACGCAAAACTAGGCAATAACAGCCGGAAAGGCAATGTTCACCGGGAGGCGCCTGTCAGAATCCGGGCGATGCGGCTGCCGGCCCGCCCATCGCCAAAGGGGGTGGCGGCCAGCGGTTGTCCGCAAGCCCAGGACGACGACGCGACGATGGCGCCGGCATCGGCATCGACGACTTTGGTGGCCTCGATGGCGATCAGCTCCGGCCAGGGCGTTTCCGAGGATACGGTAAGGCTGCGCTTGCCCATGAAGAATGCCTCCTTGGGCAATCCGCCGGAATCGGTCACCACATAGGCGCAGTCCCTTAACGCGCCCAGGAGGCTCTGGTAATCCAGGGGATCGACAACCGTGACATTCTTCGGAATGGCGATCCCGTGGGCGGCCAGGGCGTTGCGGGTCCGGGGATGGCAGGGAAACAGTACCGGGCGGGCGGTGTCCCCCAGACCCGCCATGATGGCGGCAAGACGCTCGGCACGCTCGGTGTTCTGCGGCCTGTGAACCGTCGCCAGCACGAAGCCAGGCACCCAGCCAGTCGGATGGGCATGGTCGCGATGACGCAGCACCGCGTCGAACATGACGTCACCCACCACCTCGATTCTGCCGGTGACGTTTTCGCGTCTTAGATTGGCTGCCGCCAATTCCGACGGGCAGAACAGCCACGCACCGGCATGGTCGGCGACAATGCGGTTGAACTCCTCCGGGTGGTCCCGGTTTCCCATGCGCGGCCCCGCCTCCACGTGCGCCATGGGGCGTTGGAGTTGCTCGGCGGCGATGGTTGCGGCCAGACTGGATGTGGTGTCACCGTACACCAGGATCACATCAGGACAGAACTCGGTGAAGACGCGGGCGAGGGCCGCCAACATGGCGGCGGTGGCGCCCGAAGGCGTGAGGCCGTTGATCCCAAGATTCAGGGCCGGTTCCGGCAGGCCCAGTTGGCGGAAGAACACACCGCTCATCGCATCGTCATAATGCTGGCCGGTATGGATGATGGTTTCGACGATAGGGCGGGCGCCGCCGCGGTTCCATTCGGCGAAGGCGGCTGAAACCGCCGCCGCCTTGATCAGTTGCGGTCGGGCGCCGACCACCGTGCAAAGCCGGAGCGGGTTCATTCCCGCAAAGAGACCTGATTGATCTGTTCGGCCAATAAGCCCAGGGCGAACACCACCACCGAGGCGGACAACGCCGCGATGCCGCCCCACAACGCTCCACTGCCCATTCCCAGCAGACTGGTGCTGATGCAGACAAGCCCCAGGGTGGCGGCCAACGCGGAAAGAATAAGGAACAATTTCAGCGGGTTGTAATAGACGATCGCCGAGACGATATACTGAATGGTTCGAAGTGAATCTCGGAATAACCGCACCTTGGTGGTGCCGATGCGTTTATGGTAGGCGATGGGAACATAGAGGACGGTTCGCTTCTTCAGCATATAGGCCAGCGTGCCCGAGGTGGTGAAGCTGAAGCGGTCTGACAGATGGGGGAAGAACGGCATAATGCCGGCACGGGAGAACACTCGCAGCCCGGAATTGGGATCGGGGATCTTGCGTCCCGCGGTAAACTCGACCAACCCTTGCAGCATGCGGCGCAGCGGTGCCTTGATCGCACTCTCGCGGTAATGGTCGCCGGTTCGCGCGCCGACGACCATGTCCCAACCTTCCTGATAGTGGCGGACCAAGTCGGGAATGCGGTCGATCGGGTAGGTTCCGTCCGCGTCGGTAATGACGATAGTGTCGTTGGCAGCCTCGGAGATGCCCCGCTTCAGGGAATGGCCGTAGCCAAGATTCTCCATGTTGCGCAGGACCTTGGCCCCTGCTTGTGCGGCGTGTGGGCCTGTGTGGTCGGTGGAGCCGTCATCGACCACCACGATTTCACAATCAGAAAAACCGGCGGCTCCCAGGGTCGCCCGGATGGTGGCGACCGTCTCGGTGATGGCATCCTGTTCGTTGAACGCGGGAATGACGACGCTGATCACGACGTGCCTCCTTCGGCCACACCGATTTTTCGCTGTGATTCGGCCTGCTTGTGAACCACCTGATACATGGCCGGCTTCGGCGGATTGGCAATGAAATCCCAGTGCGGCCATCGGTCGCGGGCATAATAGATGGATTTGATGGACTTTCCGATTGACGGCATGAAGAAGAATTTTGTGGCATAATATATGTCAAGAAAGAACTCGCCTGTTCGAATGCCGCGCAGTAGTCTTCTGACAATAAATCCTGGATTGTGAAGTATGCATTTCTTGTAGGCTAAGTCCATATACCTTTGAATTGATTCAAGTGTCAGGTGGCGATGCGTAAAGAGAGGCTTGTCTGTGTAAATAAAATATTCGTCCCAATCAAACGATTTTACAAGGCCATCCTTGACGTAGCCGTTAAACATCGGTGTTCCGGGAAAAGCGATCGACAGTCCGAATTTCATCATATCGACAGGAATCTTGCTGGCGAAGTCGATCGTATCCTGCATGGTCTCTTCGGTATCGGGCGAAAGTCCGAGCAAGAAAAATCCATTGGTATCGATACCGGCTCGGCGTGCCATCTGGACGGCGGCCTTACCCTGCTCCACCGATGCCCGACCCCCCTTGCCGAACTGTTTGAGCACCTCGTCATTGCCGGATTCGAAGCCGAACGAGACGCGGTAGCATCCGGCTTTACGCATGATACGGAACATATCCTCGTCGGCGCTTTCTACCCGGATGCCGTTAGTGCACGTCCAGGCCATGTCCACTCCCGTGGCGATGATGGCTTCGCACACGGCACGCGCCCATTTCTGGTCCGACGTGAAGATGTCGTCGGCCAGCATGAACTCACGGAACCCCAGCTCGTACATCCGCTTGACCTCTGCGGCGCAACGGTCCGGACTTTTCTTGCGATACCCCTTGGCCATGGTGACCTTGGAGGCACAGAAATCGCAGGTGAAGACACACCCACGCGAGAATTCCGCCATGGTCACCGGAGGCCGTCGAGCCATGAGCCGCGACATGCGCCGATAGTCCTCGACCGGATACAGATCCCAGGCCGGAATTGGGAGGTCGTCCAAATTGGCGATGGGGGGGGCGCAGTCCCGATGACACGACCGTATCGCCGTCGCGATAGAACATTCCCGGGATATCGGCGCAGGGCTTGCCATCACAATATTCGGCGAACGAAAAGTCTGCTTCGCTGACGAAGATGGCGTCGCACAGGGTCTCCATCATGGTTTCGAACGGCATGGCAGAGGGGTGTGCACCGCCAGCCACCACGCGAATCGACGGGGATATGTCCTTGATCAGCACCGTCAGATCGCGCAGTTGGTTCATCAGCGCCGTCGTCGCGGTGATGCCGACAATGTCCGGCTGAGACGCGGTGATCCGCTGACGTACCATCTCATAATCATAAGGGCGCCAGGACATGTCCAGAATTTCGACATGGTGTCCGTGGTCGCGCGCCGTCGCCGCAATGGTGGCCAACCCCAGCGTCGGATGGATTGGATTGACGATCGACGCCTTTGCGCCGCCGTAGCTCGGCGTGTAAGACGGGTTGATCAGCAGGACTCGGGACATTTGCGTTCCAGGGCGGTTTGAACGACGGCACCATGACCAATCATCAACCTATTAGTCAAGCGTGACCCCACCTTCGTGCCAGGGCGCGGCCGATGCGATCGGCATTGGCCATAATGGTCAGGGTGTGGTGCTTGGCCGGGACACGAGGCAGTACCGCACCATCGATGATGTGAATGGCGTCGGCATCGGGCATCTCGCCAAGACTCCCGGTGGCCTTGCCCAGGGGCAGGATGCCACCATAATGAACCTCCGCGCCGGGCCGGTAAGCCGATATCGAGCCGGGCAAGACCCAGGCCCCCAGGCGGGCGAAATGGCGCCGAATGCCGCGGGCAAGGTGTTGAATGGCGGCGGGATGCTCCGGAGCATAGGCCCCACGCAGATCCAGGTGGGCAAAGCCGTCCGCTCGTTTGCGCAAGGTTGCGTGCGAGGCGCTGTATTCCCCGGGAAGATAGGCCAAGCCGATCATTAATCCGGGCAAAAGGCCGGCGAGGACGCGAGCGGCCCCCGCACGTGTCAGAGGCATATGGGCAACAAGATCTGCGATCGAGATCGAGGCCGCGTCGTACAGCAGTCCAAGCGCATAGCCGGGGCGCGGATCGTGCAAGTCCAGCCTGAAGCTCAGTTGAGACAATCCGAAAGATTGCGCCGGGATCGCTCGGCCCAGGCGCGAAGGCAACAGAATTGCAAAGGCGATGGCCGGGGCGCTGACCACCGGGACTGGGCTATCGAAGCGGCTGATCGCCTCAAGGGCCAGCCGCGCCGAGGCGATGGCGCCGGCGGCCAGAAGGATCCGCCGGCCCGCGACACGGACGACCGATCCATCTGCCCGGTGGCCTTCGGCCCAGCCAAGCTCGGACGAACTTCCGCCGACCCGGCGGACGGTCAGGTTGCGCAGGACCGTGACGTTGGGCATCGCCTCCAGGTCGGAAAGGTCGTTCGCGGCGTTATAGATCGCCTGGTGGCGGCACCGCCACATACAAAGATTGTCCTGTGTGCAGGACTTCCGGGTTCCAATACCTTGGCTCAGGACGGCGTTACGGGATCGGCCTAGTTTGAAGTCGGCCTGTTTTTCGGTCCGGTCATATCGGTCCAACAGCGATTGCGCCATGGGGCTGAGCGGTACGGCCGGCTGCGTGGGTAGGCCGATCCCGTGGAATGACGCCATGTCATCGTCAAGGCTGCCGCTGATGCCGATACGCTCGGCAACGACCCGATAGGACGGGGCAAGGTCTTTGGCGCAGAGCCCGCATTGGCCGAGATCGTCATCGTCAAAGGTGCTGCAGACGGCCCCCCAGATATTGGAAAGGCCGCCGGGGGTGGTCGTGCCCACGAGGTCGAAGCCGGTGGCGTCAATTCGGTTGGCGGCGGCGTAGCCATCGACGAAACTTGGCGATGCGGCCGTGCGCAGTTTCGGCGAATAGCGCGACATATCGCGGAGTCCGCCCAAATCCCGCCCGATCAAATAATCCAGGGCATCCGGGACACCGTGGCGCAGCTCTGATAGCGACGGGCGGCTGGCCGACGGCGGCGGCAGGGATTCGCCGCCGGCCTCGACCAAGCAGACGGGAAGGCCGGCTTGGGCCAGCGGAAACGCGGCGGACACTCCGGCAGGGCCGGTGCCGACGATCACGACGGGTGGCGCCGTGCTCATTTTGGCCGCCGTCCCAGGATCATCCGAACGGGCAAGGATAAGCACTCGGTGATGATGGTCGATAGCAGGCACAGACCGACCCGAAATCGGGATACGGGAGTGGTGGGAAAGACGGTGTCGCCAAGGCTGCATTCGGCGATGGTCAAGGCCATGTGCAGGCGACCACGCCAGTTCCCCAGGTCCAGCGACCCGAAAGGCGGTTCGAATAGGCGTAGCAATGGCGGGTAGCGGTGTGCCAATCGGGGCATCGGCAAGGTGGTGCCATTGGCGTGGCGTTCGATTCCCCGGCAATAGGCGGCGATCTGGCTTGGACGCGGTCGTGCGCCGGAGACGCACGCCAGGGCCGCCCGGGCTTCTTCCAGGCGGCGACGGCGGCCGAATTCGGAGGCAAGTGCCGGCTCAAGTGGGCGGGGGGCCAGCCCCAGCGCCGTCAGGTCGGCGGCGGTCTCGATGATTGGCAGTCCGACCAGTCCCATGACCCGTTCCTCGGCGACCCTGATCGGCAGGGGCAGGCGGTTGACGATGCGGACGGCAAGCAGAACCAGCGACAAGGGCAGCGATAGGATGACGAGCGAGCTGCCGTGGATGTGGCGAGCCAGCAACTTGAGCCAATGGCCAAAGGGGATCGGACATGGTGCCGCCAGCCCGTATACGGGGCGATCCGGGTGCGGGATGAGCGCCATCCGCAGCAGCCCGCGGCAGACGTCATCGACGTGGATGGGTTGCACGCCCTTGTTGGCGCCGACCATGGGCAGCACGGGTAGTTTGCCAGCCAGGGCGCACATCGCGCCCCATTGGCCCAGGCGCGGCCCGCCATATACCATCCCGATCCTGGCCGCCAGCTCTTCGGGTCCGTTCAGCTCTTGCGTGAGCCGCCATTTGACGCGGCCATAGCGGTTCAGCGCGCCATCGCGAGCAGACACGCTCGAGGCGAGAACGAAGCGTTTGATGCCGGCGACGCGCGCCGCCGCCAGCAAAGCACGGGATCCGGCGAGATTCTCGTCCTCGTCTTCCGGGCGGTCGCTTTCCCACTGATGGGCTATATGCAGGATCGCTGTTATGGGCGTGGTGCCGGAGCCAAAGGCCTCGGTGGGAACGGGATCGGTCAGCGACCAGCGAAACCAGCGCGATGCTGCGATGGGACGGGTGCGTGACAGAGCGGTGACATCATAGCCGTCTGCCAGTGCCATCGACAGCAGCCGCGCGCCGACATAGCCGTTGGCGCCGGTAATCAGCAAGTGATCGCGTGGGCGGGTCATGGCGATTGCATCCACATTCCAAGGATCGCCAAGCTAGACAATCGATAGCTGTTGTCACGCTTCCTGTCGCGGTGCTGTGTCCACAACTGGTCGATGGCCTCGCGCCGGAACCAACTCAACATGGCCGGAGCCGTAGTCGCTTCATAGGCGAGATCCGTCAGCCCGCCGGTCAGCCAGTACGCCATGGGGGCATTGAATCCGCGCTTGCGGCGGCTCAGTACGTCAGAGGGCAGCCGGGTCCGCTGAGACCGCTTAAGTATGTGTTTCGTCCGTAGGCCGTACAATTTCCAGCGTGGTGGAAGCTGGGCCGCAAACTCCATGATCCTGTGGTCCAAAAATGGCGCGCGCGCTTCAAGCGAGGATTGCATCGTCGCGCGGTCGACTTTGACCAAAACGTCATCGACCATGAAGGTTCGTATGTCGACGTAACTGACCTGATCGAGCCAATGGCAGCTTCGGACGTCGGCGAACAATTGGGCGAAGCGGTCAAAGGGGTCATGGCCGAGCACCTGTTTGGCCAGGTCGGGATTAAGCAGGGTCTGCAGGTCGGAGCGATGGAATATCTCGCGCCATGAATAATGGGCGCGCTCGAATGGCAGGGCCAAGCCGGCCAGAAACTGCTTCAACTTGTAATCGAAGCTGACCTTGCCGAAGCTGGAGGGGACCATTGTGCGGGACATGGATGCCAGCCCGCGGGCGAGGGCAGGCGGAATCACGGGTGACAGAAGTCGGTGCATCTGGTCGGCGATATAGGTCTCGTAGCCAAGAAACAGCTCGTCACCGCCATCGCCGCTTAATGCGACCGTGATGGATTCGCGCGCATGCTTGGCCAAATGGTAGGTCGGAATGATCGAGGTGTCCGCAAACGGTTCGTCGGCGGCCTTTGCCAGCATCGGAAGTACATGGGCCATGTCGGCATCAACGATGCGGTCTTGATGCGAAACCCCCAGGAAAGCCGCCATTGCCTTGGCTTCAGGCAGTTCGCTGTAGCCCTGTTCGTCAAAACCAATCGAAAACGTGCGGGTTTGGCTTGCCGGTTGAAGGACGCGCATCGCCGCCACGATTACCGAGGAATCGACTCCTCCGGATAAAAACGCGCCGATGGGGACATCGCTGACCAGGCGCAGCCTCACCGCATCGTCGATCAACTCCGCAAGCTCCGCAGCGGCCGCGGCTTCATTGCGGAAGGTTCGCTTGTCATGAAAGAAGCTGGCGAGATTCCAATAGCATTGCGGGTGCATCGAGCGGCCGTGCTCGAACTCCAGGAAATGGGCCGGCAGGACCTTCTCGACACCTTGCAGGATGCATCGGTCTTCGAGCACATAGGCAAGGGAGAGATATTGCGAAAGCGCCGCCGGGTCGATCGACGAAGACACTTGTGGATGAAGGCGCAAGGCCTTCAATTCCGACGCGAAAACCACGCCGCCATCGGCCAGGCGCTGGAAAAACAACGGTTTCTTGCCGGCACGGTCCCGTGCCAGGACCAGCCGTCGACGGGAATCGTCCCAGATTGCCAGGGCAAACATCCCATTCAGCCGGCTGAAGCAGTTGGTGCCCCAGCGGGCGAACGCCTGAAGGACGATCTCGGTGTCGCCGTTGGTTCGAAAGGTGGCCCCGGCGGCTTCCAACTCGTGCCGCAAGGCCCGATAATTGTAGATCTCGCCGTTGAAGACGATGGACAGTCCCGACCGGGTGTCCGTCATAGGCTGGTTACTGGCGGCATCAAGGTCGATAATGGCAAGCCGGCAATGGGCAAGGGTTAGGCAATCATGGGAAACGATCGAGGAATGGTCAGGACCCCGATGATGCATCGTCGCGATCATGTCGGCAGCAACGTCCTCACGCGGGGGGGAGCGCCAATCGAGAATGCCGGCGATGCCGCACATGTCAGTTCCCTTCGCCGTCGCGGGGCGCAGGCTGTGACGGCGTGCCAAGCAGCGGCGTCGGGACCGGCGGCGGTGCAAAGGTCGACGGAACCGGGTTTGCGGCGATTACGGTCAAGATTCGTCCGGACGACATAGTCCCGCTATACACCATCAGGTTGCAATGAGTTGCTCAGGCCTACTACTGGGGCAGCATAGCCGTGCGCCTCCGGTTTGCGCAAGGGGCGAGGCCGGCGCCAGGGCAACGAATCCAGGTTAACGCGGTGGTAGGCCGAGGATGGCGGCGAGATAGACGACATCCCAGCCTGCGGCCTTGCGGCGGAGCTTGATGGATCTGGTATCGGCGACGGCGCGGACGAGGTTGATGGCGAAATGCCTGACGATGGCCATGTTTTTGGCGCCGTTGCCTTTTCGGAGACGGGCCTGGTCGTCGCCGAAGACGACATCGAGCACCCAGTGCAGCTTGTTTTCGATGCCCCAGTGGCCTCGGACGGCCTCGGCGGCGGCCTGGGCCGTGAGGCCTTGCCGTCAATGGCGACGAAATCCGGCCGCTCGGGCCAGGTCTCCCGCACCCAGGCGGTGAAGCAGGCCGAAAACAGGCCGGTATCGAGCCGGTTCATCAGCAAGGTGAGCCAGCGACCGCCGGGAACGCCGTGATGATAGGGCAACATCTCGCGCAGGAACAGCAGATGGGCCTCGCCCCACGCCGCGATGTGGTCGTAGTCGTCGCAATCGGCGATCGTCCCGCACACCACCAGCAGCAACACCTCCGGCAGCGGGTGCGCCACCTTCCAGGGCTCGCGGGGATCGTCGATCTCCGAAAAATGGTCAAGCAGCGCCCGCAGGCGCGATTTCTCTCCAAGGACCAAGGCTGTCAGCGGCATGCGGGCTCTCCCAATCTCAGCGATCCAGACAATCACGCCCGACGCAAGCCGTAAACCGCGTTAACCTGAGTTCGGAGCCCTGG
>Ga0172373_10003359_pt1 | contig 23441 bp, 17 predicted proteins | sample Lak10m_2_FD_114546 | JGI IMG/M metagenome (GOLD analysis project Ga0172373, IMG submission 114546) | Freshwater microbial communities from Kabuno Bay, South-Kivu, Congo - kab_092012_10m | ecosystem: Environmental > Aquatic > Freshwater > Lake | place: Democratic Republic of the Congo...
AAAACGGCTTTGCGTTTTTCAGCACCTGCTAGGTGTTGATCCGGCCTCGTCGGAGACGAGGCCCAGAAGTACCTGGCAGGGTTGCTGAAAAAGGCCCAAAGCGGCCTTTTTCAGCAACCTGCTAGCGGCGGGCGGTGGCCCGCACCCGACCCCCCGCCCCGGGTGTGGGCGACGGCGGCGTCGGTCCCGTGCCCGTGGGGGCGGCGTCGGCGAGCGGCAGCAGACGCTCCTCGAGCAGTTCGGCGGCGGTGGCGATGCGGTCGAGGGCGCCGGCGGCGACGTCGTCGTTGGCGGCGGCGCCGGCGACGGCCGACCGCGAGAGGGCGGCGGCGGCGGCGCGGACCTCGTCGAGGGTGGCGGCGTCGGAGAGGCCGAGCACGCGCCGGGCGGTCGCCTCGTCCATCGGCGGCGTCGGCGGCGCCGCTCCGGTCGCGGCCCGCTCCTGCTGCGCGAGGCCCAGCTCGGCTTCGAGCTCCCGCTCGGCGGCCTGCTGGTCGGGGTCGCCAAACGCGGCCCCCACCTTCTCCTTCACGGCGGAGCCGAACCCCGCGAGCTTCTCCCGGATGGACATGGCGGCGACCCTACCATCTCCGGGTGACCACAGCTTGCGTCGGCGCGGCCGTCTCCCCATGCTCGCCCCATGCGCGCCAGCGAAGCCGTCCTCCACCTCGGCGACGACCATGAGCCCACCCGCGACGCCGCCCTGGCGACGCTGCTGAAGGACAAGCCGGCGGCGGTCTCGGCGCTCGTCAGTGCCCTCGGGCAGTCGATGCCCCGGCGCCGCTTCGTGACCTCGGTGAAGCTGTTGGGCGCCTTCGGCGGCGTGGGCGGCGTGCCGCGTCTCCTCGATGCCCTCGACCGCGGCACCCTCGACGCCGACGAGCGCGCCGCCGTCGCCGAGGCCCTCGCCGAGCTCGCCGGCCCCTTCCTTGAGCGACGCCCACCGGTCGACCTGCAGCGCCTGCGTCGTCACGCCCTCGCCCTCGCGAGCGACCTCATGCCAACGGTGCGTGGCCATGCCCTCACGGTGCTCGGTGCCGTCGGCGACGTCGACGACGCCGACGGGGCCATCGCGCAGCGCCTCGAGGCGATGGCGGCGCGCGACACCGACGCCGGGCTCCGCCAGCGGGCGAAGGACGCCCTCGTGATGCACCGGGCGGCCCGGGCGGCGGTCCGCCCGTCGTCGTCGTCGTCGTCGTCGTCGTCGCCCGTGCCCGAAGGCGGGCTCGCGATCGACCTCGAGGCCCTCGTGGCCGGCCACGTGTCGACGGCGACGTCGACGCCGACACACCACGAGCCGCCACCCGGGGCCCTCACGATCGACTTCGAGGCCCTCGTGTCGCAGCACGCCGCTGCCCACGCGACGACGACGCCCGCGGAGCCGCCGCCGTCGGCCGATGAGCTGCTGCTGCGGCGCCTGCGCGACCCGCGCTGGACCGAGCGGCAGAAGGCTGTCGACGCCGTCGTCGTCCGCGGCCGCGATCTCGTCCCGGATCTCATCGAGCGCCTCGGCACCGATCCCGCCGCCCGCGTCGGCATCTGCCTCGCCCTCTCGCGCCTGCAGGCCCCCGAGGCCGCGTCGGCGCTGCTGATGGTCGCCACCGGCGACGCCCCGACGCAGGAGGCGCGCGATCTGCAGGCCCTCGCGCTCAAGGCCCTCGCGCATTCCCTCACCGGGACCGAGGAGGGCGTCGCGCCGGCGCTGCTGCCGCTGCTGAAGAGCCCCGACCCGTTCGTGCGCAGCGGCGCCGTCGTCTGCCTTGGTCGTCTCGCCGATCGCGTCGGCGCCCGCGCCGCCGCGCTGCTGCTCGCGAAGGACCCCCACAGCGAGGTGAAGAAGGCCGCGGCCATCGCCATCTCGGAGTCCGTCCGCGAGGACCACACCGACCTCGTGCTGCCGCTGCTCGCCATCCTTGTCGGCATGCCGTCGCCGCCGGCAGAGGGCGTCGAGGCGATCCTCATCGCCCTCGCCCGCATCGACCTGCACGAACCCCCCGTGAAGGTGCGCGTGCGCCACCGCGTCCGTCGGCTCGTGTTCGGTTTCACCGCCGCCCAGCGTCGGCTCGCCGTCACCGTCCTCGACCGCTGCTACGACGAGTCCGATCCGCCGCCGCCGTGGGTCGTCGAGGACGTGCTCTCGCGCCTCGCCGACGTCGCCCCCGACGTCCGCCTCGTCGCGGCTTCGTTCGTCGCCCGCTTCCTCGCCCCCGGTCACGCCGACGCCGTGCGCCGCCTGGAGGACGCCCTCGAGCGCAGCGAGCGCGGTGTCTCGTTCCTCGTGTGCGACGCGCTCCGTCGTCACGATACGCCGCTCGCCCGCGCCGCCCTCGAGGCGACCGCCCACGGCGATCCCGACGAGGCCGTGCGCCAGCACGCCGCTGGCCTCCTCGCGGGCTACGTGCCCGCCCACAGCGAGTGGGGTCGCGCGCCGCTGCCGCCGTCGACGTTGAAGGCGGCCACGCCGGCGTCATCGGTGGCAGCCGCTGCGCCGTCGCCGTCGACGTCGACGTCGACGTCGGAGCCGCCGCGCCCGCGCCGGGTGCGCGCCGCCGGCGAGGGCGCCGGCGACGTCGTCGTCCCGAAGGACCCGTCGGCAGGGCCTACTTCGTCTTGAACTCGTAGACGCCGTCCCAGTCGGCCGGCGGCGGCTCCTCGCGGAAGTGGGCGATGCGGTCGAGGTAGACGGCGCTGGGCGGATCGTTGCCATTGCGGGCGGCGTGGGCGGCCTGGAAGCAGGCCTCGGCTTCGTCCCAGCGCTGGGCCTGGAAGTGCGCGAAGCCCTTCTCGAAGGGACCCACGAAGGCCGCGACGTCGGGGGGCAGCGGGCCCTTGCCGATCACTTCGTAGATGCGGACGGGCTCCTTCTTGCCCTTCACGCGGACGGCGTCGAGGAGCCGGCCGTGCACGACGTCGTTCGCCTGCTGGTACGTCGTCTCGCTCACGATGATGTGCGTGCCGTAGTTCTTGTTGGTGCCCTCGAGGCGTGAGCCGAGGTTCACGTTGTCGCCGAGCAGCGTGTAGTTGCGCATGCGCTCGGAGCCCATGAAGCCGACGCGCATGAGGCCGGAGTTCAGGCCGATGCCGATATCGATCTCGGGCTTGCCCTCGGCGTGCCACTTGCGCTTCAGCTCGGCGAGCTTCTCGAGCATCTCGACGGCGGTGATGCACGCGCGCTTCGCGTGGTCCTTCTGCTCGATGGGAGCGCCCCAGAAGGCCATGATGGCGTCGCCCATGTACTTGTCGAGGGTGCCCTGGTGCTGGATCAGGATCTCGGTCATCGGCGTCAGGTACTCGTTGAGGAACTGTGTCAGCCCCTCGGGCGTCAGCTTCTCCGACATCGTCGTGAAGCCGCGGATGTCGGAGAACATCACGGTGAGCTCGCGCTCGGTGCCGCCGAGACCGGCGAGGGCCGGGTTGCTCAGCAGCTGGTCGACGACGGTGGGGGCGAGCACCGTCGAGAACTCGGCCTTCAGCCGTGCCTTCTCGCGGCCCTCGGTGAGGTAGCCCCACACGAGGATGCCGGCCCACGTCGTCGACATCTGCAGGAACAGCGGCACGTCGTGGAACCAGCGGTTCTGCTTGAACAGGATGTTCCAATCGACGAACCACCAGGCGCCGATGCAGGCGATGAGGAAGACGACGCTGCCGGCCACCGGGATGCGCGGCAGCACGAGGCCGAACAGCAGCCCCACGATGAGGCAGAGCACCATCTCGATCTGGATGTGCAGCGGCGGGCGCTTGAGGCCCTTGCCGTCGATCATGTTCTGGATGGCGGCGGCGTGGATCTCGGTGCCGGGCACGTTGGGCGAAAACGGCGTCACCCGCTGATCGAAGGTGCCGATGGCGGTGACGGCGACGAGCACGACCTTGCCCTTCACGATGGCCTTGAGGCTCTCGATGGTGTGGCTGCGCTCGCCGCACCGGGAGAAGCGCTCGCGGAGCGTGTCGTCGGCGTCATCGGGCAGGGCCGCGGGCAGGTCGGCGCAGAAGACGTCGGCGAGGGAGACGCGGGGGAACGCGCCGCGCTTGTCGTCGGGGAGCGACGGATCGTTGGGGCCCGAGGGGCCGTAGTAGTTGATGAGGAGTCGGCCGTTGAGGTCGACGGGGACGCGCACGAGGGTGCCGTCCTCCTTCGGAAAGCCGATCTCGGCGAGGCCGACCTTGTAGAACGGGTCGGCGAGGATGACCGGGTTGGCGCCGAACTTCACCGACGCCGCCGCGATGCTCAGGGCCGGCAGCATGGTCTCGCCGATGCGATAGACGAGCGGCAGCCGCCGCAGCACGCCATCGAGGTCGACGTAGGCGGAGAAGAAGCCGATGTTGCTCGCGACGTCGAGGAACTCCCTCTGGGGCAGGATGAGCTCGCCCTTCACCTCGATGAGGGCCTCGAGGTCGGAGGCCTTGCCGCCCTCGTGGACGTCGAGCTGGGCGACGGTGGCCTCGGCGCCCTTCGCCTTCGCATCGTCGGACAGCTCGGTGATCTTCCAGCCGAAGCCGTACTGCCGGTAGAGGAAGGCATCGAGGGCCTCAAGCTCGGTCGTGTAGTCGGAGGCGGCGCGGACCCGGCCGTCCTCGGGCTCGGTGTTGATGACGGCGCCCTGCACCACCGAGGTGCCGTGCTCGTCGTAGGCCTCGACGAGGCGGGCGTCGCCGTCGGTGGCGTTCTGCCAGCGCTGCTCGAGGGCGCGGGCGGTGTCGGCGGCGGCCTTGAGGACCTCGGGATCGCCGGCGGGGGCATCGGCCATCGCGGTGAGGGACTCGCCGAGGGCGCGCTCCTCGAGGAGCTTCGTGACGATGTCGACGTGGGCCTGATCGACGCCGGGTGGATCGGAGAACACCATATCGAAGGCGACGACGTCGGCGCCGGCCGCGACGAGGTTGTTGATGATCCACGCGTAGTTCTCGCGATCCCACGTGCCCCACCGCCCGAAGGACCGGATGGCCTCCTCGTCGCCGGCGGCGATCACGACCTGCGGGTCGACCGGGATGCGGCCACGCCACTGGAACTTGAGGTCGAGGATCTTGCGCTCGAAGGCCAGCGAGGCCTCGCCCCACCGCTGGATCGGCTGCAGGTACGTGTAGGCCATGGCGAGCACCGCGATGACCATGGCGCCGACGAGCGGCACCTTCTTCTTCAAGCCGTCCATGTCGTCAGCTCCTCGGTGTCGGCGGCGTGGGCAAGCGGGCGAGCGCGTCGCGGGTGCGGGGGGCGCAGGGGTCCCGCTCCGGGCTGGCCTGGCGCAGATGCCAGGCGAGGCGCTCGAGATCGTCGTCGAGCGTGTACCAGAAGGGCAGCAGGTGGACGGTGTCGCCGGCCTCCCGCAGCGCCTGCTCCCGGTCCAGCAGCGCCCCTGGACGTCCCGGGGGCAGCGCACCGATCGACGCGGGCGCCGGCCGCTGCGCGCCCACCAGCCACGTGCCGCCGTCAAAGGCCGGGCCCACGACGAGGCGCTCGAACTGCAGGGCGCGGAACGCGTGGTCGAGATGGTGGGCGCGCACCGTCGGCGCCACCAGGCCGATGAGGGCCACCGCCCGCGCGCCCCGCTCGAACTCATCGGCGAAGGCGTGGGCGATGGCCTCGTCGCCGTCACCGCGGGCCCGCTCGAGGCGCGCACCGGCGGCGTCGACGCGGGGGCCGAGCCGGCCCTGTTCGGACGCGGGGGCCACGACGACGAGGCGGCGGTTGAAGTCGGCGGCGATGCGGGTCTCGCGCCAACGCACGCCGGTGGCGAGGAGGTCGTCGAAAACGGCGTCGGCGAGCTGCCGCGTCGCCTCGGTGCCGAGACGGCGCTCGAGGGCGGGCAGCGGCGTGGCCGGCGACCAGACGATCAACGTCTCCATGCGGGGCACGCTAGCAGGTGCTGAAAAGCGGCTTTGCGTTTTTCAGCACCTGCTAGGTTCTGATCCGGCCTCGTCGGAGACGAGGCCCAGAAGGTCCTCGCAGGTCGAAAAAAGGGCCCAAAGCGGCCCTTTTCACGACCTGCGAGCAGAGGTCCGCGGCGGACGTGCACGCGCGAGGACGGCGCGCCATGATGACGGCCATGCGCCACGTGATGCGGAGCCTGGTGACGAGTGCGTGCCTTGGCGTGGCGCTTGCGCTGGCGGCGTGTCCCGCGCCGTCGCCGGTCCCCCCCGTCGAGCTCGATCCGGGCGGCGGCGGGGGCGAAGGCGAGGGGGAAGGTGAGGCGCGCCCGACCCGCGACGCGATCATCGCCGCCTTCTGCGACCGCCTCGAGGGCTGCGGCAACCCCACGGCCGCCGACTGCGACGCCGGCCTGTTCTTCTCCTTCGCCGACCTCGATGACGCCGGCTGCGACGACGCGGCGCTGCTCCTCGAGGACTTCTACATCTGCGCCCTCGACCTCTCCTGCGGGGCCCTCGCCGGTCCACCGCCCGCGCCGGGCGAGCCCTGCGGCGACGCCTACGCGGCGGCCGACGCCGCCATCGACGACGGCGGCTGTCTCGGCTCGTGCGTCGACACGCTGGGCGCGCGCGACGGCTGCGACTGCGGCTGCGGCGACGACCCCGACTGCGCCGGCACCGGCTGCAGCGAACCGGGGTGCACCGCCCCGGGCTGCGCCTTCTGCTACGACGGCGCCGGCGTGCTCGTCGACTGTCGCTGACGCGTCGTTCACGTCGTCGTCATCATCGGATCGCCGGTCTGTCACTGCGCTGACACACGCGGTGGCCTGTCACCACAATGTTGCGCATCGGCGGCGGAGCTGTTGCGCCGGGATCGCGCAGCGGTCGCAGAGCGGGAAGACAGTGCGCGCATTCCCGAGGTGATTCCATGCGCGCTGTGCTCCGTCCGCTCTTCCTGCTGCCCGCCGCGCTCGCGGCGTGCCCTGCACCCACGCCCCCGCCCGTCGGCGGCAGCGGCTTCACCTGCACCGGCGACGTGTGCACGGTGACGGGCCCGATCCTCGAAGACACCACCTTCACCGCCGACAAGCAGTGGGTGCTGAAGGGCGGCGTCTTCGTCGGCGACGACACCGACCCCGCCGCAGCCCCCGCGACCCTCACCATCGAGCCCGGCACCACCATCTTCGGTGACACCGCGAGCCTGTCGTTCCTCCTCATCACCCGCGGCTGCCGCCTGATCGCCGACGGCACCGAGGACGCTCCCATCGTCTTCACGTCGGCTGCCGATGCCGGCTCGCGTGTGCGCGGCCACTGGGGCGGCATCGTGATCAACGGTCAGGCCCCGGTGAACGGCTGCGCCGGCGACCCCTGCACGCTTTCGGGCGAGGCCGGCACCGGCACCTACGGCGGCAGCGACGTCGAGGACGACAGCGGCGTCATCCGTTACGTTCGTGTCGAGTTCCCCGGCAAGCTCATCGATGATGAGAACGAGCTGAACGGCATCTCCCTGCAGGGTGTCGGTCGCGGCACCACCATCGACTTCGTCCAGGTCCACATGGGCGCCGACGACTGCATCGAGTTCTTCGGCGGCACCGTCGACGCGAAGCACATCGTCTGCACCGGCATCGGCGACGACAACCTCGACTGGACCTTCGGCTGGACCGGTCGCCTGCAGTACCTCGTCGCCCAGCAGGCCGCCGACGCCGGTGAGCGTGGCATCGAGGCCGACAACAACGAGGACAACTTCGCCCTCACGCCGATTTCCGACCCGGTCATCTCGCACATGACCCTGATCGGCAACGGCACCGCCGACGGCGTGAAGCTCCGCCGCGGGACGCGCGCGCAGATCCACAACGCCGTGATCGCCGGCTTCAGCAAGTGCCTCGACATCGACGACGCCGACACCTTCGCCCACGGCGCCGCCGGCGAGATCGTCGTGCAGCACAGCGTCTTCGACTGCGATGACGTCTTCAAGGTGAAGACCGACGATCCGGCGACGCCCGACGTCGATGAGGCCGACCCGGCCGACGCCGCGGCGACCTTCAGCGCCATCCTCGAGGACGACAGCACCGGCAACAGCAGCGCCGCCGTCGCCACCGTGCTCACCGACGCGACCAACCGCAGCGCCCCCGACTTCCGGGTGAAGGCCGGCAGCGCCGCCGCCACCGGTGGCGTCATCCCCGACGTCGACTTCTTCGACGACGTCGCCTTCGTCGGCGCCGTCGGCGAGACCGACTGGACCGCGGGCTGGACCGCCTACCCCGCCAACTGACCTTGCGACGCGGCGCCCTTCACGGGGCGCCGCGTCGGCTCTGGAGTCCCCATGATGGCCCTCACCGTCTCCGGCGTCCTCGCCCTCCTCGCGCTGCAGGCTCCCGCGCCTGCCGCCACCGACACGCCTCCTCTGCCGGTCGCCGATGCGGCCATCGAGCCCGCCGTCGCCCTCGCGTCCCGCCTCGCGACCCTGCGCGCCGACGTCGACACCCTCGCGGCCGACGTCGCGCGCGAGCGCGCGGCCCTGCACGATGAGGTGGGGGCCCTCGAGCGTCGCCGGCGCGAGCTCGAGGAGCGGATCGCCCTCTCGTCGCTCACGACGCGCGAGCTCGAGGCGCAGACGGAGGCGACCCGCGCCGTCGCCGCGACCACCAGCGCCGCCCTCGATCAGGCGCAGGCGCCGGTCCGGGGGGCCATCGCCCGTCTGCGGCAGCTGCAGGCCCGGGTTCCCTTCCGGCTCCATGGTCGCCGTGAGCGGCTCGCCGCCGTCGAGCGGGCGCTCCCCGGCACGAGCCCGTCGGTAGCGGCGGCGCTGCTGTGGCCCATCCTCGTCGACGAGGCCCGGCTGCTCGAGGAGCGGGGCCGCGTCCGTCAGGGGATCAGCGTCGACGGCACGCCGGTCATGGCCGAGCTCGCCCATGTCGGTCCCCTGGTCTGGTGGCGGGCCACCGACGGCCGCGGCGGCGTCGCCTCCCTGCGCGTGGAGGGCGATGAGCCCCGCTTCGAGGTCGTCGACGACGCCGAGTCCCGCCAGCGCCTTACGCTGTTCTTCGAGGCGCTGCGCCGTCCGGTGCCGACGGGCACCTGGCTCGTGCCCTCACCGCTGCGGGCCACCACCACCACCGCCGGAGCGACGCCATGAATGCCCTCATCCTCGCCTCGCTGCTCGCCGCAGCCCCCGCCGGCACCGCCCTCGAGCAGGGCCTCAAGCGTGAGATCACGCTGCTCGTGAGCGAGCAGGACGGCCTCCGTCGGGAACTCGAGCGCATCCAGGCCCTGCGCGCTGCGCGCGTGGCGGCCCTGCAGCGCGAGCTGGCCACCCTCGAGGCGAAGGCCATCGACGTCGCCGGTCGCGAGGCCACCGCCCGTGCCGCCCTCGCCGGTGTGGCGCCGTCGTCGTCGTCGTCGTCGCCACCGCCCGAGGCGCTCGCCCGCATGCGTGAGGGCCTTGGTCTGCTCGGCGTGGTGGGCACACCGGCGACGTCGACGGGCGAGCCCCTCGTCGACCAGCTCGCGCCGGCGCTCGCGCGCCTCGACCACCTCACGAGCCCGCAGCGCCTCGAGACCGGCTTCTTCGGTCCCGATGGCACCTGGCTGCAGGGCGCCGTTGTCCGCGTCGGTGACGTCGGCGTCGCGGCGACGACCGCTGCCGATGGCGTCGCCGGCCCCCTGCTGCCCGGCGATGACGGCACGCTGCAGATTCCGGCGGAGATGCCGGCCGGCGCCAACGACATCGCGCGGCAGATCGTGCAGGGCCAGGCCACGACGCTGTGGCCCATCGCCCTCGGCGCCGCCGACGCGCCCGGTGCCGCCTCTGGCGCAACGAGCGCCGGCGTCGTCGAGCGCCTCGCGGCCCTCGGCGTCGCGGGCGTCGTCGTGCTCGTCGTCCTCCTCACGGCGGTCGGCGCCGCGCTGGCGCAGCTGCTCACCGCCATCCGCCGTCATCGCGCGGTGGTGGCCGTCGCCGGTCGCCTCGTGGGCCTCGTGGCTGCGGGTGAGACGGTGGCGGCCGCCGCGCTCGCGCGCACGGTCGGGGGCGCCGCCGGGCGCTTTCTCGTCGCCGTCGTCGCCGTCGTCGGACGGGCCACGCCCGAGGACGAGGTGGCCGCGCTCTCGGCCGAGGCCACCGCGGCGCTGCAGCGCGCAGGCCTCGTCGTGCGGGGCCTCTTCAGCGTGGCGGCAGCGATCGTCGTCGTGGTCAGCGCTGGTGCCGTCGACGGGATCCTCGCCGGCGCGGCCGCCGAGGGGCTCGCTGGCGGTTTCGCGACCGGCCTCGCGACCGGCCTGCTGCCGCTCATGCTGCTGGCCCTCGCCGCCGTGCCATTCATCGCGGCGGTCGTCGTCGGCGACATCGTCGTGGCCCGGACCCGGGAGCTGCTCGAGGTCACGGCGCTGCGCCTCCTCGACGCGGCGAGCCGGGGAGCCTGAGCGATGGACGCGCCCCGCCTCCCCGCGCCCCCGCTGCGTCGTCGCCCGGCGCGGGGGGCGCTCGCCGTGTCGCGCGCCGCGCGCCGCGTCGTGCGCGAGGGCAGCCACCTCCCGCTCCCCGCGCCGGCGGCGCCGGCAACGCCCATCGACCTCGTCGACGTCATCCGTGGCCTCGCGTCGCGCCCGGCCGTACTCGCCGGGGTGGGCGCCATCGCCCTGGCCGTGACCCTCCATCTCGTCGTCGGCGGCGCCTCGATGTCGATCCGACCCGCGAAGCGCGCGGCGCTGTCGACGACGAGCGTCGCCGTCGAGGCTGCCTCCGAGGTCCTCGCCGAGGACGTCCCTGCAGCGCCACCCCCGGCCCCGACGCCACCGCCGCCAGCCGCCACCACGGCCCGCCTCCCCGCCGCGGTGGCGGCCGCCGCGACGACGTCGTCGGCCGCCGCGGCTCCGCCGGGGCTGCTGCCGTCGAGCTTCTCGGCCGGTGGCGGCAGCGGCGGGGGCGGCGGCTTCGGTGTCGGCGGCGGTCGGGCGCTGCCGTCGTCGACGCCGCAGGCCAGCACGTCCGCTGCGCCGACGGTGACGCCGGCCCGCGCGGTGTCGCGTCCCCCGCCGCGCTACCCGCCGGCCGCCCGCCGCGACGGCATCACCGGCGTCGTGACGATCGCCATCCAGGTCGACGGGCAGGGCGCCATCCTCGCCGTGCGCGTCGTCGACAGCGACCCGGCCGGCGTCTTCGACGACGCCGCGATCGAGAGCGTCCGGTCCTGGCGCTTCGCGCCCGCGACCCGCGATGGCGTGCCGGTGACGACGTGGGTCCGCCAGACCATCCGCTTCACGCTGGAGGCCTCATGAGCATCGCGGCGATGCTGACGATCTCGCTCGCGCTGTCGGGGGCGGTGGACCCGACGTCTGCCCGGGCCCGTGCCCGTCGCCACGAGGCGGCGCTCGTCACCGCCGAGGCGGCGCTCGCGGCCGGTGACGCGAGCGCGGCCCTCGCCGCGGTGCGCACCATCGACGCCGACGACCGCCGCCTCGACCAGCGCCGTCTGCGCCAGGTCCGGGCCCGCGCGCTCCTCGGCGTGGGCGACGCTGCCGCGGCCCGCGTCGACCTCCTGGCCCTCCTCGCCGATCCCCCCGCCGGCGGCGCCGACGACATCCGACGGCAGCTCGCCGATGCCGAGCGCAGCCTCGGCGACTTCGACGCCTGCGCCGACACCCTCGGCGGCCTCGTCGCCGTGGACGACGCCGATCGGGTCGCCCGGGCGACGTGCCTGCGGGGCACCACCCGTCGCGCGCAGGCCCACGACGTCCTCGCCGACGGCCAGGCGGTGCCGCTGCGTCGGCTGCGACTGCACCTGTGGCTCGAGGACGGCGCGCCCCGGCAGGCCCGCGCCGACGCCTTCGCGCTCGCCGACACCCAGCCGGCCGCCGACGTCCTCGCCTGGGCCCGCGCCTTCGCCGACGCCGGCGACGGCGCTGCTGCCCGGGCCCTCGTCGACGGGCTGGCGGGGCGCGCCGATCTCGACGTCGACACGGCCCGCGGCGTCGCCCGCCTCCTCGCCACCGGTGGCCGCTCACAGGTGCTGCAGGCGTCGCTGCTGCTGCCCGGCCTCGCCGACGCGCGGCGGGAGCACGGCGATGTCGCGGGGGCCTGGCGAGCCGCCGTCGCGCTCGAGGGCGCCGACCGCCTCCGCCAGCGCGCGGCGCTGCTCGTCGACGCCGGCGCCTGGGAGCGCCTGTGGCTCCTGTGGCCGCGCCTGCAGGCCGCCGGGCTCGCGCACGACGACGAGGTCGCCTACGCCGTCGCCTTCGCCGCCGTCACGACCGATCGCCTCGCCGAGGCCGAGGCCGTCCTCGACGGCGTCACGGGCCCGGCCACCTTCGCCCGCGCCACGGCGCTGCGGGCCCGCATCAAGTCCCTGCAGGCGTGCCGCGCGTCGGCGACGCGGGAGAGCCCATGCACCCCCTGAGCGTCCTCCTCCTCGCGGCCGGCCTCGTCTGCGCGTCGCCGGCGTCGGCGGCCGACGACGGCGAGGTGACCGTGGTCGCCTTCGACGCGGGCGCCATCGTCGCCGTCGAGGTCGCGATCGGCGCGCAGCTTGTCACGACGCCGGCGACGGTGCGGGTCCCCGCCGGGCGGCAGCCGCTGCGCCTCGGGGCGCGGGTGCTCGCCGAGCTGGAGGTCCCCGCCGGCGGCGCCCTCGACGTCGCCATCGATCTCGGCAGCGGTGAGGCGCTGATCGACGGCGGCGCCGCGGCGACGGCGCCGTCGGCCACGCCGCCGCCACCGACCCTCGCGACGAGCGGGACGCTGCGACTCCGCGTGCAGGACGGCGACGTCGGTGGGCCGGTCGCCGGCGCCGAGGTGGCGCTGCGGGGGCAGGGCCGTATCGGCACCGTCGACGACCAGGGCCTCCTCGAGGTCGTGGTACCGGCGGGCCCCGGCGCCGTCTCCGTCGTGGCGGCGGGCTTCATCCCCCGCATTGCCCCGGTCGAAGTGCCCGTCGGCGGCGTGCTGGAACTCACGGTGACGCTGCTGCCCCTCGCCGACGAGCTCGACGAACTCACGGTGAGCGCGCCGCACCTGCGCGGTGGCGCCGCGGTGGCCGTCGCCGAGCGGCGCGCCGAGAAGCAGCTTGTCGAGGTCGTCGGCGCCGAGCAGATGAAGAAGAGCGGCGACTCGGACGCCGCCGCCGCCCTGCGCCGCGTCACCGGCCTGACCCTCGTCGGCGGTCGCTTCGTCTACGTGCGGGGCCTCGGCGACCGCTACAGCTCGACCCTCGTCAACGGCGCGGTCCTGCCGTCGCCGGAGCCCGAGCGGCGGGTCGTGCCCCTCGACCTCTTTCCGTCGTCGCTGCTGGAGGCCCTCGTCGTCCAGAAGACCTGGTCGCCCGATCTGCCCGGCGAGTTCGGCGGCGGCTCGGTGCAGCTGCGGACGCGCTCCCACCCCGAGGCCCCCCTGCTCACGGCGTCGATGTCGACGACGTTCATCCCGGGGACGACGGGGGCGACGCACGCGCTCGCGCCGTCGGGCTGGCTCGACGTGCTGGCGATGGACGACGGCAGCCGCGCGGTGCCGGCGGGCATCGTGGCGGCGTCGCGGGACCGCCCGCTGGCCGAGGGCAACGCCCTCACCGGCGGGGGCCTCACGCGCAAGGAACTCGAGGGCCTCGGCGAGTCGATCTCGCCGGCGTGGTCGCCGCGGCCGTCGACGGTGCTGCCGGGCCTCTCGCTGCAGGCCACCGCCGGCGACACCTTCGTGACACCGTGGGGCCGCCTCGGCGCCATCGGCGGCGTCACGTGGAGCCAGGACGCGCTGCACACCGAGACGAGCCGCCAGCTCACGGCGTCGGGGCAGGGCGGCGACGTCGTCGTCACCGATGACCTCATGCTGCGCTCGACGGAGCGCAGCACGAGCCTCGGCGGCGTCCTCGGGCTGGCGTTCTCGCCCGCCGAGGGGCAGCGGCTGCGGGCCGTGACGTTGCTGAACCGCAGCGCCGACGACGACGCCCGCATCATCTCGGGCTACGACCAGGACATCGACGGCCAGCTGCGCCTCACCCGACTGCGCTTCGTCGCCCGCCAGCTCGTCGTGCAGCAGTTCCTCGGTGAGCACGCCCTGCCGTGGGCGCCGCTGTCGGTGGACGACGACGACGGCGCCGAGCTCCGCTGGCGCCTCGCCTGGGCGCTGGCGGCGCGCGAGGAGCCGGGGCAGCGCCTCACCCGCTACGACCAGGGCAACGACGGCGTGTTCCGCCTGTCCGACCGCAGCGACGGCAACCAGCTGCTGACGTCGTCGCTGCTCGATCAGGCCGTCGATGCTGGCGCGACGCTGCGGCTGCCCCTCGACGCGGTGTGGGCCGACGCCAGCGCCTCCGCCGGAGTCGCCACAGCGGTCAAGTTCCGCGGCGTCGAGACCCGGCGCTACAAGTTCCTCCTCGCCGGGCCCCTCGCGAGTGACGCTGCCCTGCGGGCCCTCGCCCCCGAGAACGTCTTCACGCCAGCCACGATCGGGCCCGACGGCTTCATGCTCGCCGAGGCGACGCGCAACACCGACAACCACACCGGCAGCAGCGTCGTCGGCGCCGCCTTCATCGCCGCCGAGGCGCCGCTGTGGCCCGGTGTCCTCGACGACGTCGTCGTCAGCGGCGGCCTCCGCCTCGAAGGATCGCGGCTGGAGGTGACGACGTTCGAGCTGTTCAACGCCGCCGCCACGCCCGTCGTCGCCGAGCTCGCCAACGTCGACCTGCTGCCCTCGCTGGCCGTCGCCTGGACGGCCCTCGACGACGTCACCCTCAAAGTGGCCGCGGCCCGCACCGTGGTGCGTCCGGAGCTGCGTGAGCTGTCGCCGGCGGTCTACACCGACGTCGCCGGCGGCCGCGCCCGCTTCGGGAACCCGGACCTCGAGGAGACCGGCGTCGTGCACCTCGATGCCCGCGTGGAGTGGGCGTGGTCCCCACGCGACGGCGCTTCCCTCGCCGCCTTCGGCAAGCACTTCGACAAGCCCATCGAGTCGGTGGTCACCGCCGGCGCCGACCAGGCCATCACCGCCGCCAACGTCGACGCCGCCGTCAATGTCGGCGCCGAGGTGGAGGGCCGCGTCGGTCTCGATACGGTGCTGGGCGCCTTCGGGCTCGAGGCGCCCGGGTTGCCTGTCGTCGACGGCCTCTGGCTGGGTGCCAACGGTGCCCTCATCTGGTCGCGGGTCCTCATCGGCGAGGCGCAGCAGGGCACACTGACGTCGACGGAGCGGGCCCTCGAGGGGCAGTCGCCGTGGGTCGTGAACCTGCAGCTGGGCAGCGACGACGACGCCCGCGGCTTCTCGGCGGCGCTGCTCTACAACGTCTTCGGGCCCCGCATCGTCGAGGTCGGCGCCCTCGGCCTGCCCGACGCCGTCGAGGAACCCTTTCATCAACTCGACGCCGTCGTGCGCCAGCGGCTGCCGTGGGGGCTCACCCTCAGCCTGCAGGCGAGGAACCTCATCGACCTGCCGGCGACCCGCAGCCTCGGCGGGCGGACGGTCGAGTCGGTCACCCGCGGCCGCGCGTTCTCGGTGGGCGTCGGCTGGGCGTGGTGAGCCCGGCGCCCGCCCCGCCGGCCTTCCCAGGCGCCGGAAACGCGGCTACCCCCGTCGCCATGGGACAGAAGCCGATCACCTACAAGGACGCAGGGGTCGACATCGACGCCGGCGACGCTGCCGTCGAGCGCATCAAGGCGGGGGCCCGGGCCACCAACATCCCGGGCGTGCTCTCCGGCGTGGGAGGCTTCGGTGGCCTCTTCGCCCTCAAGGACGCGCTGACGACGCTGGAGGACCCGGTCCTCGTCTCTGGCACCGACGGCGTGGGCACCAAGCTCCTCGTCGCCATCGCCGCCGACCGGCACGACACCATCGGCCAGGACCTCGTGGCGATGTGCGTCAACGACGTGCTGACCTCGGGTGCGCGGCCCCTGTTCTTCCTCGACTACTTCGCCACCGGGGCGCTGTCGCCCGAGCACATGGCGACCGTCGTCGAGGGCATCGCCCGCGCCTGCAAGGAGAGCGGCTGTGCCTTGATTGGCGGCGAGACGGCCGAGCTGCCCGGCATGTACGCGAAGGGGCACTACGACCTCGCCGGCTTCACCGTCGGCGCCGTCGAGCGCAGCCGCATCGTCGACGGCTCCCGCGTCAGCGTCGGCGACTCCATCATCGGCCTCGCGTCGTCGGGCCTGCACAGCAACGGCTACAGCCTCGCCCGCGCCGTCGTCTTCGACCGCATGAAGAAGAAGCCCGACGACGTGCTCTTCGAGAAGACGACGGTGAAGGACGCGCTGCTCGTGCCGACGCGGCTCTACGTGAAGCCGATCCTCGAGCTGCTGGGCACCGTCGACGTCCTCGCGATGGCCCACATCACCGGCGGCGGCCTGCCCGACAACCTCACCCGCTCGTTCCCGCCCGGCACCGCGGCCCTCATCGACGAGCGCCGCTGGCCCGAGCCGCCGATCTTCGAGGCCATCCGCCACGGCGGCCCCGTCGAGGCCGACGAGATGCGCCGCACCTTCAACTGCGGCATCGGCTTCTGCGTCGTCGTCGGCCAGCAGGACGTCGGTCGCACCCTCGAGCGCCTGCGCAAGAGCGGCGAGGAGCCCTTCGTGATCGGTGAGGTCGTCGCCGGCGACGGCGAGGTCCGCTACGCATGACGGCGACGGCTGACCCGGCGACGGCGCGTCCCCTCGTCACGCGCGCCTGCAGCGTGGCCAGGCCCCTGCGGGTCGCCGTGCTCGCCTCGGGCGGCGGCAGCAACCTGCAGGTCCTGCTCGACGCCACGGGACCACAGACGCCGTGGCGCGTCGTGATGGTCGTCGTCAACGTCGAGGGCGCCGGGGCCATCGGCCGGGCCACGGCCGCCAACGTGCCCGTGAAGATCATCCCCCACAAGGGCCGCGAGCGGGCCGCCCACGAGGCCGACGTCGTCGCTGCTCTGGTCGAGGCCGACGTCGAACTTGTCGTGCTCGCCGGCTACATGCGCGTCGTCACCGCCGACTTCGTCGCCCGCTTTCCGCGCCGCATCGTCAACGTGCACCCCGCGCTGCTGCCGGCCTTCCCCGGCCTGCACGGCGCCCGTCAGGCCCTCGAGCACGGCTGCCGGGTGGCCGGCTGCACGGTCCATCTCGTCGACGCCGGCGTCGACACCGGCCCGATCCTCGCCCAGGCGGCCGTCCCCATCGCCGACGTCGACGACGAGGCAGCGCTGCAGCGGCGTATCCAGGCCGAGGAGCATCGCCTGCTGCCGGCGGTCGTGACGGCGTACGCCGAAGGGCGGGTTGTCGAGCGCGGCGGCGCGGTCCGCTGCCACGGTGTGATGTAGGTTGAGGTCTTACCTGTCGTCGTCAGGTTTCGACGGGCGGGGGGCTCTGGTATCCCCTCCCGAGGCCCCGCCGTGGGGCGACGAGGAGTGTCCGTGGCCTGGTTTGAGGTCTTCATCCCGTCTCTCGAGGCCGGCGCTCCTGGCATCACCCTGACCCTAGAGGCGCCGAACTGGATCGGCGCGCTGCGGACGGGGCTGCAGAACATCGGCGAGGGGCAGTCCTCCATCTCCAACGTGATGTGCGACATCAAGGAGGACAACTCCATCCACGTCACCGACGTCGCGAGCCATCGCGTCTTCCGCCTGCGCGAGGTGCCAAAGCCCGGAGCCACCACGACGCCGCCGACGACTGCGCCGCCCGCGACGCCGTCGGTGTCGTCGCCGAAGGCCCCCGGCGCCGACGGCGGCTTCAGCTCAGGTTCAAAGACCCTGCTGGAGTTCCAGCGTCCGGATTTCTCGAAGCTGCCGCCGCCGGCCCCGTCGATGCCGTCGATGCCGCCGCCGCGCCAGACCACCGACGTCGACGACGCCCCCGACACCATCCAGATGGCGGCCGCGACCACCCCCGAGGCGCCGCGTCTGCCCGTTGGCCAGTCGATCGAGATGTCGATCCCGTGGGCGACCATGCCGGCACCGTCGTCGGCGCCGTCGCCGTCGGTGACGCTGCCGTCGTCGTCGGCGCCCGTGACGGCCCCCGCCCGCGCGACGCCCGTCGCCCTCGAGGCCCCCACCGGCACGTCGTCGACGCCGCCCGCCGACAAGGGCTACGACCTCACGCTGCGTCAGCCGAAGGCGCCGGCCTCGGCGTTGCCGCAGGTGCCGCGCGACGTGTCGATGCCGCCGGAGTCGCCGGTGGCGCCGCCGTCGCCGGCAGCGTTCCCGCCGCTGCCGCCGGCGCCGCGCGCCGAGCCGACGCCGGCCGCGCCGTCGCCGACGCCGGCCGCGCCGTCGCCGACGCCGTCGCCGACGCCGGCGAAGGCCGCGCCAGCCCAGCCGACGCCGGAGAAGGCGGCCCCCGCGTCGCCGCCGTCACCGGCCGCGGCGACGTCGAAGCCGACGACGCCGCCGACGTCGCCGCCGACGACACCGACGTCGAAGGGGGCGGCGCCCGTCGAGCAGACCGAGAAGGTCACGACGCGCTCGACGGTGCCGTCGCAGTCCGCGGCGTCCGCCGACGTCACCGAGCGCCTGCCGCGCGCGCCGGACGCCAAGAAGACCGGGCCGGTGCCGGCGCCGACGCCGCGCGGGACGACGGCGCCGCCGCCGAAGCGCAAGTCGGGGCAGTTCGAGAGCGCGCCCCAGCCGGTGAAGCGCGAGGTCTCGCGCGAGAGCCCCGTCCTCACGCCTGGCGACCGGGCGTCCGCCGAGGCCATCGCCGACGCCGTCGCCGACGTCTTCGACGCCACCCAGGACCTGCTGATGGAGGGCGTCGTCGAGCCGCGGCGCATCGCCGAGGCCCTCCTCGACATCGCCCTCGCCCATGTCCCCGCAGAGTCGGGCTCGTTCTATCTCGCCGACCTCAACGGCCACGTGTTGTCGTTCGCGGCGGTGCGGGGGCCCAAGGCCGATGCGATCATGCGCGGGCGCTTCACCGTGCCGGTCGGGCAGGGGATCATCGGCTTCTGTGCCCTGGAGGGTATCTGCCTGCGTGTCGCCGACATGCAGAAGGACCCGCACTACTCGGCGCAGATCGCCAACGCCGTCGGCTACGTCGTGAAGGACACGCTGTGCGCATCGGCCGAGAAGGATGGGCGGCTCTACGGCGCCATCCAGCTCATCAACGCCCGCCAGGGCTTCACGGCCGCCCACATGGAGGTGCTGCGCTACATCGGCCTGACGGCCGCGCAGCTCCTCGAGCGCCACTTCGAGACGGTGTGATGGAGCCTCCGACACCGACGGGGCCGACGTGAGCCCCACGCAGCTCGTGCAGCGACTCGCGTCGCTCGATCTCGACGGCCAGGACGCCCTCATCATCGTCGTCTGCCTCGTCGCCATCGCCGTCTTCCAGGCCGCCGAGACGGGCCTGCTGCACCTGCCGGCCACCCGCGCGCAGGAACTCCTCACCGACGACGTCCACCGTCGTCGGCCCGGGCTCGGCCGCCTGCTCACCCTGTGGACCGAGCGCCCCGACGCCGTCCTCACCGGCATCGTCGTCGGCACCCACACCGCCCAGCTGGCCCTCGTGCTCGGCCTCGCCGTCATCGTCGCCGACAGCGCCGTGGCCCTCTCGCCCGGCGTCGCCGTCGTCCTCGGCGTGACCGCCCTCCTCGCCATCGTCGTCAACGAACTCGTCGCCCGCGCGGTGGCGAAGGAGAAGGCCGAGCTCGCCGTCGCGCTGACGGCGCCCGTTGTCGTCGTCAGCCACGTCGTGACGTGGCCGCTCGTGGCTGCACTCACCCGTCTGTCGCGGCTGAGCGCCCGCGTCGTCGGCGGCACCGCCAGCGCGTCGGGTCCGTTCGTCACCGAGGCCGACATCGCCGCGATGATTGCGCTGGGGCGGCGCACCGGCGCCATCGACAAGGTCGAGGGGCGGATGCTCACGTCGGTGATGGAGCTCGGCGAGACCCTCGTGCGCGAGGTGATGGTGTCTCGCACCGAGATCTCGGCGCTGCCCCTGCAGGCGGGCTGGGACGAGGTCATGCGCGTCGTGCGGGAGGGCGGCCACTCCCGGCTGCCGGTCTACGACGGCACCCTCGACGACATGCGCGGCTTCATCCACACCCGCGATCTCCTCGCCGGCGACATCGACCCGGCGCGCTTCTCGCTGCGTCGACACCTCCGCCCGGTGGAGTTCGTGCCGGAGCTGGGGCGGGTGCGCGACCTGCTGCGCACCTTCCAGCGCAAGAAGACCCACCTTGCCGTCGTCGTCGATGAGTTCGGCGGTACCGCCGGCATCGTCGCCCTCGAGGACGTGCTCGAGGAAATCGTCGGCCCGATCCAGGACGAGCACGACGAGGAGGAGGCCGAGATCACCCGCGTCGACGACGGCCACCACCGCGCGCTGGGCCGGTCGAGCCTCTACGACCTCGGTGAGGCTCTCGGCGTCGCCTTCCCCGAGGGCGGCTACGACACCCTCGGTGGCTTCCTCATCGCCCGGGCCGGGCGGATGCCGCGCACCGGCGACCGCCTCGCCTTTGGCGGCCACACCTTCACCGTCATCGAGGCCGACGAGCGGCGCGTGAGCCGCGTCGACATCGAGCGCAGCGGCGGCGGCACGGTCCCACCGACGCCGGTGGAGAGCGCCGCCAACGCGGACGTGGATGAAGGAGTCGGCGGGGCCTGACCGGGCGCTCCGCCGGGTTTCTCGCGCGCCGACCGGGGGCTGGCTACGCTCCAGACGTGCCCATCGATGTCGCCCAACTCAAGCAGGTGGCCCTCTTCGAGAGCCTCCTTCCCGATCAACTGAAGCTCATCGCCTCCATCGTCGAGGAGCAGCAGGTGAAGCCCTCGACGAAGATCTTCGCCGACGGCGACAAGGCCGATCGCTTCTATTTCATCGTGCAGGGCAAGGTCCGCATCTCGAAGCAGGTGCCGGGCATGGGCGAGGAGGCCCTCACCATCCTCGAGCCCGGCGACTACTTCGGCGAGATGGCCCTCATCGACGACGCCAACCGCTCCGCCGACGCCATCACCAACACCCCGTGCGTGCTGGGCTCGATCTCGAAGGCCGCCTTCGACAACCTGCTCTTCATGCACAAGGACCTCGCCTACGACCTGCTGTGGACGTTCGTGCGCGTCCTGTCGGCGCGGCTGCGCGAGACCAACGAAAAGATGCGCGCCTTCCTCGTCATGGCCGGCAAGTTCTGAATTTCCACTGATGTTCCGGCCATGACGGAGGAACCGTCATGGCCGGAACATCAGTGGAAATTCAGGCGCTTATTGATTTCGAGCGCAAGCGCTCGAAATCCCCGCTGCCGCGCGCTGGTGGCGCCCGCCGCTGCGCCGCTGCCGCTTGCCGCTGCCGCGCGCTGGTGGCGCCCGCCGCTGTGCCGCTCGCGCGCTGGTGGCGACCGCCGCTGTGCCGCTGCCGTGCGCTGGTGGCGCCCGCCACGGTGTTCAGAGCTGCTCGCGGACTTGGCCCTTGCCGCCCGCGGTGACGGTGACGGGGATGTTCTTCTTCTTTGCGCCGTCGCCGCTCGTGAGCGTGACGACATAGCGGCCCGCGGGCAGCGTGAGTGTCACCGGCGTCTCGCCGTAGCTCTTCTTGCCGATGCTCACGTGGCCCCAGCCGCCGATGACGTCGACGTAGACGGTGCCGGGCTTCGCCGGTGCCTTCGCTTCGGTCGGCGCGGCGGCGATGGCGGCCTTCGGTGTCGTCGTCGTCGCCGTCGCCGGTGTGCTGGGGGCCGGGGGCGGGGCGGCCGGCGCAGGTGTGGGCGGCGCTGGTGGCGTCGTCGGCGCAGCCGCCGGCGCCGGCGCGGGCGTCGGCTCCGGTGCGGGTGTGGGCTCTGGTGGCGGTGGCGGCGGCGCGGTCGTCGCCGTTGGCGTCGTCGTCGCTGGCACGGTCGTCGTCATCGCGGGCGGTGCGGGATCACCGGACACGGCGATGCCGATGCCACCGATGGCCCCCACGACGACGATGGCGGCGGCGGCGGCCATCGTGCGGCGCGACGAGGACGGCGATGCCGGCGACGCCGACGTCGCGATCCGGGCGGGCGCAGCTGCTGCCGGGCCGCTCTCCCGGCCCGTCGCCGGCACAAGGGTGCGGGTGGCGGGGGTGCCGTCGTCGGCGTCGTCGGCGCCGGCGGCGCGGGCGGCCTCGACGAGGGCGCCGTCGGCGATGGCGGTCTCGACGGGAGCTGGCGCCTGACGGCGCGAGGACTCACGGGCCGCCGGGTGGCGCTGCGACGACGAGCGCTGCTGCTCGAAGGCGACCGCGGCGGCCTGCAGGTCGTCGTGCCCGGCCTCGAGGACGGTCTCGACGCTCTGTCGGCTCGCGGGGGCCGCCGGCGACGACGACGAGCGGCCGCGCGGCGCCGGCGGATCGTCGGGGCCGGGGGCGGCGGCGCGGGCCTCGCTGGAGACAAAGACCTGGCTCACCTCGCCGCTCGTCACGCTGCTCACGACGCTGCCGAGGGCGGCGATGTCCTCGGTCATCATCGTCGGCGGCGCCGGCGCTGGCGTCGGGCCCGGTGCGGCAGGGCGGGGGCGGCTGCCGCCCGTCGCCGGCGGCGGGGCCAGCGCAGCCGGTGCCGCGTCGAGGAGGGCGGTCCGGCGGGGCGAGGCGGCGGCGGCGCCCTCCATGATGCGGGCGAAGGCGGCGCCGACGTCGGCGGTGGCGGGATCGATCGCGCCGCTGAAGAGGAAGCGTGAGAGCGCCAGCTCCATGTCGCGCAGGGTGGGGAAGCGATCGTCGGCGTGGAGCTGCAGCGCGCGCAGGATGATCCCCTCGAGGTCGGCCGGCACATCGGCCCGCAGCGACGACGGCGCCGGAATGTCGCCGGCGAGGATCTTCTTCAGGATCACCATGTCGTTGTCGCCGCGGAACAGGCGCTCCCCGCACAGGAGCTCCCACAGCACGACGCCCGTGGCCCACTGATCCAGGCGGTGGTCGAAGGCGGCGCCCTCGGCCTGCTCGGGGCTCATGTAGGCGACCTTGCCCTTCACGACGCCCGTCGACGTGTGGGTCGCACGCTCGGCGGCGCGGGCGATGCCGAAGTCGGTGACCTTCACCTCGCCCTGGTGGCTCACGAGGATGTTGTGGGGGCTGATGTCGCGATGGACGATGCCGAGGGGCTGGCCCGCCTCGTCCTTCAGCGTGTGGGCGTGATGCAGGCCGCGACAGACGTCGATGCCGATCTGGGTGACCTCGCCGATCGAGAACGGCAGCTGCTTCTTGCGGCTCTGCTCGGCGAGCTTGCGCAGGTCGCAGCCCTCGACGAGCTCCATCGCGAGGTAGAGCGTGGTGCCGACGTCCTCGTCGATCTCGCCGAAGTCGAAGACCTGCACGACGTTGGCGTGCTGCAGCCGGGCCGCCGTCTTCGCCTCGTCGCGAAACATCGTGACGAAGTCATCGTCCTCGAGGAAGTGCGGCAGCACCCGCTTGATGCAGACCCTCTTCTCGAAGCCCGCCGTCGCCGTGCGCGCCCGGAAGATCTCGGCCATCCCACCCATCGCGAGGCGGTCCTCGAGGATGTATCGACCGTAGGGACGAGGGAAGGCCATGCGCCCCAGTCTAGCAGGTCGCCGAAAAAGGCCGCTTCGGGCCTTTTGGGCGACCTGCGAGGTCCTCCTGGGCCTCGTCTCCGACGAGGCCGGAACAAAAACCTGGCAGGTGCTGAAAAACGCAAAGCCGTTTTTCAGCAGCCT
>Ga0172373_10003360_pt1 | contig 23440 bp, 27 predicted proteins | sample Lak10m_2_FD_114546 | JGI IMG/M metagenome (GOLD analysis project Ga0172373, IMG submission 114546) | Freshwater microbial communities from Kabuno Bay, South-Kivu, Congo - kab_092012_10m | ecosystem: Environmental > Aquatic > Freshwater > Lake | place: Democratic Republic of the Congo...
AAAAAAGGACAATGAAAATTGTCCTTTTTTATTGAGAAATACTATCAATTACAAGCTCCAACCATCATCAACGATCAGATTTTGCCCATTTACAAAAAGTGATGCGTCGGAAATTAAAAACAAAAGCGCTCCGTGTAAATCCTCTTTATTCAGCATTCCTTTATTCATGCCAAATGAATTATAACGTTTTATAAAATCTGGATGTTGATTGTTTTCAACTCCACCCGGACTAATGCAATTAAAACGAATGTTGCATCCTTTGTAATACTTGCTGAAATATTTAGTGAGTTGTAAAACACCTGATTTTATTGCAGCATATTCTACAGGCATTGTAAAATCAGCATGTTCATAAACTTCAAATCGTGGCGCCATAATTCCATAAATTGAACACATGGAAATTACATTACCAAATCCTTGTTGTTTAAAAAACAATGAGAATTGTTGCATGCATAGAAAAAAACCTCCTACATGCACTGATAAATTATCACAAAACTCGTGATAATCTGAATCTTCTAATTTTTTTAAATAATTTGAGTTACGCGGATGCGCATTATTTACAAGCGCATCAATTTTACCATACTTTTTAGATACTTTAGATATTGCTTCCTGTATAGATTGTTTATCTGTTATTTGTAATTGAACATAATTAAAATTAGCTAACAGATTTTCATTTTTTAATTCATTTAAAAAATCTTCTGGACAGCTAACTGCTAAATCAGCTGCTACAGCTATATGATTTTCTATAAGTAACGCTTTAATAAAGGACTTTCCCAACAGACCAAGTCCACCGGTTACAATAATAACTTTATGAGTATTTAAATTCCCCATTTATCAGGAGCTTCGCGCCATTTACGTAAAGATGCCAAATCTTTTTCGGTAATATAATTGTTTTTTAAAGCTTCTTCAATTAAAATATGATAATTACTTAAGGTAATTAAAGGACAATTTGCATTTTTAAAATTATCAATCGCTTCTTTAAAGCCATAAGTAAATATAGCAACCATTCCTTTTACGTTACATCCTGCGTCTCGTAAAGCCTGTACAGCTTTTAAACTGCTTCCTCCGGTACTAATTAGATCTTCTATTACTACAACAGATTGTCCGGGTTCAATTACTCCTTCAATCATATTCGTCATGCCATGTTTCTTAGCTTCACTCCTCACATAAACAAATGGTAAATTCATTTCTTGAGCTACCAAAGCACCTTGGGCAATACCGCCAGTTGCTACACCTGCAATTACATCAGTATTTGTAAATTCATTCTTGATTTGTTCAACAAATTGCTGACGAATAAAAGTACGTACAGTTGGAAAAGAAAGAGTTTTTCTATTATCACAATATATTGGAGATTTCCAACCGGATGCCCAGGTAAATGGTTTATCGGGTTGTAATTTTATAGCTTTGATTTGAAGTAAATAATCTGCAATTTTACGCGATGCTATATCAGATGCTGTCATGCTGCAAAATTACCATTCTGTAAAAATATTGAAATAAGAGTTATGAACATTTTCACCATTCATTTTAGTGATAAAAAAATAGTTTTTACAACTAAGCCTAATTTTAAAAATCTTCTTAAAGATGAGTTGGCAGCTGTAAGCAATTCAGGTACTGACAAAAAATTAAAAGAAGATTTTCAATGGTATATAAAACAAAATAAGTTTAATGTGTTGTTTTTTATTGCGGACAATCAAACAAAAATCAGAGCTTTGTTTTTAAAACAATTTAAATTTATAGAAGCTGCCGGTGGAGTTATACAAAGTTCAAAAGGAATATTATTCATTTACAGAAATAACAAATGGGATTTACCCAAAGGAAAAGTAGAGAAAAAAGAAAAAATACCACTTGCAGCCATAAGAGAATGTGAAGAAGAATGTGGAATCAATGAGCTGGGCATAGTAAAAAAACTATTACCAACTTTTCACTTGTACAAACTAAATGGAAAATTTGTTTTAAAAATTACGCATTGGTTTTTAATGACTGCGCCGGGCAAACAAAAATTAAAAGCGCAAAAAGAAGAAGGCATAACTAAAGTAAAATGGTTTAAGAATTTGGATATTCATCAACCATTAAAAAATACCTACCCAAGTATTCGCGAAATATTTTCTCATATACAAACTCCATGAGTTTAGATTTTAAAAAGATATCATTAAAAGAAAGTAATCAGTTTTCTAAACTGATGCTTGATTATGCTGCAAATTCAACAGATTTACACCCATTATTAAATCAGCATTTTTCAACTACAGATGTTGAATTTTTGGTGGATTCTTTAAAATTTGATAAACACCAACGTATATTGCTCTCTGAAGAATTGATAAAACAATATTCAGGGTTTGAAATTAGCAGTATAACAAAAAATAACATTAATAGTTTAAAAAACAACAACGCATTTACCATTACAACCGGCCATCAATTGTGTTTGTTAACCGGGCCACTTTATTTTATCTATAAAATTTTAAGCGTCATAGTTCAATGCGAAGAATTAAATAAAAAACATCCTGACTATCATTTTGTGCCAGTTTTTTGGATGGCTGGTGAAGACCACGATAAAGTGGAAATAAATCACGCTCATGTTTTTGGAAAAAAACTTACGTGGGATACTGAACAAAATGGCAAGGTTGGAAAATTTAATTTAAATGGTATTCATGATGTAATTAGTCAATTACACGAGATACTTGGGCAGTCAGAAACTACAGAATCTATTATTCAGTTAATTGAAAAAACATATTCTCATGCTAATTTAAATGAAGCAACTAAATATTTAGTCAATTCTCTATTTGCTCAATATGGTTTAGTAATTATTGATCCTGATCATGCCCCGTTTAAAAAAGTATTCTCAAATGAAATAAAAAAAGAATTACTCGAATCATTTATTGAGAAAAAGGTAAATGAAACGAATAGCTATTTACAAAGCAAAGGATACAAGCCACAAGTTAACCCACGTGCGATTAATCTTTTTTATGCAAAAGACGGAATTCGAGAACGAATAGTTTTTTCCGAAAACCGGTTTAAAGTTATGAATACGTCGCTTTCTTTTTCTGTAAACGAATTGCTCGACTTATTAGAGAAAAACCCTGAAGTTTTTAGTCCAAATGTATTAATGCGACCGCTTTATCAGCAAAAACTTCTACCTAATCTTTTTTATGTAGGTGGTCCAGGAGAAATTGCCTATTGGTTGCAATTAAAAGCAACTTTTGATGAAGCCTCTGTTTTTTTTCCGGTTTTGCAGCCAAGGCAATTTGTTTTGCTTATTCATGAAAAACACCTTTCAAAATGGATAAATCTTGGATTAACACTTAAGGATCTTTTTTTAAGCAATGAAGAAATAGATAAAAAAATAATTGCAGCAGATTTTGAAGAATTACATTCTGAAAAAAGTAATATCAATAATTTATTTGATGTTTTAAGAGAGAAAGTTGCCACTATAGACCAGAGTATAACCGGAACTGTAGATGCTGAAAAGCAAAAAACATTAAAAAGTATTGAAAATATAGAACAAAAAGTAAAAAGATCTTTAAAACAAAAAAATGAAATTAATATTCAGCAAGTAAAAAAAATAAAAAACACCTATTTCCTCGAACAAACAATTCAAGAAAGAAAAGATAATTTTTTAAATTTTTACTCCAGAGATTTGCAAATAATAAGTCTATTAAAAAGCACGATTGAAAAAAACACAACTACACATTCTGATTATTTGATTTTACCAATTAATTGATTTTAGAAAAAACGAATTTTTTGTTTAAACAAGTCAATTAAATATCCTTAAATTATAAAAAACAGACTAAATAAACTATATTTGCTTAAAATTCTAAAAGAATAATTTTATGAAAAAAATCTTTTTAACCGTTTTAGTTTCATTATTTTCAATGTATGCTCAAGCTCAATTATCTAAATCAGAAGTTGAGAAAACCATTAATTCAGTTAATTTTCAAGAATTAAAAGATGTTTTTTTAATCAGAACTCGTGAGCATGATGGCTCAAAACAAGGTTGGTTCGAGAAATTTGAAAAATTAGACCCGAAATCTGTGAAAATTATTTTTAATGAAAATTCTATGGAGATGGATGGCAAAAGTTATGTTGCCTTTATTCCTTATGACAAGATTAAACTTATTTTTATGAAACGTGGGGAGCATTTAACTATTGAGTTAATTGACTAATCTTTCTTTAAACAAATCTTTTCAACTTGCATTTCATCTTGATTAAAAAATCAGGATAATTTCCTTTTTTATTTTTTTATTAACTGTTTTTTGTATTCTATATTTAATAGTATATTAGCAATATAATTTATAGTAATGAGTAAAATCGCATCTAATCTTAAGGAACTTCGAAATATTCAAAACATATCACAAGATTCATTGTCTAAAAAACTAGGTATTACACGCTCTCGTTTAGGAGCTTATGAGGAAGGAAGAAACGAACCTCCAATCGAACTATTAATCAAGTTATCTAATTATTTTCATGTTACTGTTGATGCTTTAATTCGCGCTGATTTCTCAAAAACTAGTCCAGCTAGTTTAATGAAAGTTGGCAAAAATAGATTATTGCTGCCAATTATGGTCGATAAGGAAAATAACGATACTATTGAAGTAGTTACAGCTAAAGCATCTGCAGGATATTTGAATGGTTTTTCTGATCCTGAGTTTATTGATAAGTTACCTTTAATGAATTTGCCTTTTCGAGTTACGGGGAAACATAGAACTTTTCCGATTCATGGTGATTCAATGCCACCTTTAAAATCTGGTTCCTTTGTCGTGGGAAAATACATGGAGTCTTTAGATGAAATTAAAAATGGCAATACTTATGTTTTAATTACAAAAGATGAAGGGATTGTTTATAAACGAGTTTACAGAGGAAATAATTTAAGTTTACTAGAACTTCACTCAGATAATAAGGCATATAGCCCTTATAAAGTGAAAGCAAAAGATGTTTTAGAGATTTGGAGTTTTGTATGTTGTTTACATACTTCTGACAAAAATAATGAAGAAATTAGTATGGAAAATGTAATTCACCTACTTAAAAGTATGAAGGTTGAAATAGAAAGTATTAACAAAAAATAAATTTAATTTTTTAATCCATTTTTTACATACAAGGCAACAGCTCTTGCTTGGTCTTGAGATAAGCCTTCCACTTTCTTCATATTACCTTTGCCCATTAAAATTACATTAGCAATAGCTACAGTATCTAGTTGTGTAGCTGAAATATCAGCAGCTCCTGCCATACCTAATTTGCCATCAGCACCATGACAAAGGGCACAGTTGTCAGTGTAAATTTGATTTCCATCAATTTTTCCTTCAACATTTACTGCTTGTTCAGAAATTTTAGCTTTGTTTTTTGCAGCTATCTCTGCCAAACCATAAGATGCTGTAATCATCAATAGAGAAAGTGCTCCAAGAATTTTATTTTTCTTTTTAAATCCAATTACCGCAATTGGAATGGACAAAAATACCAAGCCAACTTTTACAATCATTAATGGTTTAATTTCAGGAATTTGAGTTAACAAATAAATTCCGGTTAACAAAAATAAAGCGCTAACAATCATTTCAGGCACCTTTAGAGTTTTTGTAAGCTTAGCTAATAAATCTTCCTTATTGCTAATCAGTAGAATTGTTTTTATAAAATAAATCAGTAAAAATAGTATTACTGAAATTTTGTGGATGAGTTTAATGGTTTCAAACATGATTATTGATTTTAATTCAAAAATATCATGAAGAAATTATAAATGTTGAGGTCAAAAAAAATGAAGTTAACACAAGAGTGTTAACTTCATTAATTACTTTCAATAAGATTACTTTGCAGGCGCTTGATTTGAAGGTGCCGGAGTATTTGCAGCAGGTGATGCCGGTGCAGCATTAGCACGTTTTTTAGTTGCAGATTCAACTCCCGAAGCAGCTCCTTCTGTAGCAGAAGAACTTCTAGGAGATGATGCTAAAGATAAAATCAATAATAAACCTGCTAAGCCCCATGTTGCTTTTTCTAAAAAATCACTGGTTTTACGAACACCCATATATTGATTATTAGACGCAAATCCACTGGATAAACCGCCACCTTTAGAATTTTGAACTAATACGATTAATATTAGTAAAACACACACTATTAAAATTAAAACGGATACTATTCCCATGATTATTTATTTTTTAGTTCTTCAATAAGGTTTGCAAAGTAAACACTTTTTTCGGGAAATTTCAAACTTAAAATTTCATAAGCACGAATTGCCTTGGAAAAATTGCCCTGCATGGCATAAATTTTTGCTAAAGTTTCACTCACCAGGTTTTCATCCTCCACAACTCCTGATTTTGCTTTAGTCCCGGGCGAAAAGAAATTCTTTTCAGGTTTTAGCTTCGAAATTTTTGGTTCTTCCGCGATTATTTTATCAATAATGGTTCGTTTAACTTCTTTATTTATTGGTTTTTCTGGCTTCGTAGAGATTTCATCACTATTTTCTGATTTATCTTGTTTATCAGTTGTACCTATAGATTCATCAGATTTTGTTTTAGAAACATTTTTAAGCCAATCGCTGAAACTTTTTGGTTCATTAATTTCTTCTTTTACCTCTTCCTTTTCTTTCGGATTGATTTCAGTAACCTTTAATAAATCTCTTTCAACAAAAGCGTTCACCAAGTGATTTTTTACCAAATCATCTATTGTTTCTTCCTTCTTTTCTTTTCTAATTGGTGAAACTTGCTGATTTATATCTTCTGTTTGTTTAGTTTCATCTTTCGTTTCAACAGGAGATTGGATTTTATTTTCATCCCTGTTTTTTTCCTTATAAAAAACTTGCTTTTGATTGTTATCTGGTAAGTTACTTGTTAAAACAATTTCATGTAAATCAGCAACCGGTTCTTCTTTTTTATCTTCAACTTTAACAGGTTCTACTTTTGGAACATCAATCTTTTCAGTAGATTCAATAATTGCAAGAGTCTGTTGTTTTAACTCCGGAACTCTTTTAATTAAATCAAATAACACTTTACGGTTAGAAGTGGAAATTGCTGTTTTTTTAAGTTCATCATAAAAATCAATGTGATTAATTTGATGAAGAAGTTTAACATACAATAAACGAGAGGTTTGGAAAAGCGGATATTTTTCAGCAACTTTTTTAAGCACTTCCAATTGTTTTTCCTGCAACAATTCCGGCTGACGAATGTATGTTATGAAATCAAACGAATCCATTACCAATTATTGAATGCTTTTTGAAAAACGTCTTCTGCAATTTGCCTGTTGATTTCATCAAGCGCCTCAGATTCTATTGCACTTAAGGTTTTAGAGGATGAATAATCGTAAAAACGCTGAAAGTTTTGATTGAAGCTTTTAGACTGATCAATTGAATTCGTGTATTTAACATTGATGGTAACCGTTAATCGATTCAATGCGGCCTGATCGGTGCTTTGAACGGCAACCGGACTAACTGAATAATCTACAATAGCGCCTTCAAATTGCAAATCGCCGTTTTGTTTGGTTAATGCTAAATTGGTTTGCGATGAAACCATGTCGCGCATTTTTTCTGTAAATTTTTGCGACTCAGATGGACTTGCCATAGCAGCATTGTTTTGAAAAAAAGCTACTGAAATAGTTTTTGCTTCAGGAGGAATGGAAATACCTTTGAATCCGTAATTTACCTTACAGGAAATAAAAACCGATAGCATAAACAAATATGAAAAGTATTTTATCACTTAACAAAGTTATTAAACTATTTTAAAACTTGTTTTATGGCTTGTAAATACAAATGTTTATTGGCTTCAACGCTGTATTTTTCTTCAACGGTTTTTCTGGCATTTTCACCGAGTTGTTTTCGCAAGTCAGGATTCTCAATTAATAAACTTAAATAGTTAAACCACTCTTCTTCTGTGTTTGCCAAAAATCCATTTTCGCCATGTTGGATGATTTTTGAATTTACTCCCACAGGCGACATGATAGTTGGAATAGCGCATGCCATGTAAGATAACCCTTTCAGTCCACATTTTCCTTTTGCCCATTCATCATCAGGCAAAGGCATAATTCCAATGTTAAACGAATTGATTATTTCAACTTCTGTTTCATGCGACCAGGAAATTCCTTTTATGTTTAATTCATCCTTAGTAAATGAATTATCACCCATTACTTTAAATTCAATTTTCTTTCCATATTTTTCTTTCAATTTTAATAAAACCGGAATTGAAGATTCAAAATGCTTAATGGTAGTTTTACTTCCGCTCCAACCAATTGTAATTATATCACTATTTGTTCTGTTGTATATTGGTTGATGAAAATTAGTGTCAATTGTGGTTGGGATTAAATTCACACTTGAATTGTATTGACGAGCATAATTCATAAGGTAATTATTTCCGGCAATTACTAAATCTGATGCGGAAATTATTTCATTCGTTTTATTAGGATTTTTAAGCCATTCCCATTTTTTGTTTGCATCTGAAGTATCTAATTTCCAAATGGCATCATCGAAATCAAAAATAAATTTTGCCTTGCTGTTTTTAATTTTTCGTTCAAAGAAACTTGAGCCAATCATTAATGCTTCACGTTGCACAAAAACAATGTCGTAATTTGAATAATTTTTCCAGTCTTTTATTCTAATAAAAATTGATTTTAAAAAAATAAAAAGTTTACGAATAAATTTTCCTTCACCATAAAAAACAGCATCATCTGTTTCCGAAATAATGAATGACAGTTCAGGTTGAATATTGTTTTTTTTAAAGAACTCAAAATACTGTTCAAATCGGTAACGCTGACTTGGCGAACGATTAAATCGATGGGGCGCTATGAATAGAATTTTAATCAATTGTTTCCTACTAATTCAGAGTAAACATCAAAATAATTTTTTGTAGCAAAATTTAAGTCAAAATGATTGATGGCGAAATTTCTAATTCCATCTTTATCAAAGGTAGTTTTTTCAAATTCTGCGATGCTTCTTTCGTATTCAATTTCATTAAATTCTTTAACCAAACAACCTGCCTTACTATTAATAATGATTTCGTCAGTATCGCCAACACCCAAGTTACAATAAACAGGAATGCCCATTGCCATTATTTCTGCTTGTTTGGTTGGACTGCTACTTATTTTAGAATATGTAGGTCGGATAAAAAAAATTGATGCAACCGAAAGACTTAATAGTTCAGGGATTTCGTTTCTGCTTGCGCCATGTAAAATGATTTCGTTTTCTACACCTCTTTTTTTGGCTGCATCTAAGATTTTAGAATGTTCTTCATGCGTGATGAATAAAAATCTGCAATTGTTTTTATTCTTTCTCCACACCACATAAAAATCAAGCATTTCATCTAACATATACCAAGTGCCGATGGAACCTAAATATGAAATGACTTGATGTGAATTATCTACAGAAAATTTTTGTTCCCATGCTTTAATATTCTCATCATTTAATTGCTCACGATTAAATCTGGAAGTATCCACGCAACATGGAATTACAGTGATTTTGTTTTTTACGGATTCATTAATATTCCAGCTTATTAATTCATCTTTTCCTTTTTGTGTTAAACTGATGATGTGATCGGAATAAATTAAAAACTCTTTTTCTTTATTCTTAAAATAAGCATATACTTTTTTATAAATCGGATTATTCAAATTCCAGGCGCCTGCATCCACTTTTTCATTTGCCCATAAACCGCGCATATCAAACAAAAATTTAATCCCGAATTTTCGTCTAAAAGTTAAGCCAACAAGAGAAGAAATATATCCTCTGCAATGCAATAACGAAAAGTTTTTTTCGCGATGTAGCTTTGAGGTAAGTTGCTTTATTGCGTAAACATCCCAAATGGTTGAAAAAACAGGCGGCCATTTGTGATAAGAAAGTGGTCGCCAATCAATTTGATTTTCAGAACAAATGTTTGCTATTTTTTCTTTGTTTTTTTCGAATTTTTCTTTTTTCTCGCAACTGATTAATGTAAAATGAAATCCTTTTTTACTTAGTTCGATAATGTAAGGCAAAACCTGGCTTTGACCTAATTGATCGGTCATTCCATCATAAGAAATATATAAAACCTGATTCAAATCTAATTTGAAAATGTAACAAAAGACCAAAGATAATTAAAAAATATGGCCTGAAAATGAATTCAAAAACTTAATAAATGCAGAGTTGATTTTAAATAGGATGATAATTTTAATTTCGCTTAACAAAATTTTGTCAGTTTATCGTTTTTTCTATTTTTGTAAACCTTTTTAAAAAATTAAAAATGAAAATATTAGTTGCAATAAGTAATGTTCCGGACACCACTGCTAAAATTTCTTTTACCAATGGAGATACAGAATTTAATTCTGCAGGTGTAACATACATCATCAATCCTTACGATGAATGGTACGCATTGGTTCGTGCTCTTGAATTAAAAGAAACCGGAAAAGCAGCACATGTTACTTTGATACATGTTGGATTGGCAGATAGTGAAGCTACCATACGCAAAGGATTAGCCATTGGTGCCGATGATGCTGTTAGAATTAATTCTGTAGGCCCAGATGCATTTTTTGTTGCCAATCAAATTGCAGAATATGCAAAAAATAATGCTTATGAACTTGTTTTAGTTGGTAAAGAAACAATTAATTTTAATGGTTCTTCAGTTGGAGGAATGATTGCAGGCATAACTGACTGGCCTTTTGTTTCTTTAGCAACCAAGTTAGAAGTTGAAGGCGCTAAAATTACATTAGAGCATGATATTGATGGAGGAACTCAGGTTGTTGAAGCTGGTTTACCATTAGTTATATCATGCGCAAAAGGAATGGCAGAGCAACGTATTCCAAATATGAGAGGAATCATGGCATCAAGAACTAAACCAATTACAGTTGTTGAACCTGCTTCAAATGAGCAATTAACGCAAGTAAAATCATTCACCTTATCAAAAGGAAGAACAGAATGTAAATTTATTGACGAAAGCAATATTGATGAGTTAGTAAATTTACTGCATACAGAGGCAAAAGTGATTTAATTTGATTATTTAATTTAAAAAAAATATTATGTCAGTTTTAGTATATACAGAAGTAAATAAAGGGAAAATTAAAAAATCCTCTTTAGAATGTGTTAACTACGGTGCTCAAATTGCACGTACATTAGGAACAAGTGTAACTGCAATTGTTGCAAATGCAGATGACCAATCGCTTTCAGAAATTGGAAAAGCAGGTGCATCAAAAATATTATCTGTAAAAAACGAAGCGTTGAGTTCTGATAGCATGCTAATTAGTTCACTTGTAGAACAAGCTGCTAAAACAGAAAATAGCCAAGTAATTATTTTTGCGTTTGATGTTACAGGTAAAGCAGTAGCTCCTCGTTTATCAGGTAAATTAAAAGCGGGCTTGGTTGCAGGCGCTGTTGATTATCCCGTTTTGAATGGTAATTCGCTTGAAGTAAGAAAAAATGTATTCTCCGGCAAAGCAACATCTGTTTATGCCATTACAAGTGATGTAAAAATCATATCACTATTGCCTAACTCCTTTCCTGTTGTTTTATCAGATAATAGTGCAACAGTTGTAGATTTTTCTGTCGATTTATCTGCAGTAAAATCAGGTATTACCATAAAAGAAACCAAAACAAATTCAACAGGAAATACTGTTCCATTACCTGAAGCAGAATTAGTAGTTTCTGCAGGAAGAGGCATGAAAGGGCCTGAAAATTGGGGTTTGGTTGAAGATTTAGCAAATGTAATTGGCGCAACAACTGCTTGTTCTCGTCCGGTTGCAGATATGCATTGGAGGCCACACCACGAACATGTTGGGCAAACAGGAATCGCTATACGACCAAATTTATATATTGCAATTGGGATTTCTGGTGCAATTCAACATTTAGCAGGCGTTAACGGAAGTAAAACAATTGTTGTTATAAATAGCGACAAAGAAGCTCCATTTTTTAAATCAGCCGATTACGGAATTGTTGGGGATGCATTTTCAGTTTTACCTAAGTTAACTGAAGCAATAAAAAAATTAAAAGCCAACGCTAACTAATTCTTTTGTTTTTCTTTTTTTCTTATCTTTCATAAATGAAAAAAATCATATTGGAAATTGTAGGGTTGAGTTATAGTCAAACTCAAACTGGCGCTTATGCGCTTGTTTTGGGTGAAAGTGGAGGTAAAAGAAGATTACCAATTATTATTGGTGGTTTTGAAGCTCAGGCAATTGCTATTGAATTAGAGAAAATGACTCCTAGCAGACCTCTAACTCACGACCTATTTAAATCGTTTGCCCAAGTTTTTGATATTGAAATTACCGAAGTTATAATCTACAATTTAGTTGAAGGGATATTTTTTGCTAAAATCATTTGTTCTAACGGTATAAGCGAACATGAAATTGATGCTCGAACAAGTGATGCAATTGCATTGGCCGTTCGGTTTAAATGTCCGATTTCCACTTACGATTTTATTTTATCTTCATCAGGCATTTTACTTGAAGACGACGGTCAAAATCTGCCATCCGCAGATAATGATGAATTAATTGAAAATCAAATAAGTTCATTAGTTGAAGATTCAGAAGGAGAATATTCTGCTAAATCAACTGAAGAACTGAAAACAATGTTACAAAGCGCTTTGGAAAATGAACAATATGAAGCTGCATCAAAAATCAGAGATGAAATTAATTCCCGAAAAAAATCCTGAAACAATTATAGACTAGTACCCTCACTTTCATTTTATTTTTGTTAATTTTATCTTTTTATATTATTTTTAACAATCTTTTAATTTAAAAATAACTATGCATATTGCCATAGCCGGAAATATTGGTTCAGGAAAAACAACACTTACGTCTCTTCTTGCTAAACACTACAAGTGGCAACCTCATTTTGAAGATGCCGATGATAATCCTTATTTAAATGATTTCTATGAAGACATGCAGCGTTGGTCATTCAACTTGCAAGTCTATTTCTTAAATTGTCGTTTTGGTCAGGTGCAAGATATTCGTAAAAGTGGAAAAACTGTGATTCAAGACAGAACTATTTATGAAGATGCCTACATTTTTGCCCCAAATCTTCATTCAATGGGTTTAATGACAACTCGAGATTTTGAAAATTATTTTTCACTTTTTAAATTAATGGAGAGCTTGATTAAAGCTCCAGATTTAATAATCTATTTAAGAGCTTCGGTTCCAACACTAGTTAAGCAAATTCAAAAAAGAGGAAGAGAATATGAAAACGCAATTCGTTTGGATTATTTAAAACGCCTTAATGAAAGATACGAAGCGTGGATTTCTTCTTACGATTCAGGAAAATTTATAATCATCGATGTTGATGACCTCAACATTGAAGAACGCCCTGAGGATTTAGGTAAAATTATTCGTCAAATTGATTCACAAATTAACGGGCTTTTTTAAAAAGTGGAAAATAAGGCGAGCATAGATTTTACTTTTTTTGAATCTCGTTTTGAAGATTTATTAAAAACACTTTCTATAGATAACGCTATCCTTGTGAAACATTTTGGAGAGTTAAATCAAGATGTAATTTCAACACTAGAAGGACAAGTAGAATCTAGTGTAATTGAAAATTCTGTTCCAAAAGGTCCATTGAGAAAAATATTTTTTATCGCAGTCGAAACCCTTCAAAATATGCACATTCATGGGCATAAAAATTTGGATGGTCAACAACGTAGTTTTTTTATTTTAACTAAAAATAATAATCAGGTTAACCTATTATCTGCAAATTTAATACATAACAAATCAGTACCAATTTTAGAAAAGCAAATAGATACAATTAATGATTTTGATGATCCTGCTGAATTAAAAAAATATTATATGGATCATTTGGAAACCAACCAAATTTCTGAGAAAGGTGGAGCTGGATTAGGGTTTATTACTATTGCCATGAAATCCGGCAACAAATTAAAAGTAAATTTCAATAAAATTGATGAAAGTTATTCAATGTTTCTTTTGAATTCTACGATTAATATAGATTAGGGAAACACTCTGTAAAAATAAACCAAGTCTTTGGTTATTCAGCTAATTAATACCAACATTTTACCACTCTGAATTAAACTAAGTACTACAATACTAAAGTTTAACTTGTATATAGCAAAAACAATTCTTTTATCAAAATTAAAATCCTGATCCCTGAGTAACGCTTGTACTTTTTACAGGGCGTATGCTTAATACAGGTATATTAGAAATATCAATTACTCTTTGTGCAATTGTTCCAACAAAAAACTCTTTAAAATTTAGGTCTGTTTTAGTCATAATCATTACTAAATCAGCTTCGATTTTATTAGCATACTCTACAACTGTTTCAGCAATTTTATCACTTTCTATCGTTTTATTTGTACAAGAAACCCCTTTGCTTTTGATATATTGCTTTACTTGATGTGCATAAGCATGTAATTGATTTTCATATTTTTCGTCGGATGATGCAAATACTCCTAATACACGTATTGATGCACCAAAATATTTTGCTATTTCAATTGCTTTATCTACTTTTTGACGAGAATAGCTTGTTAAATCAAGAGGTAATAAAATATTTTCACAACCATCTCGGTGTTCTTTTCCTCTTATAGAAATTACAGGACAAGGACTTTCTCTTATTAGTTTCGATGCACTCATTCCAAATACATCTTTTGGTCCCATTTTAGATTCAAGTCCAACAACAATAAACTTTGCCCTCAATTCTTCAGCGAGACGCTCAGTTTCCTTGTAAATATTTCCTTTAATATTCATGTAATCGGTTTCAACACCTGATTCTTCTTGAGTTAATTTTGCAAGTTTGGTAATTTCTTCATATCGCTCATTTCCTTGCTTTTCATAAACATGTAACAACAACAGTTTTGAATGAGTGTATTTAGCAAGATTATAACTCTGCTTAATAGCATAGAGTGTCATATCAGTAAAATCAACAGGAATAATTATTACACTCTTTTTTTGTTCTTTTGAGTCCATGTTTTTTATTTAATAATACAAATTTAGAGATAAAATTAAATTCTTTTTAATAAAAATATTCAAAATAAACTTTTCTATTAAAAATCGATAGTTGAAAACCTTAATTTATTTTTTCGTATTCTTCAAAAGAATAGAAAAATAAATTTTTTTCATCCGGTAAAAAATTTTCACATTTTATCAATTGCCATTCATTTAGATTTATTTCAGGGAAATAGGTATCCCCATCAAATGCTTCTTTTACGCGGGTTAAGTAAATTTTTTTAACATGTGGCAAAGCTAAACGGTAAATTTCGCCTCCTCCAAAAATAAATGCTTCTTCATCTTCTGTCGCAAATTCAATAGCTTTTTCTAATGAGTCAACAACGGTTACTCCTTCCGGTTTAAAATCTTTTTGTCGGCTAATCACTACATGTGGTCTTCCGGGTAGAGGCTTTCCTAAACTTTCAAATGTTTTTCTGCCCATAATTAAATGATGCCCCATTGTTAACGATTTTAATCGTTTTAAATCAGCGGGTAAATGCCACAACAATTTGTTTTCTTTACCTAACGCGTTATTTTGTGATACAGCTGCTATTATTGAAAGCATAGTTAAAAATGAATGTAATAATCTTTAGTTAAGTCAATGTAATCTTCATGATAATTATGTCTTCCGTCTTTTTCAATAGAAATTGTTTTTTCTTCATAAGAAACAGGATTAAATTCAAACTGCATCAAATGCCTTTTTTCAATTCCATTTTCTGCTTTTGTTTTTACACGAAGAAGCCCAGCTAATTTTAAATTAGATTTTTCAGCTATTGAATTAAAAATCTGCGCTTCACGTGTTGGAAGAATGACGAAAAATTTTCCATGAGGAGATAATATTTTAGAAACGCCATCAACTAAATCCTTAAATGGGAGAAAATCATTATGCCTTGCAATGCTTCTGCCTTCTTCCGGAGATTTATAAGAATCTATAAAATAAGGCGGATTTGAAACAATTAAATCGTATTGAAAAGTAATTTGATTTACATAATCCTGAAAATTTTCATGTAAAACAAAAATTCTATCGTGCCATTTACATTGTTCTACATTACTTTTTGCTTGCTCAATGGCATATAAATCAATATCAATAGCGTCAATTATCGCTTTTGATTTCTGCGCAAGCATAATTGCCAATATTCCGGTCCCCGTTCCAATATCTAAAATTCGAGTTGAATTTTGAGCGTTTATCCATGATCCTAACAAAACGGCATCTGTGCCCACTTTCATGGGGCATTTATCTTGATGAATAGTAAATTGTTTAAATACAAAAGTTTCGCCTGACATATAAAACTGAAACTAAAAATAAACAATTAATCTAAATAAAGAGAAATTAATCCTTCAGGCGCAGTATAAATAATTGTTTTTGTAGTGTGATTAATATCATTGATAAATTTGTCTTCAACCGGTAATAAAATTTCTTTATCGTTTACTTTTACCACCCACAATTGATGAGCAGGGAAATCTTCAACGCGAATAATGTTGCCGAGTTTACCGAATATTTTATCATTAACCTCAAATCCAATTAAACTATCTTCGTTTTTTTCCTCATTATTTCGAATAAATTTAATATTTATGAAGACATGTTTTGATTGAATTTTTTTTGCTTCTTTTTCGTTAGAAATTTGTTCTAACTTAAAAATTATTTTTCCTTTTGCATCAATTTTTTCAATAAAAAAAGGTGTAAGTAATTCGTTCACTTCTAGCATTACATGGTCAATTTCATCGTATTTAATTTCGTCATTAATTACAGCATGAAAGTTTAAATGTCCTTTAAAACCATGTGGTTTAGAGAAATAACCGGCATTTACATAATCTTCTTTGTTCATTATTTTTTATTTATTTTTTTAGGTGTCATTTTAGTTCTGGTTTTACAGAAATTATTGTACACACAAAATCTTTATTAAAATTTTTGACTGTATAATATGATTGTTTTCTTTTACGAATTTAGGAAAGTAAAACAACAATCATCTTTAAAATAAATTAAATTTGAAACATGACTGATTTATTTTTTGAAGTGAAATTATTTAATGAACTCCATGTATCTGAGTTATATGCTGTTCTTCAATTGAGGGCAATGGTATTTGTAGTAGAACAAAATTGTGTTTACCAAGATCTTGATGATAAGGACTTAAAATCCATTCATGTTTTAACATATCACAAAAACAAGTTAGTTGCTTACGCCCGTTGCTGTCCACCAGGCATCTCTTATTCTGATGCGTGTTCAATTGGTAGAGTTGTTATAGATCCAAGCTTCAGAGGAAATAATTGGGCATATACATTAATGCAAAAAACAATTTCAATTTGTAAAAAAAATTATACAGGTTTTAAAATTTGTATTTCTGCACAACGTTATTTGCAAAAATTTTATGAAAAGTGTGGCTTTGAAACCATAAGTGATGTGTATGATGAGGATGGTATTCCTCATCTTAAAATGGAGTTAAAGTAATTTTAAAAAGAAAATGATGACAACTGATATTACAGAGTTTTTTTCAAAAGGATGTGGAAGGTGTAGTAAATTTGATACTCCACTTTGTAAATTGAATAAGTGGAAAAATGAACTTCTTTTACTTAGAGAAATAATTTTAAAATGTAGTTTATCTGAAACTATGAAATGGGGAATGCCTTGTTATCAATATAAGGGTAAAAATATATTAATGATTGCTCCATTTAAAGATAATTGTGTTATCTCTTTTTTTAAAGGGTCATTATTAAAAAAACATACCAATGTCCTTTCTAAGGCGGGTGAAAACTCAGAACAAGCCAGAGTAATAAGATTTACAAAGTTGCCTGAAGTAACACAAATAGAAAAAGAAATTATTTCGTTAATAAAGGAGGCTATAGAAATTGAAAAGAAAGGGATAAAAATAAAACCTAAAGAAATCACTGAATCTGATTTTCCTGCTGAATTTTTAACAGAACTTAATGCATCTCAACAACTAAAAACGGCATTTAATAATTTAACACCGGGAAAAAAACGAGCATATTTAATTTATTTCAATTCAGCAAAACAATCAAGTACACGAGTTGCTAGAATTAAAAAACATTTAGATCAAATTCTAAGTGGTAAAGGTTTAAATGAATAATCTTACTTATTCAATTCAGTAAAATAGTTGTAGAACAAAGGAATAGTTTCAATTCCTTTATAGTAATTGAATAAGCCGTAATGTTCGTTTGGAGAATGTAAAGCATCAGAGTCTAAACCAAACCCAAATAAAATACTATCTAACCCTAATTCTTTTTTAAACAAAGCAACAATTGGAATACTTCCGCCGCCTCGTGTTGGTACAGGCTTCTTTCCGTAAGTTTCTTCCATGGCTTTGCTTGCAGCACGGTAGCCCGCAGATTCTGTTGATACAACAACCGGCTCACCGCCATGGTGTGGTGTAACTTTTACCTTAACCGATTTTGGCGCTATGCTTTCAAAATACTTTTGAAACAATTCGCTTATTTCATGCGAATTTTGATCAGGCACTAAACGCATTGAAATTTTTGCAAATGCTTTTGAAGGTAAAACTGTTTTTGCTCCTTCGCCTATATATCCACCCCAGATTCCATTTACATCTAAAGTTGGTCGAATTCCTGTTCGTTCAATGGTACTGTAATCTTTTTCGCCATATACATCATCAATAGCCAAATCTTTTTTGTATTCGTCCAAATCAAATGGTGCTTTTGCCATTTCTGTTATTTCAGCAGCACTTAATTCCTGTACTTTGTCGTAAAATCCCGGAATAGTAATGTGTTTATTTTCATCATGGCAAGAAGCAATCATTTTACAAAGCACATTAATTGGGTTTGCAACTGCTCCACCATAAACACCGCTATGTAAGTCTCTGTTTGGACCGGTTACTTCCACTTCCATATAGGCAAGCCCACGCAAACCTGTATCAATAGAAGGAATATCGTTTGCAATGATTGAAGTGTCAGAAATTAAAATAATATCGCCTTTTAAACGCTCTTTGTTTTCAATAATCCATGGGCCTAAACTTGGCGAACCAACTTCCTCTTCACCTTCAATCATAAACTTTACGTTACATGGAAGTGAATTGGTTTTCATCATAATTTCGAATGCCTTTACATGCATATACATTTGGCCTTTATCATCGCATGAACCTCTTGCAAAAATTGCTCCTTCAGGATGAATTGCAGTTTTTTTAATTACCGGTTCAAAAGGTGGAGAATCCCACAAATTCAATGGATCAGCAGGTTGCACATCGTAATGACCATAAACAACTACAGTTGGTAGTTTTGTATCAATAATTTTTTCGCCGTAAACAACAGGAAAACCTTTTGTTGCACAAATTTCAACTTTATCAGCACCAGCTTCAATTAAACGAGTTTTAATACTTTCAGCTGTTCTTAAAACATCAGCTTGATATTTTTTATCAGCACTAATTGAAGGAATCTTTAATAAATCTAGTAATTCGTTTAAGAAACGCTCTTTATTTTCGGATAAGTAGTTGTTTATTTTGTTTTTTTCCATCTTTTTTTTGGCAAATTTATAGTTTAATTCATTGTTAACTAAAAAAAATGGTAAAATATAAGTATTATTATACATTTGTTTATCAAGTTAAATAGTTGAAAAAATTTGCATTCATATTTTTTACTCTTTTTCTTTATTCGTCTGAGATTTTTGCCCAGCTAACTACAAGCACTTTACTTTCACCAGCCCAACTTGTTCAAAATGTACTTTTAGGGCAAGGCGTAACTGCTTTTAATGTGAGTTTTACCGGAGCAAATAGCTCAGCATTTAAGGCAATTGGTCAATTTAATGTTGGTGCAAATAATAATTTAGGATTTAACGCAGGTGTTGTTATTACTACAGGCATAGTAAATGGAAATAGTGGCCCATCAGGCCCTAACAATTCTGATGCAGCCGGAGTAGATAATTATGAGCCGGGAGACGCTTATTTATCATCAATTGCAGGTGTTGAAACCGCAAATGCAGCAATTCTTGAATTTGATTTTATTCCTCAGGCCGATAGTGTTCGATTTAACTATGTTTTTGGCACAGATGAATATATGGAATATATTCCTATTGGTTTTGCCGATGTTTTTGCTTTTGTGTTAAATGGAGTAACTACTAACATGCCCGCTCATAATATTGCAATTATTCCGGGAACAACAACTCCGGTTACTGCATTAAATGTAAATGCTTTTTCTAATCCTCAGTTTTATGTTAACAATGAAATCCCACCTGGCGAAACAATTGAGTATGATGGATTCACTAAAGTACTTACTGCACGTGAACGAGTAATTTGTGGAGAAACCTATCACATTAAAATCATGATTGCAGATGCACTAGACGGTTATGTAGATGCAGGTGTTTTTTTGCAAGCAGGTAGTTTTTCCTGTCCAACTCCTTTAAACATAAATGCTATTAGTAACACAACTCCTCAATTGGGAAATTCAACTGTTTTATTTGAAGAATGTGGAGTTTTAAGTTTGTTATTTTCTCGTTCCGAAATAGACTCCATAAATGCCGACACATTATTCCTTAATATTGGAGGTACTGCTGAGAATACAGATTACATAGGTTTAAATGATACATTAATTTTTCCACCGGGTGAAGATTCTGTAATCATTCAAATTAGTGCAATTAACGATTTAGAAGTTGATTCAGTAGAAACAGTTAATATTTATTATACTTATTTAAATCCTTGCAATTCTTTAGATACAATAGGTTTTAACCTAAGTATTTTAAAACCACCGCCTCTTCAATCTTTTGTTTCAAATGATACTGTAATCTGCTCCAATCAAATTGTTGTTCTATCAGCTCAAACTACCGGAGGTGTTGCTCCATACTCACAGCAGTGGTCTAATAATAATGGTAATGTAGTTTCTACAACTACTACTTTTACTCCACCGGCCGAAATAAAAACCTATTATTATTTTGTGACGGATGCCTGCCATAGAGATACGCTATTTGATTCAGTGCATGTTGATGTAAATACATTCTTGTATGTTTCAGGTAGTTTGGATGTTATAGGATCTACTAATGATAGCATTATCGTTGAAGGTTGCGGTGATGCAATTCTAACTTTTACCGAAAATGGTGAAGGTGCCGGAATGGGTCAACATGTTTATACTATTTCAATAAGTGGAACGAATGGAACAAATTCCATCTCTGATATTGGAAATGTAATTCCAGACACATTGGTTTTTAATAATCAAACTAGTATTTCATTTAATTTATCTGCTATTTCAGATGGGTTGCAAGAAGACAGTATTGGAAATGGTACTGAGGTCTTAATTATTACCATAGATTATTCGGGTAATCCATGTATTCCTTTGTCAGGTAAATTGGTGAAAAAATTATACATTAAAGATCCTGCACCATTTTCTGTAGACCTTGGTAAGGATACAAGTGTTTGCAAAGGAAGAAGTTTAAAATTAAAAGCAGTTGCAAATGGTGGAGGTGGTACGGTATCCTATTTCTGGCCACATAATGGAAGCACGAATAATAATGTAACAGTTTTTCCAACATCAAACATTATGTATTATGTTACAGCAACAGAAAGCTGCAATAATACAAGTATTACCGATTCTGTATATGTTTCAGTTTTATTTGATCCACCACAAGTTTCAATCATTCCTTTTGATTCTATTTGTCTGCGTGAAAGTTATTATTTCAAAACAAGCATAAGTCATGGTGTAGGGAATTTAATTGGTAGCTGGATTAATAACGACCCAAATTTGCCTGTAATGGTAAATAATAATCCAAATAACTGGGCTATTTACGGAGTTTTAAATTCGCAACAATATGTTTACAGCGTTAAAGATCAATGCAACTTTGTAGATACCGATACATTAGAACTCCTGGGAATTGATTGCGAGTTATATGTTCCTAATATAGTAACAACAAATTACGATAACATCAATGAACTATTTTATATCAAAAACTTGCATAAAAATCCAAACACTAAGCTAAAAGTATTTAACAGATGGGGAAATTTAATGTATAGCTCAGATAATTATTCAAACGATTGGAAACCATACTCCCTAATTAGTGGCGTTTATTATTATGCAATTGAAACTGAAAAAAGAGGAAAGTATAGTGGATATTTTCATGTTATCGGTAATTAATTTTCAAGTAATTTCACATATTGTTATTCATGACTAAAAACCTCGAACATTATTTAAAATATAAATGAAATCATTTACAATTCCTGAATTTTATAGAAGTCCAATAATTTCTACTCTAAAAAATTACCGTAAAAATACCGATCCAAGAAAAAAAGATTTAACACCGACTGAAGTAAATTTTGGCCCTGTTACTTTTTTAATGGCAAGGCATTTTGGATTTTGTTATGGTGTTGAAAATGCAATTGAAATTTCTTTTCGTACAGTGGCAGAAAATCCGGGCAAACGTATTTTTCTGTTGAGTCAGATGATTCATAATCCGCAAGTAAATAAAGATCTTGAAGATTCAGGAGTTCAATTTTTACAAGATACATATGGAAATCAACTCATGCCATTTGATGAATTGAAAACTGATGATGTTGTAATTATTCCTGCATTCGGAACAACACTTGAAATTGAAGAGATTTTGAAATCAAAAAATATCGAAATTCAAAAGTACAATACTACTTGTCCCTTTGTTGAGCGTGTTTGGAAACGTGCGGAGCAAATTGGCAAGCAGGATTACACCATTATCATTCATGGTAAAGATAAACACGAAGAAACAAGAGCAACATTTTCGCACAGTAATCAGTATGCTAAATCAATTGTTATAAAGGATATTAATGAAGCAAAAGTTTTGGCAGATTTTATTTTAAACAAAAAACCCAAAGCCGAATTTGATGCTTTGTTTTCATCAAAATGCTCTGCAAGATTTGATCCCGAAAAAGATTTAACGCGTGTTGGAGTAATCAATCAAACCACTATGCTTGCAACCGAAACGCAAGAAATTGCAGATTTCTTTAAGCAAGTTATGATTGAAAAATACGGAGAGGAAAAAAGTAAAGATCATTTTGCAGATACACGCGATACATTGTGTTATGCAACCAATGAAAACCAGGATGCTACTTATGGTTTACTTGAATCTACTGCTGATTTAGCAATTGTTGTTGGTGGTTACAACTCTTCAAACACATCACACCTGGTTGAATTGTTGGAGCGTAAATTTCCAACCTTTTTTATTTCATCTGAAGATGAGATGAAAAGTAAAGATGAAATTCATCATTTTAATTATCATGAACAACAAAAAAAAGTAACTCAACAATTTTTGCCTGAAAAAGAGAATGTAAGAATCATTCTAACCAGCGGAGCTTCCTGCCCGGATGCCGAAGTGGAAAAAGTAATGAATAAATTACTTTCCTTTTTCAAAAACGCTAAATCAACCGAAGAAGTTCTTAATCATTTTAAATAAGGTAAACTTAGAAACTATTAAGTATTTGTAAATTATAACGTTAATCTTAAATTATTAAAATCACATGCAAGTTGTTTATAGTAAAACATTAAAAACCTTTGCATTATTAAATTTATTTGTTCTTTTTTTGGCCCCTTCGACTTCGCTCAGGGTAAACTCAAAAAGAACCAAAAAAACTCCCGGCTGCATTATTGATTCCTTCCACTATTTTTTTCGTTCACT
>Ga0172373_10003361_pt1 | contig 23439 bp, 13 predicted proteins | sample Lak10m_2_FD_114546 | JGI IMG/M metagenome (GOLD analysis project Ga0172373, IMG submission 114546) | Freshwater microbial communities from Kabuno Bay, South-Kivu, Congo - kab_092012_10m | ecosystem: Environmental > Aquatic > Freshwater > Lake | place: Democratic Republic of the Congo...
ATCCACTATATTTTTTATAGCATCTGGACCATTGTTACTAATTCCTAATATATTATAACCTAACTTTTGAAGACTGTTTTGAATATCTTTCGCTACAATACTTTCATCTTCTACGATATATATGTTGGCTTTTTGTTCTTCCATATTTTATATATTAAATTCTATCAAGAATTTAGTCCCATTTATTCTCGACAATACTATTGTTCCATTTATTTGTTCTACCAACGTATTAACTAACTGTAAACCTAATGTTTGGGTATCTTTAATATTTACGTTATCTGGAATACCTATTCCATTATCACCTACAGTTAAACTTATTTTTTTATCCTTGGTTTCCAAAGTTACAAAGATAATTCCATCTCTATCGTCAGGAAAAGCATATTTTAAAGAATTAGATATAATTTCATTAATGATTAATCCACAAGGAATTGAAGAATCAATACTCAACATTAAATCACTTAAAGTTAAAACTAACTTTATTTTTCGTGTGTGAATTGTATATGAGTTAATTAAATTTTTACATAAAACACTTACATACTCAGAAAAATTTACAAATTCTAAATTTTTTGATTGATATAAACTTTCATGAATAAATGCCATTGATTTAATTCTATTTTGACATTCTTTTAATAAATTATATGCATAGTTATCTTTTACATATGAAGATTGTAAATTTAATATGCTCGAAATTACTTGCATATTATTTTTTACTCGATGATGTAATTCTTTTAATAATATTTCTTTTTCCCTTAAAGATTGAGTTAATTTTTCTTCATTTTTTTTATTTTCAGTAATGTCAAAACCAATACCAGAAATTTCAAGTACCTGATTTAAGGAATTTTTAATGGGTGATAAAAAAATTTGAGTTGTTAATTTTTCACCTGTTTTTGTTTTTCTTTCAAGTATAAATTCTGTATGATTACCTTGTAAAACATAATTATACTTTTCTTTCCAAAATTTACTGTAAAATGAACCTTTTTGTCTTTTTATAATTTTTCCTAACTCAGGATAATAACCATAAATATCAAAAATAGAATCGGAATAATTTTGATTAAAAGAAGTCAATTTAAATTTATAATTTACTGTCCATATAATGTGTAAACTATTATTTAAAATGGCTTCATACTTATTAATTTGTTTAATTAACTCAGTTTCACTATTTTTTTTAAAAGCATTCTTTTCATTTAAATTCGTAAAAATTAACTGATTAGCTTTTAATCCATTTAAATCTAAAAATGAAGATTTAGTTTCTATTTTAAATAACTGACTTTTAAAATTTTTAAAACTTAATAATTTATTTTCTATACCATTATGAAAAAATAAATCATCTTGATTTAAAATAAATTTAGAAAAAGGTAAAGAATAAATATCTTTTTCTTCTTTTTTTTGTATTCTGAGTTGTGAAAAACCAACTTTATTAATGAATAAAATAGTATTAAAATTATGAATCAATACACCGACAGGTAATGTGTTTAAAACAGATAGATAATCTTTATTTAAGTCTAACATCGATTTAAATTTTAAACTAAACATAAATTACTTATCGTTATTCAATAAAATTGTAGTGTTTGTTTTTTTATTGAGTAACTTAGAATAATCCCTTAAACTTTCTTCGTACGTTGGTTCTATTTTTACCCCTTGAAATTTAATTTCTATGTCATTTTCATAAGTAATTGTCAAATAATTATATTCATTTTCATCATAAAACTTCCAATCTTTTTCTTTCATGCCAGCTATAAATTTTCCTTCCATCATTTTTTTTCCATTTGGATAATACCAAACATGTATTCCATCTTCATCACCACTTACAAAATTTCCTTTATAACGAATTTGTTCATTAGGCATATAAAATTGTTTCCAGACACTATCTTTTAAATTATTAGAATATTTTCCTAATTCTTTATATTCTGGAATTTCATATAACCATAAACCTTCTTGTAAATCATCAATAAATTCGCCTTGTGAGATAATTTTACCATCTTCTGAATACTCTTTCATTTGTCCATTTCTCAAATTATTCACATAAGTTTCTTCTCGCATCAATGAACCATTTTCATAGTACCACTTCCAATTTCCTTGAATTCTTCCTTTTTTATCATAACTGCCTTTTTGTTCAATTTGACCGTTAGGGTAAAAAAAAGTCCATTCTCCTATTCTTTTATCTAAATTATATAATCCTTTTGCTTTAAATTCACCTGTATTATGATATTCTGTCCAAATTCCTATTTTATTTCTCATGCTATCCACTGCACCATAATCTGTTTTAATACCATCTAAAAAAACAACAGCCGAATCAGGTATTGGTCTATTTCTACAAATATATTTTTTGATCATTACATCACTAGTATCATCTCTGGCTATGGGTAATGAATCACACAAATATTTTTGACGGTATTTATAATGAATACCTACAGGTAATCCATTAATATACCCTCCTTCATATTTAAGAGTTCCATCGTCAAAATAATCCTTGTAAACATCTAATTTAGCAAGCTCTGGTGCATTTTTTATTGGTTTTCCTTTATTAAATTTACTAGTTGTTAGCAAATTACCTTGTTTATCATACGTTTTTACATATCCATCAATGATATCATCTATATATTTTTTTTCTTCCTTTAACTTACCATCACTGTAAAATTCTTTCCAAATCCCCTGTTTTTTATTTTTTTCATCTTTTCTATTAATTCGCTCTGTACTTATTAACACTCCAGACTGATATTTCATAATTGAAATAATAGTAGAGTCTTCAGAATACTCATAAGCTTCTCCATTTAACAGACCATTTACATTTTTACTATAAAATTTTGTTTTTCCGGAGGCATAATAAGTTATTGAATAACCTTGTTTTACGTCTTTTACATAAAATTCTTTACTAATTATTCGTTGATTTGTGTCAAAAATAATTGTGTAACCATTTTTTTTACCATCTAAAAAACTAACAGTTTTAGTTATTTTACCATTTTCGGAATAAAATTTCCAAATACTATCTAACAAATAATTTTTTCTATTTCCTTCTATTTTTATTCTTCCATTTTTATAGTAATTTTTCCAATAGCCATCAGGTTTTCCATCTCTCATATTTCCCTCCGATGACTTATTTCCATTATCGTAATAAAATACATTGAATCCGTTAGGATTTAAAGTTTGAGAAAACAATGAACTAGAAATTACAATGAAAATTAAAAAAATTATTTTTTTAATTTTTAAATATTTAAAATCATTAAAGTAAAAAAACACAGTATTAAAATATATTAAGCTCTAATTTATTATTTAAATTTTAAATAGTAAATTTATTTAAACTGAATAAGAATAAAATTAATCACAAAAAATAATGAATTTAATAGGCAATTTTATTTAAATAAAAATTATAATTAAATGACTGAAAATCAATATTTTAAATTAAATTTATTTTAAATATTACTATAAGATGCTAAATTTATTTGAACTGAACAAGCAATTTTAAAAAATAAAAATTCAATCAATTTATACTAAACAATAATTATATATAAATAAAAATTTAAAAAATAAATTATGGTAATTATATATAGCTTGTTAATACTGTGTAAAAAAAGATAGCTATTTTTTTGTGACTTAAATAACTATCAGTTTATTAACTTTTAATTAACTTAAAAATGATCTATAATTGTTTGATTAATAGAATTATAGAGATTACTTAACAATAATGGTTAACATAATTTAAGTTAATAACTAGTAGTTTGATTCTATTAAAAGTATAGTGAGTAAAATGATATAACTCACTCATTAATATTTAAAATTAGATTTTTAAAATAATAAAATTTGTGTAAGGAAAATAGAATTTAAAAAAACATTAAATAATTATTTAAACTTATTAACTATAAATTTAATTATATACACTATTTTTGTTAATAAGGATAGTATTCAAATAACTGATTATCAATGTTAGTTCTTTTGAGTGTTAATTAACGTTGATTATTAAATATTAACAAAACTTTGATATGATAAAAATAGCATTAGGTAGTGATCACGCAGGATTTGAACTAAAAGAGCAAATTATTAATTATTTAAAAAATAAATCATTTTTAGTTGAAGACAAAGGTTGTTATAGTTTAGAACGTGCAGACTATCCGGATGCAGCTCACGCTGTAGCTATAGCAGTACTTAATAAAGAAGTAAACTTTGGAATTTTAATGTGCGGTAGCGGCAATGGTATTAATATATCGGCAAATAAACATCAAGGAATTAGGTCAGCTTTATGTTGGAATTCTGAAATAGCAGCTTTAGCTCGCCAACATAATGATGCTAATATATTAGCATTACCAGCCAGATTTATAAATTATGATGAAGCTAAAAATTGTGTAGATCGTTTTTTAAATGAAAAATTTGAAGGTGGTAGACATACTGATAGAATAAAAAAAATTGATATTTAAAATAAGATCAGGTATATATCACATACCTAATTGTTTAATAAATCTCCAAATGATGATAAGGTCTTTTTCTAGCTGATAATTTTTAGCATATTGTAGATTGGTTATTTTTATTTTATGCTGATTCAAATTATTTTTCTCTAATAACATAGTAGGAGAAAAAACTGAATTTTTAATTTTTGGTAATGTTTTATCCGAATTATTATCATAACCAACCCAACTGTAAAAACCAACTAATACTTTTAAACTATTTGAAAAGTATCGAGATTTTTTTTCTTGTAAAAAAAATAAAACCGGACTTAACAAAATAGCTAAAATACTGACAATAATATCAAGAAGTCTTTTATTTCTTTTATTGTTTGCTTTAGATATGCTATTAGTTTCTATTATATATAAATCGCCTGCGGTATCAATATGATTGCTGCCTATTATAGATAAGCTTTCAGGAGGTGCTATTTTAAAATCAACACCACTTGAAACCAAAGTTAGCATGTGATTAATGATAGATTGAGAACTAATATCTTTAGCGCAAAAAATAATTTCATTAATAGTATGTACTTTAATTATTTCATCAATTTGATGAATATTTCCTATATAATGAGAATTATGATGATGATGATGTCCCGCATCAATGAAACCTAAAAAACTTGGTTTAACATTTGTTTGTTTTAATAAATCAAGTACTCTATTAAATTCTTCTTCTTCGCCAATAATAGCAATACGCTTGGTTTTATTTTCTGTTAAATTATAAGATTGAAATTTTAAAATATGAAATAATAGCCTAGTTGAAATAAAAAAAAGTAACGACCAAAGTGTACCGAAAATAATAAAAGCTCTAGAAAATCTAAGAGATTCCGGTAATAAAGAATAACCAATTAAAATAAATACAGTACCAAATAAAATACCAGTAATAATTTTTAAAAGTTTGATAGGTTTATCATATCCACCATTTAAAAAAATCATTGATATCCAAGTTATTGCATATAAAGGAAAAGCAATGTTTATTAAATTTTCGGAATAAATATCTTCTTGTAGCCCGGTTTTTTGTTGGTAAATATTTTTTATTGCAAAAAGACCAACTGTTGTAATTGTAAAGTCGAGTAGAGGTAAAGTAAATGATTTAAAAAATCTATAAATTAAAGCTAATGTGGCTTTTAAAAAAATAGCTAAATTAATTAGAGTATTAAACCAGAAAGCATTAGAACCACTAAAATGTTTTTTTGAGAAAATAACCATCGCTTTATAAAAAATAATAACGTAGTTAATACTGCTTCGTTTGGTACTTTCTCCTTTATAATGGATGATTTGTGTATCCGGAAAATAATAATTTTTATAGCCTGCTTTGGTAATTCTATAAGATAAATCAATATCTTCTCCATACATAAAGAAAGTTTCATCTAACAAACCAATACTATCCAAAACTGATTTTCTCATCAGCATAAATGCACCACTAATAATATCTATTTGATTTATTTTATCCTTTGGTAAGTATGATAAATGGTATTTTCCGAAACGTTTAGAATTTGGAAATAGTTTAGAAAAACCAAACATTTTATAAAAAGCTACCATTGGAGTAGGTAATCCTCTTTTAGATTCAGGTGCAAAATTACCTTGTCCATCTAGCATTTTTACACCTAAGCCTCCAGCTTCCGGATGTTTATCCATGAAATGGAGAGTTTTAATAAAAGTATCTTCTTGAACAACAGTGTCAGGATTTAATAATAGTACATAATCACCATTAATTAATTTAAGAGCCTGATTATTTGCAACAGAAAAACCTTTGTTCGATTTATTGACTATGAGTTTTACCTGTGGAAATTTTTCTTTTATTAATTCAACTGAACCATCAACGGAATTATTGTCAACAACAAAAATTTCAGAAGTTAAACCTTTTGAAGCCTTTATTACGGAGTATAAACATTGTTCAATAAAATGCTTTACATTGTAATTTACAATAACTACGGATAATTTAGTCACAGGTTTAAAAATAATAAAATAAAAACAATCGTGATAGATTAAAAAAAGAACGTAAAAATTTAAAAAAAAGTATTAAATTCGCGACACTTATTTTAAGTTGGTCCCGTAGCTCAGCTGGATAGAGCAACAGCCTTCTAAGCTGTGGGCCATTGGTTCGAATCCAATCGGGATCACTTTTTTTAAAAACCGCTTTTATAAGCGGTTTTTTTATTTAAAGAAATACAAAGTATTTTTAACATGTATAATAAAAAATGAGGTTGTTTTTTAGGCAACCTCATTTTTAAGCTATTTATAAAAACAAACTTATTTGCTATTCAACAGGTTTAAGCTTATTTAATTCAGCAAGCACAAGCTTACGTTTTTCATTAAACTCTGCAATTTTTTGTTTTTCTGTATTTATTTTTCCTTCAATCTCTTTAATAAATGGATTTCCATTTTTACTGCTAGATTTGAAAAACCCAAGATTATTTTCATAGGTTTTTATTCTGCCATTAATTTCATCCATGTGTTTTTTGAGATAGTCGGCTTCTTTTTTTAAAGCTAATTCTGGTGCTTCCCCATTTACAAAACGTTCTAATTTAGATTTGAATTGCATCATGAATTTTTCAGCTTGACCAATGTTCATTTTTTCATACAGTTCATCTAAACGATTGTAAAAAGCATCATTAATTCTTTTTTTATCTTTTAATGGAACATGTCCTGCTTCATTCCATTCTGTTGATAATTGCTTTAATGCCGAATGATTTGCTGATACATCTTCACTTAATTCAAAAAGTTTAATTTTTTCAAGCAAAGCTTCTTTATTGATTAAGTTTTGCTCATAGCTAGCATCTATTGCCTCGAAATGTGCTTTTTTAGCATCAAAAAAATGATTACAAGCACCTCTGAATTGATTAAATAATTTATTTTCATCAGCACCTGCATGAGGTACTTTTTTCCAAGCTTCTTGAAGTTTAATAAGCGCTATTCCGGTTTTTTGCCAATCTTTACTATCTTTTAAAGAGTTAGCTTTAGTAATTAATTCTTGTTTTTGTTTTTTAATTTCACTTAACTTTTCGTGAACTGAATTAAAAAACAATTTTTTCTTATCAAAAAATAGATCACATGCTTCTCTGAATTTTTCCCAAATCTTATCATTATCTTTAGCATTAGCTCTTCCTATTGTTTTCCATTCGCCTTGCAAGCTAATTAATTCATTGGTAAGATTATTCCAGTTTTGGGCATTTGCTGTTTCTGATTTCGTTATAATATTATCTATTTTTTCTAAAATAGTTTTCTTTTTAGCTAAGTTAGCTTCTTTTTCTTCTTCAATTGAATTGTAATGAGCTTTTAATTTTGAATAAGCTTCTTCTAAAGCTAATCTAAATGTACCCTTTAACTCATCCCATTTATCACTTGGAACCGGACCAATATCCTCCCAATCATTCCTATAAATTTTAATTAATCGTTCAGCTTCCTTTATATTGTCAAGATTTTTTAGTCCTTTGATTTTTTCAAGTAATTCTGTTTTTAGTTCATAATTACGTTTTAAATCATGTTCTTGTAATTGTTTTGACAAACTTAATTTGTAATTAAATTCCTCTATTGCTTTACTATATTCTGCTTGAATTTCTTTGTATTTATGAGGAGATACGGCTCCAGTTTCTTTCCATTGCGCTTGTAATTCTACCAGTTTTTTAATAGCTGCGCCAATATTATCGCTTACTTGACTCAAGTCATTGATTTTACGGATAATTTCCTGGCGTATTACTAAATTTTTATTTTGTTCAACGGCTAACTGTGCATCTTCTTCCTTTTTTCTTTTTTCAAATTTTTCAATCAAATTTGAAATTTTAATATCCTCTGCAGATTCTGCATATTCAAATTCTTTGGCTTTACCACCTTCTTCTACAAAATCTTGCTTGGCTTTTTCAAACTCAAGCGTCCATAATTTTTTGTACTCTTTTTGCAGAGTTCGCACTTGGTTAGCAACAGCACTTACTTCAGTTTGTTGAAGCAATTCTTCCAATTTAGTAATAATTACTTGTTTCATATCTCTTAATTAATTGTTTTTTTAATTGTCGTATGTTATAGACAGTTTAATCATTTTTTTGGTAAACAGGTCTATTTCATATCTCTTAATTATTTGTTTTTTCTGCTGATTATAACTAATTTATTATGTAACAAACTTAGTTATTTTGTTATGTAGTTTTTATTATGTGTGAGTTATTAATAATTGATTGAATTTTAGTTATGACTTACTGCAAAAACATATGTGTAATACGATATAATTTAAATTATACATTAAATATTATGTTTCAGCATAACACGAGTTTTGAAATAAACCTTCTTTACTAATTCTTGTTTTTAAAATTTAGCCTATCAAAAATAAAGTAAATTTTTAGTTTAGAAAACATTATAGCATTTTTTTTAAAAGACAATCAAATAAATAGTTTAATTTTATTTTTATGATCAATACAATAGACTCTGAAGCCCTTGAATTATTAGAGTTTCAAAAAATAAAGAAGTATATAACCGATTTTTGTTATAGCCAATCTGCAAAACAAAAAGCAACTCAAATTAAAATTTTCGAAAATTACTCTGATTTAAAAACCGAGTTAAACCGAGTTTATGAATTAAAGAACATTTTTTCAAGCAATTCTTTTTTTCCTGACATTTTATTTGATGATTTTAGAAAAGAGATTTCTTTGTTATCGCTAGAGGGTAGCATGTTGACAGAAAATCAGTTTTTATTAGTTAAACAAGCTACCGAAATAAGCAATACTGCAATTAGGTTTTTAAAAAATAAAAAACAATTACTCCCATATTTAGCCCAGTTAGCAGATGATTTGTATGATAATAAATTCATTTTAGATGAAATAGATCGTATTATTGATTTTGATGCAACTGTAAAAAATTCTGCATCCAGAGAACTACAAAAAACCAGAAAAGAACTATCAGAAAAACGAAGAGAAAGTGATGCTAAATTTGATAAACAAGTAAACGAGCTCAGAAAATTGGGCTTTATCAGAGACAATGAAGAAAGTTTTTTTAATGGAAGACGAACATTGGCTGTATTAGTTGAATATAAATCAGAAGTTAATGGATTTGTACATAATAAAAGTGAAAGCGGAAAAACCATATTTATTGAACCCAGTGCCACTATTAATATTAATAATGATATAGCAGAGTTAGAAATTGACGAGCGTAGAGAAATTAACCGCATTTTACGTGAATTATCAGATACATTGCGTCCGTTTGCTCCTCTTTTAAAACAATTTCACGATTTTTTAGTTGAACTGGATTTTTTGAAAGGTAAAGCAAAGTTTGCCAACCTCATTCAAGGAACATTACCTGTTATTTCAAATTGTCCGGAATTAAAATTAGATAAAGCGTTTCATCCCATTTTATTTTTACAAAATAAAGATTTAAAAAAAACAACAGTTCCACTCACAATTCATTTAAAAAAAGAAAATCATTTAGTTGTTATTTCCGGTCCAAATGCAGGGGGTAAATCCATTACACTTAAAACAGTAGGATTACTTCAAGTTATGTTACAAAGTGGTTTGCTGGTTAGTGTGGCTGAAAATTCGGTGATGGGATTTTTTAAGTATATATTAATTGACATAGGAGATACTCAAAGCATCGAACATGAGTTGAGTACATATAGCGCTCGGTTAAAGAATATGATTTCGATTTTAGAAAAAGTTAATGACGAAACACTTATTCTTATGGATGAATTTGGAAGTGGTACAGATCCGGAATTAGGAGGAGCTATGGCAGAAGTTGTATTAGAAGAATTAGTTAAATCTGGTACGTTTGGGGTCATTACAACCCATTATTCAAATGTGAAATTGTTGGCCAACCAGTTAAAAGGAGTTTCAAATGGAAGTATGCTTTTTGATTTAGAAACGTTAAATCCAAAATATATTCTTACAGTGGGAGAACCGGGCAGTAGTTATACTTTTGAAGTGGCCGAAAAAGTTGGATTTCCAAAACATTTGATTCAAAGAGCAAAACAAAAAATAGACACTGATAAGATTGATTTAAATAAATTGCTTGCTGAAGTTCAACAACAAAAAACAAAGTTAGCCGAGGCTATTGAACGAAGCGAACATCAGGAGTTTATGCGAAAAATATCTAAAGAGAAATATGATACGCTCTTTAACAATTGGAAAGATAAAACAGAAAAAGATAGAGAACGAAAAATTGAATTAGCTCGTTTGGCTGAATTTGGCGCAAAGTATCTTAGACTGATGGATGATTGGAATAAAAATGAAAATCGAAAAGCAGTAATTAAACGCTTCATAGACAGCATTACTGCTGAGACGAATAAACGAAAAGAATTAGCGAAACAAAATAAACGCGATCAGTTTGCTGAAAAAAAAGTGGCACGTTTAAAACCATTATTAAAAGTGGGAAGTAAGGTGAAAGTTTTAAATGGAACCGAAATAGGATTGGTAGAAGAGATTAAAAACGAAAAAGTGAATATTAAATTTGGCCACTTAAAAATGACTGTTAATATTAAAAATTTAGAATTAGTGAAGGATTAGAGATAACAAATAAACTGAAATAGATTTATTTAATTGCGCAGATGAGGTAGAGTGCAGTATATCAAATTTGAAATTTTAATTCATTTCTTCATTTATTTTTTGAATCGAGAAGGGTCTGTTTCTGAATCAGTAGGCGTTTGGTTTTTTATAGTATTTATGAGTTTTTTGGCAAAATAAGGTGCTATCATCACAGCTTTTGTTCCTAAGCCATTAAATACCATAACATTGTGGTGGTGTGGATGACTACCAATTACCGGTCTTCTGTCTATGACAGAAGGACGTACACCGGCATCGTGAGATATAATTTGATACGGAGTATGAATGATTGTTTCCAATTTTTGAGTGAGTTCTAATCGCCCTTTTTCGGTGGCAAGGTCGTTCAGTTCTTGCCATTCGTAAGTTGCGCCAACTTTATATAGATTATTTCCTAAGGGCATAATAAAAAAACCTTTATTAAAAATATCCTTTTCCAATTTTAGGTTTTCACTTTGTATGGTTAAAGTTTCGCCTTTGGCAGGTTTCATTGGAATCCAATTGAAATAAGGATTTTTTGAAATTAAATACCCCTCACAAAAAATAATGGTTTTAGCACAGATAGATTGATAGTTAATTTCTTGAGATGAAATGTGGCATTGAGAAAAATCAAATTCCTCGTTGATGTAATGTTGATGATTTGATAAATATGTTTTTGTGTTTTCTATAAAATTAAGAACATCTAAATTGCCGGCTTGTAGAACTTTAGAGTAGGATGTAATGCAGTGATTATCGTCAATTTGTAAATTCTCATAAGTTACCGGATCCAAAAATTGATTTTTTGTAAAAGAATCATTTGCTTTTTTGAGCCAAAAATTTTTTTCTTGCTCTTCCGAAAAAGGTTTAATAATATGACGATGATGGATAAGTTTTGTTTGAAACTCTTTTTCCCAAAAACTATAAAAGCTTATTAATTCTGGAACCAAATCGTCTGCCAACCAACTTTTTGTTAATCGTTTAAATACAATCGGATTCCAAATACCCGCGGCTACTTTTGAGCTTAATGAAAGACAAGGTTGATTAATAACACAAATGTTGTAACCGGCATTAGTTAAATTTAAAGCAAGTACTGAACCCGCTATGCCTTGTCCTACAATAATAATGTCGGTGTTTAATTTACTTTTTTTTGATAGGCACACGGTATCCATATTTAATTCCTCGATAGGCACCCGAAAAATAAGCAATTAATCTCACGCCATAAATTAGTTGTACCTGATTATAATCACAAAATAGTTGACCACCTATTCCTATATCATATTTTAATTTATAAACAGCCTCTAGGCAGGCATGTAATCCTAAATAGTTATATACAGTGTTTAAATTATGGTTGATGGAATCGTAAAGTGGCCTTCTAAAGTAGGAACTCGACGGGCCAATAAAACCTGATAAATTGTAAGTTTCTGTTTCTTTTCGGATACCATAACAAGCATGAAAACTGTAATTATTGCTTGCTGTAAATTCGCTACCGCTCAAAAAAGCGCCTATTCTAAAATAATGTTGTTTGATAAAGAAACTAAAATCAGCCCCCATATTTTTTTCATCTTTTGGCCATTTGGTATTGTATCCAGCTCCTGCCCCTACCGATAACCAACTATTGTGCACTCTATAGCGTTTTCCATCATAAGCTATTTCTTCTTTGATGTTAAATTGGGCAGTATCTGTTTGTGCTAAACAAATGCTGCCAATTAATAAACAAATGGTTATACTAAATACTTTCAATACAGAGTTTAATTTGACTTTAGTGACCGGTAGTTTTTGCACTTTTTGCTTTAGCGTCTTCCAATATTTTTTGACTACGAACTTCAGCTTCGTCCAATATTTTTTGTGCTTTTTTGTCTACTTCTTTTTTAGCTAACTCAGCTGCTTTTTTAGCCGCAATTTTTGCAATCGGATTTTTAACTTCTTCTACTTGTTTGTCGGCCACAGCATAACCTTCCGTTTTTAATTTATCTGATGCCATTTGAGCGTCGGCTTTTAGTTTTTCTACTTGTGCTTGAGCATCTGCTAATATTTTTTGAGCTTCTTCATTAGCCTTGTCTTTTACTACTGAGATAACTTGTTCTTTTACAGTTTCAGTAGTCGATTTACCGTCTGATTTAGTTCCGGTTTTAACGGTTGGTTTCATCACTGTTCCGCCAAAACCAACATTAACTTTTATTGATTTAGGCATACTTACAGTTGTTCCAATGGCAGAGCTTGCTTGACCCAACAAACCTGCTACCATGCTGTTGGCTTGTGCGCCAAACAGTTCAGTAGGAATGTCCATTTTCCAATTGTAATCAATCGTTTGATCAAAGCCTGTTGAACCTGTAATTTCAGCAGTTATTTTATCCATTTTCACTTTTACCGGATTGCGTAAATTCACACGACCATCTTTAAACTCATAATCAGCTGTCACATTTTGGAGAGTTACATTTTTCAGTTGTTCAATTTTTAACGCTTCTCCTAATTTTACAAATGCAGGGAATCCTCCAATTGAAACACTATTGGTTTTAAAAACACCATTACCTTTAAGAGAAGACAGTATCGGTTCCATTTTGGAGTCTAGTTCTGCTTTAAAATTTTCAAGAGTAGCAGTAAACATTCCTTTAGCATATTGCCCAATCGGAGCTAGTTTTTTTACGGTATTAAACGTGTTGAATGTTTTTTGGATATCAAAATTTTCGACTTTAAAAGTTAAGTCAACAGTTGGTTTTTTAAGGTTTGAAGTTTCGTAATATCCGTTCATCAGCACGCTACCCCCTAAAATTCCTAATTTTAAATTCGTCATATCTACTTTGCGCTGGCGCACAACGATGTTTCCTACCATATTATCAATGGTGAGGTTGTCATAAAGCATTTTTGTAAAATTTGCATTTAGATTAAAATCTAAATTTCCGGGAACTTCTACTATGGTCATGGCAGTTGTGTCAGCAACCACAGTTGTTGTAGTTGCTGAGGTGGAAGACGAAGAGCTGCTCATTAATTCTGTTAAATCAATATAATTTGATTGCATATTAAAGGTTCCTTTCAACAAAGAATCTTTAAAAACATATTGCATAAAATCTTCAATTTTTCCATTGGCTTTGATATCCGATTTTCCCATTAAGGCATCAAATGCCGCAAGTTCAACATATTGGTTGGTGAAGTTTAATTTCATGCTATTTAACAATACTTGATAAGGCAAAGTGGTTGTTTTATAATTCATTTTGTCTATTTCTAAACTACCTGCCATTTTGAATTCATCGTACGCTTCTTTGTCAAGGCTACTCATACGCCCCGCAATGGCTATATCTGATTTTACAATACCACTCATTTCATCACCTTTTTCTAGTGGAATAAATTCTTTAACTGAAGCCAGGTTGATAATACCTTTTATTTCGGCGGCTACATCAGGATCGGAAATTGGTGTTTTAACATGTGCCCACATATTAATTGGGTTGCTGGCCATCTCGATGTGAAATTTATTCACATCAACCACAGTTGCATCTAAATTGTCTTTTTTGTTTTCTATATGTACATCTATATTAATATTATTAACAGATTTTGGTAAAGATGGATATTTAAACATGGCATCTGCAATTCCTAAATTCAGTTCAAAAGATGGGTAAGTATCACTTTTTCCGTCTACGCTTGTGTGCATGGTTCCTTTTGCAAATCCGTTTAATTTCAGGTTTCCTTTTGTTTGAACATCTGCAAAGTCTTTGGCGTAAACACTAGGAATTAATGATAAAATAGATTTAAAGTCTGTTTGTTTGGCTGCAAATTTTAAATCCATGCCAATGTCTTCTTTTGGCATTGAAACAGAACCATCAAATGATAAACCGAGGTCATTTATATCGAGTTCGTTATCTTTAAAGGTAAATTTCATGTTGGGCATATCCATATCCAAATCGGCTTTGAAACGGGTTTTCGCTTTAGTTAAATAACCAATGCCATCCATGTTGTATGATAATTCAGCGACTTCTAACAAGTTACTTAATACAAAATTGTCTTGCGTAAAATCACCATTAAGCGTATAATTCAAGTCTTTTATTACTGAAGACATATTGCCTTGTTTGTCATCATAACGAATATTTGCATGTTTAATTTCGAGTGATTTTAGTTTTAAGGCAAATTTAGCAGCAGCTGTATCTACCTGTTCAGCACCTAAAGTGTCTGTACTTGGTTTTGTAATATCCCAGTTTGCTTTACCATCAGGTAGTATGATACCATTTATCACAGGTTCATCTAAAATTAATGAGTTGATTTGGTATTGTTCCCCATTAATGACACTTTTCATATTCATGTCAAATGATAATTCTTTAATATAAGCCAATGTATCTCCTTCAAAAGGCTCAATATTGATAACGCTTACATGTTGAATCTTAAATCTAAAGTCAGGAAATGAACTAAAAAGTGTTAAATCAAAATCACCAAAATCAACTTTAGCATTTAGGGTTTTGTTTGTTTCTTCTTTTACAAGTTGAATCAATTTATCTTTAAATAAAAAAGGAGCTATTATTAATACTATTAATAGCAATAAGACTGAAATTCCTAACCATTTCAGGATTTGTTTAAGAACGCTTTTCTTTTTAGTTGGCTTATCTGAATTCATGATTTAAGATTAAAATTAATGTGGGTGAAGATACTAAGAAACCATAAAGATATAATGACTAACATAGTACTGTTATGAAAAATTACACTCATTTTTTTGTTAAGAAAGGGATTTATGAAAAATGGTGAGATTGCTATTCAAAGTTAAAAACATGACGTGTAAATCCGTAAAAATTCACATATTTACCATATGCGATTAGGATTTTTTTTAGCGACATTTTTTTTATCTTTTTGTGCAATTTTGCCTGCACAAGATTCTATTGCTTACAGTAAAGAATTCAGATTATATGAAGGTATTTATCTCAGTTATCAAGATTTTAGACACAATTGGCCGATTTCAAAACAAAAAATTCAAACAAAAATTAGTAAAGATCAACTTGATTTTTATTCTAAAATGGTAGAACAAGATTATATTGATTATTCAGAAAGGGATGGCTCTTTAACAAGGGTAAAAACGGACTATGTTTGGGGGTATTGTCAAAATAATAGCATTTATATACAACACGACCGCCACTTTTTTAGAATACCTGTTTTTGGGGCAATCAGTTATTTTGTTGGCACAGTAGAAGTTGTTAATTACTCAGCGGCCTACGACCCTTTTATGACTTCGCCTATGTCAGGAACTACTGTCAAAACTCAAGAAATGAGGCAGTATTTGCTTGATTTTTATAGTGGAGAGATGGTATTGTTTTCTACGGATAAATTAGAAAATTTTTTAAAGCGAGATGAGGTACTTTATAAAGAATATCGAGAATTGAGCAGAAAAAAGAAACGGGACTTAGCAGCGCGTTACATAAGGCTATACAACGAAAAAAATCCGGTATATTTTCCGAAGGATTAAAAAGAGTTGTTACATAAACATAACTCAAAGCAGAACATTACGGCGTAATTTTTTCTTTGGAAGAAACAGCACTCATTTCAAACCACCCTACTACTTTTATGCGGCTATCCGAGGAGCAACGAATATTTGTTTTGATATTCTCAGGATTAGTGGCAAATAAACCTGAATTTGTGGTTTGTTTTTGAACTTGAGTTAAAAAGTTAAAGGTTTCACGGTTTATAGAGTGGATTTCTACACGACAAGTATCATTTTTGTTAAATAATTCGCCAAAAGGAGTAACACCCTCTGAAATTGGCGGAATAAAAGGAAATCCATCAGCTCCATTTCCATAAGCGGCATCAATACAAATATTAATATTAGAGCCTTTATTAAAAAAAATACTGTTTTTATAAGACTTTATCCAATAATAATCTGCTGTGTCGCCTGGTACATCAAAACCTAAGAAGGAAAAACGATAGCCGGTTTTTCCGTTTCCAAAACCACTACCATCTTCATATTTCATTATTAAACTATCTATTCTGGTGGTTCTGTTTAGTCGGGTTGTTGCTGTAAAAGTTTGACCTTGATAATTAACGGTTAATTCGTAACGATGCCCAATTTTTCCAAAGTTATCTGAAACAGAGCGTTCATATGAATAGTTTCCCGGACTTTTTTCGTTAAATATGTAACTAACATCTGTATCAACATCTCTGATTTTTACAGTCGCATCGCTTATTGGTGAGTTCGAATCTTGACTGAAATAATCGCTAGTTTTAGTTAATCTTATTTTTTGTGAAGAAGGCAAATCGTTAATAAAAGCATCAATTGTAATGATTGGCTCTCCTTTATCGAGTTTTACTTGAATGACATCTTCACATGAGGATAATCCAATGATTAAAAATAGTGCAACTAATGGTAAAAAGCGTTTCATGTATTTTTTCGATGATTTATAGTAAAATTTAATTCAAATAACTTTTGTAGTAACAAACTATTTGAAATGTAGTTTAAATAGAGTAAAAATAAAGTTACTGACGTTAATAGATAGTACAACTTATTTTAAAAGTTCTTTAGCTTCTTCTATTGAAATAATTTCACCTTTAAAAATCGCTATAACGAAAGCTTCATAAAAACCTTTACTGGCTAATTCTTGTAGGTAAGTATCTGCTTTTTCATAACTATTAAACAAGCCTACTGTATATCTAATCATGCCCGAAGAGGTAGTTTGTTTTTCTAGCCCTTCTAAATCTTTCATTTTTTCTTCCACGTCAGGAGAAGTAGTTTTTCTAATAGAGCCTAATTGTATTTTAAAACTTACCAAAGATTTGTCGATGGAACTAAAGGATTCTATTTTGTCAATATTTTCTTTTTCGTTTGTTTCCATGGTAGCCTTAGTGGCACTCATCGGAATTCGTTTACCGTCTTTATAAGCTGTAATGAAAGCATCACTATAACCCTCTAAAACTAAATTAGCTTTTGAATGAGCGGCGTTTTCTATGGATTTGTAGCCGGTTGAAGCATAATGATAATAATTATCGTCTGTTTTTAATTCGATGACCGTACCTGCATTTTTAAATATTTCTTTAGAGATACGGTTTTTATAAGCTCCCAGTTGAACTCGATAAACGATGTCGCCTTTAGCAAATTCATTTTCATTGTTTTCGGCTTTCTCTTTGCTTGTCCCGTCAGGTAAGCCGGCATTTTTTTCTGCTTCTAATAAATTTAATTTTTTTAGTTCTTCATCACTCAAATGAACGATATTTCCGTTTTTAAAATATCCAACTTTTGCACTACTTACTCCTTCAGATAAAAATTCATCACGTCTTTTAATGGCATTTAGTATTTCTTTGTAGCTACCAGCGGTGTACATGACTGTTTGGTTGTCTGGTAAAACGGTTGATTCTATGTCTCCAATACTTAATAAATAAGCCATTTCGTCGTTAGGTATTGGTCCATTGTATCTTACTAATTCAACCGTATATAATTTATCATCCACCGGATTTGTTACTTTTTTTGCATGAGTAGAGTCTTTTTTGGCGGTGTAAAAGTTTTCAATTACTTCTGTCGGCGCCACGTAGCCACTGTCCATATATTGATTGTACCAGTTTTGCCAATATTCATCAGTTAAAGCAACACCTTTTATATTAACATCCACACCTGTTGGAGATTCTAATTCTTCGTCGGCATAATTTGGAACTCCATCCTTGTCGTCATCAAATGGACATCCAAATTCATCAATTTTTTCTCCTTTTGGTGTTCCCTGGCATTTGTCATCAAAATCTTTTACGCCATCCTCATCATAATCGCCTTCATCAACAGCCAACCAATCTACGTTGTCAAAATAGCCATCGGGTAAAGTGTCCGATTTGGATGTTTTTTTGAAGTATAAATCATATTGAAGCGAAAAAGATGAGTAAACAAAATTATCTTTCTGGTTGGTTCCGGCTCTTGTACCCTTACTTTTATTGGTGATTCCGTCGATATAATCTGTTGTGGTAAAATAGTATTGTACCCCAAGTTTAACATCAAATCGATCGGTTATTTTTACTAAGGTACCTATACCTACAAGAAATGACCAAGCTCTTTCTTGGTATCGGCCAAATCCATCTTTGTTTAATTCACGAATATCTGTTTCGTAGTAATAATCGCGGTTTAAGTTAACTGCCAATGAGGCCGTAGGAGCGGTTTCGGCGATGTTTTTTAAGGAACCATCACTCCAATAATAGTATTTATTTCCATATTGGTCATAAGCATCCGTTTTAGATAAAAACTCAATGGAATTAACACCTAAGGAAATCCAAGGACGAACACGATGGTGTTCAGAAATTAAATTACCAAAATCATAGAGAATGCTTATCCCGCCTGACCGTATTTCTGACTGAAAATTTTCTTGTCGGTTATTTAACCATTCGTTAGCGCCTAATTTCCCGAAAAGAATGTTAAAGTTTAATTGAATAGATTTAAATAATCTTTGAGAAAAATTCAAATCATATCCGATACGAGCAGTCCAAGGCGCTTGAAAATGTTTAGAATACAAGTCGCCATGGAAAGAAAGCATACCAACACCAAGTGAAATCTTCGGTCTGAAAATTTCTCCTAAATTTGGTATTGGAGCAGAGATAAGTTGACTGTCTTTCTTTACAGCCACCGGTTTAATAGATACAGCCTGAGTGGTGTCTTTTTTAGGAATAGAGTCAGATTGAGCATTCGCAAAAACACTTGTCAAAATAAGAAATATGATCAGTATTTTTTTGAGCATTATCTTTAACAAAAATTATCTTCTCTCTTTAATTATTGTTCAAAGAAAAAGTCAATCAAATTGTTTAAGTCAGTTTTTTTGAAAGAACTTTCTCCTTTTGAAAAATCATCCAACGCCATTTTTATTTCATCAGATGAAATGAAACCATCGCTGTTGTAGTCGATTGATGCAAATTGTGCCGGCAAAGAACTTGTTTTTTTCATTTGTACAGGTGCTGCTGTTTCTGGAGCAGGTGTAGCTTGTTGTTCTTGAACAGGAGGGTCAACTACTATTTTTTCTCTTCTTTTAGCGCTCGAAGTCATCCACTCAAGTTGTTGTTTTGCTACTTCTTCTTCGTTAATAGTAACGCCATTGGCGTCTACTTTTGCATCTTTAGCTGTTTTTAATTCTTTATCCATGTAATCAAAAACACCATCGCCGTCGTTATCCTCAGGGCAGCCGGTTGCATCCACTTTTACTCCACTTGGAGTTCCCATACATTTATCATCTAAATCTTTTACTCCATCACCATCTGAATCAGCATTGTCAATGGCAGCAAAGTCAACATCGCTGTATTCATCTTTTTCTTTTTTAGCAAAGTAAAAATTAATACCAACGTTAAGCGAGGCCCAACTATCGTTACTTCCTTCTTTGTGATTATCTATATAATCAGTTAAGCAAACATTATACACAGCGCCAATTCTTAAGTTAGCGCGATCGCCCATTTTGAAAGAAGCACCAATGCCAACCGGAAAAAAAATAGTATTGCGCGTGTAATTAACCAAGCTGTCTTTTAATTGAGTTTCGTAAGTATAGTCACGTTTAATAACCATAGAGAGGGTTTTTGTGTCAGCAGATTCTGCCATGTCGCGGATAGAACCGTCACTCCAGTAGTTATAAGGAATATTTTTTTTATTTTTTAAATCTCCAAATGGGTCAAACATTAAATACCCGACACCTGCATGAATATAAGGAGAGGCATCTTTGGGGTATTGACTAAGTTTATCAAAAAAGGCAAACACATTTAAACCGCCTCCCATAATTTTAGACTCAAAATTTAAACGAGGGGCGTTTTTATCATTGTCAGAACCGGAAAGCTTACCATACATACCCTCAATGCCCACCCCCAATACTTTGCCAATTCGGTATTCTGCACCAAGAGCAACACTGCCTTTAACGCCATTTAAAAAACCGTTGCTATTTTTCTTACCAACGTCGCCTAAAAATTTTAGACCTCCAACTTGAGCTGTAATGCCTAGCTGGGAAAAGGATGAATTGAAATAACTCAGGCACATAGCCAATAGAGTAAGTTTTGTAGAAAATCTGTTCATAAGCATTAAATTACGTTTAAGTTATCATGAGCATCTTCATATTTTATTAATCTGATTGAGGTCAACAATATGAACATGTTTTTAACATTATTTAATAAAGCATTAAATTAGTTGTTTTTCGAATTAAAACAAAACCAAAGTAAAAAAAGAGTCGAATTTTAGATATAAATCAGTCAGATTTATTAAAAAAAGATTGTTTAGGATTGAAAAGAACTAAAAAACAATTTTTGTGTAATTTGGTTAATGCGCTTAAAGTAAATGTCGAAATTTTACAAATAAAACCAGAGCGCAGAGCGTAACAAAAACAATGATGAGTATTTTTGATGCGCCTTTAAAGTGAAGGGAATTAACAATGCTGTCTTTTTTGTATGACCATAGCATAGCCAATACAAAAATTAAAACAAAACTGATAGCGAAGATTAATTTTCCGGTTGTCAACATCTTTTACGATTATTTTGGGTGCAATTTATAATTTTACAGTCAATAGATGAGAAAAATAATTGTCATTTTAATACTTTGTTTGACTTCAACAGCATGGGGAAATAAGTTATCCGATGCATATAAAGCTCTTTCTATTTTTGATTACTTTAAGGCTAGGCATTTATTTTATAAATCACTTTCAAAATATCCGTCAGCAGCTTCGTTTGGTTTATCAACTATTTTTTCAAGATCGGATAATCCATTTTCTAATATAGATAGCGCTGCTAAGTACATTTCTATTTCTAAAAATTATTTTAAAGATTCAGCTTATTTTTCAGGGTATCGTATTAATCTCAAAAGTATTTCTGAATTATCGAATAAAATAGCTGATAAAGGATTTGAGGTTTATTGCAATAATAGATCTATAGAACAAATTCATCATTTTTTAACACATTTTTATTTTGCTACTGATTCGGTATTGTTAAGAAGTTATTTTTTGCGCGATAGTTTGGTTTTAGCACAAGCTTTAACTGGTCAATCGAGTACAAAGGTCAAAGAATTTATGTTGGATTATCCGCAAAGTAGTTTATATCATCAGGCCAAAAATAACTATCATGATTTTGAATATGCAGAGCAAACAATGGCTAAAACACGAGTTCAGTATCAAAATTTTATCCAAAATTTCTCCAATAATCCAAATGTGGATGATGCAGAATTAAATTTGTTTAGCATGGTAAAAAATGATCATTCCGCCGATAGTTTATACCATTTCATAAAAAAATACAGCACACATTTAACTCGTGAAAATGCTTGGAAATTGTTGTATAGCTTGTCTGTTAGTACTTATAGTAAGGATGAATTAACCGGATTTTTGGCTAAATATCCAGATTATCCATATCATCAAACAGTTATTAAAGAAATCATGTTAGCTCAAAACATGCTTATTCCCTTAAAATATACAAATGATAAATTTGGATACATTGATACATTAGGAAATTGGATTATTAAACCTCAGTTTGATGATGCAGCCTTATATCAAGAGGGATTTGCAGCTGTGTGCAAGAATGATAGTTGTTTTTACATCGATAAAGAGGGACACAAAACAACTGATGCTGTTTTTGAGGAAACGGAAAATTATAAAGATGGCATAGCTATTGTTAAAAAAGGCGGATATTATTTCTTGATGAATCGGTCAGGACAAATAGTATCAAAGGGGTACGAGGACATAAATCCCTCTTCAGGAAATTTATTTGTGTGTAAAAGTAATGCGAAGTACGGCGCTATTAATGCGAAAGGAGAGATAGTTGTGCCTTTTACTTATGCCAAATTGGGAAATTTTAAAAATGGATATGCCTATTATATGTCAACCTTATATGGTTTAGTGGATGTATATAATAAACCGTTAGTTGCTCAATGGGATTGGATATCTGATGTTGATACGAATTCGATTGTTATTGTGAAAAAAAATAACCGGTTTGGATTAATGACCGTTTCGGAAGAAATGGTTCTTTCAACAGATTACAGCTACATTACACCTTGCGCCGGTGAAATATATTTAGTTGTTAAGAATGATTTTTATGGGTTTTTTAACGTGAAAGAAAAATGTTTTGTAACAGCAGTAGAGTATGATTATAATCCAACTTTTGAAACTAATTACTATACAAATGGTAAATATTTCAAGCTATTAAAAATGGAAGAAGTAGCTTTGGTAGACGCTAATGGAAGGTATAGTATTAATTTTGGATCTTATACAAATTTGTTTTTTGCCAAGTGTGAGATAATTCGAATTCAAAAAAATAATAAGTATGGTTTTGTGGATAGAAAATTAAAAGCGGTAACGCCTGTCGAATTTGATAAGGCTCAAGATTTTGAAAATAATTTAGCCATCGTTTCAAAGAGTAATTCTTCTTCCGTCATTGACAAATCAGGAAAAATTATTTACAGCATTAAAAATGGAGATATTCAAACTGCAGCTAATTCTTTATTCATTGTAAAACAAAACGAGCTTGTTGGGTTGTTGGATGTGTCGGCAAAACCATTATTAAATATAGAATATACTTCTATTCAACCGATTCATTCTTATTTATTTGCATGTATCAAAAATGAAGAA